>Ga0181612_106787_pt1 | contig 12397 bp, 21 predicted proteins | sample HoacroProtozoa21_FD_119630 | JGI IMG/M metagenome (GOLD analysis project Ga0181612, IMG submission 119630) | Hoatzin crop microbial communities from Cojedes, Venezuel. Combined Assembly of Gp0051906, Gp0051904, Gp0051908 | reverse complement strand
GGGGGGGCGCGGGGGGGGGGAACGCCCCAGCCGTTGCGGGGGGGGAATCTTATTTTCTGCTTGCTATCTGCGTGACGGGTGAGCGCGGCCGGTGGAAGCGGGGGTGACGGACTGGGAAGGGAAGCCGAGACGGTTTGGGACAGGGTCCGGCAGCCAGCGCGACGCTGCGGGGCTGCTGCGGGCTCTGCCAGCGAGCCGGGCTGCAGCGAGCCGGGCAGCGCTTAGGCCAGGTGGCCCCAGGAGGTTCCTTGTCTCTGCCGGGTGTGTTTGTGAGCCGGAACGAAGCTAAACTGAGCGCAGGTGGACAACAGCCCTAAACCCACGCGTGCTTTTGGGACAGGGGAGGGTGAAGCAAAGGCACAAAATTCGGGGGTCTCATCGGAATGTGGCTCTCTGGTCCTGATGCTCCTCTGACTTTATACTTCCCCTTCCCATGCTGACCTCCCGACCCCAGCCCTGGGCAGGGGAGAGGGGTCTGTGCTGCTGCGCCGGTGGGGGCGTGGGAAGGTGAGCGGGCAGCGATAGCTCCTGGGAGCTCAAGAATGAAGAGAGGGAAGGGCTGATGCTGTGATGGAAAAATGGGCCGGGATCCATTTTTGGACTGGAAAATGTGCATACCAGAGCCTCCTCCTGCACCCAGTGGGTCTGTTTGGTCTGAGCCTCATTTGCCTTCATCCAGCCCTATAAACAAAACTCGAATTAGTTCGACAGGGGGTAAGTGTGTGAGGCAGGAGCTAGTGGCAGCTTGGACGCGTGCTGGATTGTGGCACAACCCTTTGGAAAGGGGGTTGGCAACCAAAATACTGGAGTTTGGATCTTGACCCTGGCAAGGGTCAAGAGCAAGAGTACTCTGTCACCATGGCTGTGGACTGAGGAGAATAAACTTGCTGGGAGATCCAGAAAGCTATAGGTGTAAAGATGTCTGGAAAAAGGTGTCCAGAGCTCAGTCTCCCTTCCGCGCTGGAGAATGCACCTTGCATTCTGATGGAGCGCTTTGTATTAAGGTCTCAACTTTAGCCTTCCCGTCACTTTTTATACTTACCCCCATTTTATATAGGGGTAAACTGAGGCACGTAGAGGTGTTTGTTACAAGCCTAGGATGCTGCGTGGTGGGTGGTATGGCGGAAAGCACAGGCTGCAAGTCCCGATTCCTCCTGCATGTCCTGCTTGAAGAGGAAGAGCTGCTTTGCTGTTTAAGGTGTACAATTCATCGAAGTCCGGTTATTTGTGACTACCAGCTAAGAGGAATTTCCAGCTGCACCCACAGCCGCACCCTGATGGTTTTTATGGCTGTACAGCTACGTTTTTCGTGCCTTGTAAATGTTTCTCTCCCTGGTTGCTAAGGGAAAGACCCACACAAACAGCTGGGAAAACTGAGTGCTGCAAAGTAAATAAGCTGAGCAAACAAGGAGATTTTTTTCATCTCTGATCTAATTGCTGCAGGTGTGTTGTTCAGGGTGTCATGACATGTGAAGGCAAAGGTTCATGTGCAAGGGTGATTTTCAGCCTTTAAAACTGAAACCTGAGTGTGAGCTGGGTCAGAAGGTGGCTTCCATCCTGAACCAGGCTCCTGGATCTGCAGACTCCATCCCTCTCTCCCTCACTGGCCGTTTGGGCTGGAGAAGGCGGCAGATGGTGCACAGGCGGTCTTGGGGCTGGCTGAGAGCAGGACACAGAGCCTGAGCGCAGGCAAGCAAGGCTGGAGCTGAATTTGTTTCTGTGTCCGTCATCTGCTCTGAGGCAGAGAAGCGAGCTGCGTCTGAAGTGGCTCCAAGGGCTGGGAGTTAGCTCTCAGGGGTGCTCTGCCGCGCGTAGGAGGGTGAGCTGGCAACAAGGGGCAGCAAGCGAGGGTCCAGCTGGCAGCAGGGTCTGGGAGGAAGCTGGTGGGGAGATGCAAAGTTCCCCCTCAGCGTGGTTCAGCAGCTCCATCTGGAGCTCCCACTCATGCCTGCGTGCGTGTGCCCGCAGACGCGAGCAGAGGACGCAGCAACTGCTGCAGGCTCCAGAAGAAATCGCTGGGATGCTGTAATGATGGATTTGACGTCCTGTAGCTCAGTGCAGTTTATTGTCTTTGGGGTCAGTTTGCTTTTAAATCTCTTGTTATGTGAGGAAAGGAGGGGCTTTTCAGGACTTTGTTTATTCTGGGCATCTTTGGGGTTGTGTTTTTCGGCTCCTCGCAGCGTTTTCACTGTACCCTTCCCTACACGGTGCCTGGCTACTGGACCTTGAGAAGCAGGGGTCCTGATCGTGCGTGGTAATCTGAAAAACAGTCGCACTATCCATCGAGGCTGGTTTGGCTTCCGATACCTTTCCCATCGCTATAGCAACACACGTCTGACGGAGGATGCCAGCAGGCTTTCCAGGCGGTGCGCGCAGAGAAACGGCTTCAGCTGCCACCCAACTGCAACCACTTGTGGAGCGGGGCTGGCTGCCGGGCGCCCGCCCACGGCTGCGGGGCCGGAGGGGCAGAGGGACTGCCCGGGGCTCTCTTGGGCTGACCCCGCGACCTGGAGCTTCTTTGGGATGTTCAGGGTGACCAAGTGTGTGTGGGAGTGTGTGGTGTTTAGTGCCAGAATCTGGGATTTCTCTCTGGAGAAGCTCGGGATGGTGTCAGCTACCTCGCCAAGGCTTGGTGGGTGCTAGGGACTGTTTGCTTCCACCTGGCCTGAAGAGAAGCTGAAAGATGTGCTTCACCTGCAGGGTGCTGATGGGGAAGGGGGTGGTTTGCCCGCTGTTGCCAAGCGAGCTGGCTTCTGCCTCCGTCGCCTTCATGCACTGCGGTCACTAAACGGGCACCGGCACGCTCTCGAGTTCTGGGTCCCCATCCCGCTCTCCTTCGCTCTGCCGTGCTGTCTCCAGGCGTGCGGGTGCCCATCGCGACAGCTGCCGGGCTGCCTGGTGCTGCCTGGGGTTGCGATTTGCCGGCTGCTGTGACCGGTGCGAGCTGTGTGAACTGGCGTGGGTGGGCCGGGGGTGCCCGGGGTCCGGCAGGGTGTGCACCAGCTGGCACTGTCGGCTTCACCTTGCTCGACGGGGACAGCGGGGACGGGACGGGGCTCCCCGGGCAGCCTTGCCCACCGGGGAAGAGCTGGGGTTGGCTTCTCGGTGGTCAGTAATACGAGCCAGCTCCATGCTTGGAGACCAGAAGTCCAGTCCCAGAGCCACCGTGAGGCCTCGGCAAGACCGCGTCAATCGCTGTGGCCCTGCTGTAAGAAGAAAGCCTGATCCACAGCTCCATCTTGTGCTCGTTCCCACTGTCACCAGTCAACCCATCCCCCAGCTTTCCCTAGCACTCCAGAAACAACAGGCAAACGCGTGACCTCTCCATCAGCAGTGGCTGGGAGAGGTGCCTTTGCTGCTTCCCAGGCTGCCACATCGGTGCTGTTAATATTGGTGTCGTGGTATTTAAATACAGGCGTGGGGCAGTGTGGTTGAACACCCTCTGCTGCTGGGGTCCGGAGCAGCGCTGGGCGTTCAGCAGCGGCCGTGGCAGCTGTTTGGGTGCTGAGCCGCTCCACGTCTCCCAAATATCCGGTCTGCTCTGCCCGCGTCCAGCCCCCGGCTGCTGCGTGACCCTCTGGCAGCAGCAGAGCCTCCAGATGTTAGCAGGTTTCCCTGCTGGGACTGCCCGAGTCCAGCCTGCGGGACACGTAGTGAGGGTTCACCTGTCTGTTTTCCTTGGGGATTTGCATTTTAAGTCACTTGATTTCTTGGGGCCCTTTTGGCTTCCAAGTCACCCTGGGTGCGCGTTCGCCCTTGGTGCCTTGCCACCCAGTGCTCTTGGAGAGGGCTCTCTGCGGGACATCTCTGCGGGTATTTGCTTTCTCCACTGATTTTCCCCTGCATTACAAGTTTTGGCCGTGGGTCAAAGACAATGTTTGTAGACATGAGCTGACGTCAGAGGCGGCTTGGCGGTGGCGTGCCAGGGGATCACAGGCTTCCAGGACAGAGTTCTCGCTCCCTCGAGGCCCAGGAACGCAGCGGGAGTTCATCCTCTGCAAAGATTTACAGCCCCCCGGTGCCCCCAGCTTGAGCTGTGCTTCGGCATGGCCCTGCGAGCTCCTGCCCTCCTGCACTTGGAGCTGGTGAACGTTGTGTGCTCCCTGGAGTAGCTGTAGCTGCAATACAAGGTCCCTCACCATGCTGCCTGGAGGGAGATTTCAAAGACAAGGGGAAGGAACGGAGGAGGGAAGAGGCAGGGTGAGGGGGCTGGGGGGGGAGGAAGGGACGCAGCGATGCCCCAGCAAGTTGCTCGCCAGCTGTAGATCAGAGGGTGGAGAAGCCCTCCCCTTGGTCTGTTCTGCTTCTACGTAGGATCTGGAGAAAATCAGAGAGGCTTTAGATGTGGTGCCAGAGCTCCGGGATGTCAAGGCATCCCAGATACAGCTCCATACCTCCCTGCAGGGCTTAGAAAAGAAAGGGAGGAGCGGAGAGAGAAAATGAGTGAGGTGGTGTGTAGATATTGTCTGTTGTAGGCTGACCAGCGCTGTTAGGAGGGATCACCCGTGCGACTGGAGAAGCCCTCCTGGCGCTATCAGAGGGGGGCTGTGCGGCTGGGGTGCGGGTTGCGCAGCCTGGAGGCGATGCTCTGCCCGGGATTCACGATGTGGCCGTATGAACCGGCTCGCAGCCTCCCTGAAGGCACGTGCTGGCTGGTATTACCCTGAAAGCTGTGTCTGGGTTGCACTCTTGCATGTTCCTCAGGACATCCGCTGCTCCTTTTCATCTTTCCTCCTCCGTGAGGTCCCAATCTGTTTCCCACTCCCTCGCTATAAACACCCTGCCTGGCCCGAAGGCAGGAAGCAAACGCTGCAGAGGCCGAGTTCGGCACCGAAGGAGCCTGCCTGGCTCCGTGCAGGCTGTCGGCACGGGATGGGGAGGTCAGGGTCGTTTCACAGGGCAGCCCGTAGGCCCCTCTGAACTCTTTGGCAACCGCCCTGCCCTGCTCTTTTGGCCCCGCTGCCTCCCTCTCGCAGCGGATTTCCCACCGTGTGTTTCCTGCCCATCCCGCTCCGTGCCGTGTCCCATGCGGTTGTGGCTCTTCGCCTTCCTGGGTAGGAGACGCCGCCGGCACGAAAAACAGCGACAGGCGGCCAGGGTGGCACGGCAGGGTCCAGAGCGGGTGGAAGCGCCCTGGTCAGTGCGGTTGCTGCTGCCGTGTGCCCTGCTCCGGGGAACAGGAGTGCCGCTGGCTCCTGGCTGCTTCCTAGCCCCTCTCCGAGGAGGCTGGGCAGCGCCAGGGCGAGGGCCAGCAGTCAGGGCTGCCGGGACAGGATGGAGGAGTCTTCCCATGGCAGGGGTGGTCGAGGTGGGCAGAAGCGTTGGCTGTGCAAACCCAGAAAACCACTTCTGCCTGAGCTGTGGGGTGTCCATGGGGCGGATCTGGTGGGTGCACACAGGAGAGGGCAGCCGGTCCGAGGCGGGAGCAGCTGAGGGATGGGGCTGAGCTCTGCCTGCGTGAAGGCTGGAGGAGCCGGGGTGCCCTTTCTCCAGGTGGCTTTGTCCCTGGGAGCAGTCCTACATTAGCTGTCTCGTGCCCGGCAGGCCACAGGGAGCACAAGTCTCCTCCTCACACAAGCGCTTGGGGCTCGTGGTTGTTTAAGGGCCCTGTTTTGCTTGGCAAAGTTTGGAAGTCCCAGCAGGCTTCAAACCCTCCCGTTCAGCATTTCCATGGTGACAGGCAGGCGCTGCTGGTGGCTGTGCTGTCCTCCGTGGCACCAAAGGAACGAGGCCGGTGAAGCGCTGTGCTGCGGTCTGGTGGGTTTGCAAGCTGGTGCCCGTGGCCCCGCAGCCTTGTCGCCGTACGGGGGAACAGGACGTGCCCCTTCCCCGGTGCTCATGGAGGGCAGTTCTGTTTTGCCCCCAGTGGGACAGGCACTAAAAGGGGGAAGGGTTTTGTTTAGGAGAGCTGTGCCTGGCCGCCTGCTCTGTCGCCGTGCGTGGCACTGGTGGGGATGCCTGCAGCATCGCGGTCCCCTGGCAAAGAGCCTGTCCTGTGCCTCTGCATTCATAACCCATCATGGAAAATATTAGGCCTGGCAATTTGCAATGCTGTGTGAATAACTAATTAAAGGAACGGGAAGGAGAAATGACTGATAAATGCTTCCACAGTCTGGGGAAGGCCCATTTCCACTGGTGGAAAGGCATTTATCTCCCTCCTGCCGCAGCGCAGACCCTCCTCCTCGGGCTAACTGCTGCAGATGTCCTGACTGTGCCGTTTGGAGGGGAGCTGGACCCAAAGGGCTTTTACTCAGACGAGGCATCAGCCAGGCATCTGCATCGTACGTGGTAGCACAGCCGCTGCGTGGCACGTGGTGGGAGGTCTGGCCGCAGTACCCACGGCTCCTCCGGGCTCTGTCGCTGCGTGTGGCTCAGCAGCGTTTTCTTGGAGCTCACCGGGGCATGGAGGCTGCTCACCCTCGTGTGGAAACGCAGCGTGGCTCTGGGGGACCTGGGGCTGGGCGAGACATGGGGATTTTACATCCTCTGGAAGCTTGATTCCACACACACGCGCACACCCACCCCCCGGCTGTCGTTGTGCACTAGTGGGGAGGGATGCGATCTTGAAACGTTTTGCAAATAGAAATATTCTGAAATATATATATGTCCTTTCTCCTTAGCAAGTTGCAACAAAATTCACATTCTTCCATGAAATGTTTATATATTTTGGCCAAGTAGTGTATCTTTTGCTAGGAAACACCTATAAGTATTACCAGGGCGGTGATAATTAGGAAGAGATTGAAATGTGATGATATCTGCCAATATTTCGGGGGCCGAGTCCTCCAGGTGTGCATGTGTGGGCACCGTTTTCCCGTGCAAGGCGTCCTAGCTCCTTCGCTCTCTGGGCAGCCGCCGGCAGCCGAAGCACATGTTTCTTGGTGGGCTCCAACGTGTCTCTGCGGGGGCCAGCACGGACACTGTGGGTGTCGCAGCCCCGCTTTTGGGGAATTCAGCCAGCACCTCTTGGAGCCAGGCACTGCACCGGGTGGCTGTAACCGCTTATACAACTCCCCTTTGCGCTGTTCCCAGTGCTGCTTGAAAGGGTGTTTAGTTAATAGGATTATAAAGCTTTCCTGTCGTTAGGCAACGGAAATCAATGGTGGGCCTCTAGGGCTGAGTTTCATCCGATTTACAGCGCAGTCACTAGATGGCTGTGCTGGGCGTGCGGCGAGAGACGGGTACGGTGCTGGAGGGAGGACGCAGTGCCTCCCGCGCTGTGTGCCGCAATGGTGGGGCCTCCTGCAAATGCAGACGATGCTCTTAGTCCGCCGGCGCTGGCCACGCGTTTCTCTGGCTACGAGGGTGCTGCTGGGTGCGGTGCCTGGGACCACGCGGGCAGTCGGGATGCGGCTGCGTGTCCCCAGCTCCTGTGTCTGCTGCTGGGCTGGTGTGGGAAACGCAGGGATTTTCCCTTTCTCCAGCCAAAAATGGTGGCTTGGCCTAAAAGCGGAGAGCAGGCGCTGCTCTGCAGTGCTGGGGGGGCTTCGCCCACCTCTCTGCTGTGAGAAAGCATCTGGAGACAGGTTGGTAGGATGGCTCAGTAAGCTGTGCAATGCAGAGTGAGCTCACAACTCTCCATCCCCAAAACGCAGCGGGCCACCGGCCCCCGAGGGCTGCAGAGCTGGCAGGGGCCAGGGCCGGGGGTGAAGCCCCCTCCATGACAAGCTGCACGTCTGCATGGCGCCGGGACCAGGCCTGGGAGAGCTGGGGCCCGGCCGCAGCCCTCGGGGAGGTCAGGGAAGGGCTTCTGCGCTCGCTGGACTGTGTCCACTGAAGCTGACAGCCTTCTGGTTTGGTCAGTCCTGCCCTGCTGTGTCCGTGCTGAAATGCCTCTCCCGCTCTGATCCGGGGCCGTGCCTCCTGGGAGAGGTTGGCAAAAGACATCGGCTCCCCTTGCAGCCAGGGAGCGATGGCGAACCCCTCGCTGTCCCAACGGGAGGGTGGGGAGCAGCTGAACGGGCGCCCCGAAAGAAACTTCCAGGAAAGTCAACCTGCTTCTGGAGTCCGGCTGCGCAACAAGTGTTTCCCATCCCCGTGGCTAACACAAGCTGCTGGAGAGGGGACCACACATGATGGAAACTTCTTTCAACCCTGTAGCCTGCAAAGCAAGCATGAAGAGGGAGGATGGAGAGAGCCTTTGGCTTAGTCTGTGGGGCTGGAAACTGCCGAGCTGCCACAGCCGTGTCGCTTATCTCTGAGCCCGTAGTTTGTCTGCTTGGTGACACGGAGCAGTGATGTAGATCTACAGATAACCTGTTGGCCATGTGTTATAAAGTATGCATGAGGAGCTGAGATGGTTCTCCACAGCACAGCATACTGTGGGAGAGAGCGGGCTCCAGGGCTGGGGGGCACAGGAACCTCCTCCTTGGGTTTGTTTAAGCTTCAGCTAAACCCTGGAAAATACGGCTGGAGGGAACAACCCTGCCCCGTGCTGGAGGCTCAGCTAAGTGGGTGAATTAGTGGATGCTCTGTCTCTGGCGAGGGCTCCCGGTAGTGACGCTATACGTCACGGCTGTGTGCCCCTGTCTGTGTGCGGACGTGTGCCCGGAGAGGTGCCCCGGCCTTGCTGCCAGCCCGGTCTTCACCGCAGGCGGCTGCTGCTGGCCAGGCTGGCGGGTGGCATAAACCCTCGCAGAGAAATTGCAGTTGGTAGGAGCGGGGATTGTCATGGCTTGCCGATACCCTCAGCGCTCTGTTTCCCCCAGCACCTTTCTCCTCTCCAGCAAAGATTTTGTTTGCAGTGGGAAGTGCCTGGTGGTGCTGCCGGGCCGGCGTGGGGACAGCTGAGCTCCACAGTGCCCTGTGCTGTGCCCGCCCGAGTCCCAGCGAGGAGGCCAGCTGCCCTCCAGGGGATGGTCCAGAGCTGGCCCTGGAGGAGCCAGGGCATGCTGGCATCTGGGAGCTCGTTCTTGGCCCCGGTCTTTCTTAAATTTGTCTGTCCTGGGGTGCTGTGGGCTGCCCTGGTGGGAAGATGCTTTGAGAGATGACGGGGCTTTTCCTCGTGTTCGGCGCTGGCAGGGAACAGCCGTTACGGGCACGTGGCAGTTTGTGGCATCCTCCCACACTGGTACCTCTGAAGCCTGCTGTGTGGTGCGGGGAGTTGGGCACCCATGCATGAAGACAGTCAGCCCAGCAATATTTGCACAAAACAGGGCGTGTGCCGAGGATTTCCCTGCCCGAGAGCTGCGCCCAGGTTGCTCTGGCAGCACAAGGGATGGGGAGACCAGGAGGATGTTGTTAAATGGGCTCAGTCTAGCGGGAAGCTATTTTGGGGTGAACGAGGAGGGGATGGTGGGGGCAGCTGTGAGCTGCAGGGAGTTGCATGGGGACTCCTCCTTGCCCTCCCGCAGTGGGGTGGTGCGAGGTGCTGGTGACGCTTGGGGCAGGAGGGACTGGGCGGCTGCTCCGTGACGTCTGCCTGGGGACACGGGGTCCCTCCTCCGTCCCGTGCGCCAAGAGCCATGCAATGGCCGGCATCATGGCCGGAGCGGCGGGACCCCCTCCCTGAGCAGCTCTGCCCACCCTGGGCTCCCCAGCTGTGCACACCCAGGGGCGGCTGCGTTAGTGTCCCCAGCCTGGGCTCTGTCCCCACCTCCGAGGGGAGGGGGTTATGGGAACTCAATAAACTGTTGCCATGACAGCCTCGAGCACGGCTCCCTCCCGATGCCGTACCCACCGTGACAGCTCCACATTACCGGCTCCCGTGGGACCCATTTCGACAGGATAAAGCGCTTTCAGCACGGGATGAGGCAGCTGGATTGCAGGCAGCAGAGCCCTTTTATCCTGCTGATGCAGGGAAGCGATCTCAGAAGCAGAAAGGAGGCGTGTGGGTACCCGACAGTCCCTTTCCTATGGGCGAGAGGGGCTCCTCGGTCTCGTCTGCATCCTCTCGCAGCCCCATGAGCGGCACCTCTGGTCTCCGTTGCTGCAGTGACTGTCTCCATGGAGACTGGTCCTGCATAGCACATCCCTGGACCACGGAGGGGGAGGCCGTGGGGAAGCATCCCCTCCCCACGGGGACGTGATGGCTGCCAGGGTGCACTCGCAGCCCCCGGGGGAGCGTGAAAATTGAAATCCCTCGAGTGGCGAATGTGTGGAGGAATCCCAAGGAAACTAATTGGTTTTCCCCTACCCTCCCTTTAATGCTTGTTGGCTTTCACTTTGCATTGGTAATTGCTGCTCTGCACCTATTAAAAGGCCGTCTCATGCTTTGCGCGGGCTTGATTGCGAATTAATTTTGCATATGTATCTATTCTGGGGAGCACGAGAATTTATTCGGCTCAGGATGCTGAATGCCAGATGGGTTTTCCAGAGGCGTGAGGCACAGCACAGACTGTGGCCATTATCAGGAGCAACTTTGAGGGAACAAGGGTGGCTTCATCAAATAGATCTCAAAAAACAATTGTGCAGATACAAATCCATTGGGTTTGTTCTCATCACTCATTTGGGACAAGACCGACAGATTTCAAATGGGGTATGCAGAAGCACCCATGAGCTTAGAAACCAAGGTGCCTTTGATTTTCACTGAGAAATGGGTATCCTACCTGCTCATGCTCTCCTGGAATTCCCGCTAAGCATCCACCTTCGTGTCTGCGCCTGTATCTGCTTCTCTAAATCTACCCGGAGGCTTTCTGTAAATGCCAGATTTCTTCAGAGGCATGCGATCAGGTTGGGATTTCTCTGTTTTCAAAAGCAGATTTCCTCTTTCTATTACTGATTAAGTATCAAAGAGCTGTTGGGATTTTCCATTTGCCTTTCACCCGTCATGCTGCTTTGTTTCCTCTTTGCCTTTCTATCAGCCTCGCACAGTGGAAATAAGCCAGTCGGTCTTGTGTCATTTCTCCTCAAGTGCGGCATTCTCATGCATGTGCAGGATGCAGTGACGTTGGGGCTTGTGGACAATACATGGAGTTGCAATTTCCTTTGAAAAACAAACTCGCCATTGTTATTTCTGTGGAATTTCATTAATTTTGTGGAAGTCTTTGATGCTTGACTGCATCGAGCATTGGAGTCAGCCTTCCTTAGGTGGGCCTTTGTCCCTGTGAGTCACTTGGTGTAAGGAGTGGCCAGCATGGTGAGAGAGGTTGGTCGCTGGTTCTTGGAGCGTTCCGAATGTTTACACCATCGCAGCTATGCTGGGTACCAAGATCCTGCTTCACATGAGTTTGTCACTGAAACCTGCACCCACCTATGCAGAGATTCAGTTGTGGCCCATCACAGTGTGCCCAAAACAGTGGGCTTGCAGGGCAGCAGAGGCTGTTCAGACCTGAAGGAATGGATGCTCTTCCCAGTGCAAGGGTCAGTCTCTCGCTGGGGCAGCAGCAGAGCAGATGGGAGCAGGATGCATCCGGTGTAGGGACTGCAATCTATTTGTCCTGCAGTTTCTCTGTTGCTGCCAAGACTGTTACTGGAAAAACAGTGTTTTTCCAGTAATGGTTGCTAAGCAGTGAGGTCTCATGATGGGCTTTATCTGCTCAGCTGGATCTGCAGGAAACAATAAAGCTCCAGTGCAAAATGAAATGGGGAAGAATCAGTGGCTGTGCTGGGGTTTCCCTGCCTGCCAGAAGTGGCCGCTGGGATGAGGTGATACCAGGGGGAGATTTCTCCTCCGCCCTTCACAGGGCTTCCCCGCTCCTTGGGCTGGCACACGCCGCTGTCGGGCTCCAGCCGTGAGTTAGTCCTGTGCTTGGGGGGATGGCTCTTCCATTACCGATGCGGTGGAGTGTTTGAGGTGCTCAGCTGCTGTTCCTGGAGGATCTGGGATCATAGCAGAGTTTCCACTCATGCCAGCCAGACTGGAGGAGGAGTAGGATGAGACTGTCGTTCAGAAATCTGCGTAGGATCGTCCTGTCTGGGCTGGTTTGATGCCGGGGGAATCCTTGCCTTGTACTTCTGCTGCAAATCTCCTGATGGGAAATTGTTCAAAACCACTTTGCAGGTTTCTGGTGAAGAACCGTTACGTTCCCCAGTGACTTACGCAGGTGTCTGGGGAGACTGGGGGTGGGCATGCATGAGCTGGCCCCTGGTGAGGAGGGGAAAGTTCCACGCTGTCTCTGGACTGTGCTAATGCCCCCAACATCTGGCTGGTTACCTTTGGCTGAAGCCTTCCCTGCACAGCAGCTTTCGTGTCCCGTCAGCCCCCGTCCACTGTGTCCCCTTGCTGTTGGTTTGAGATGGTTCCCCAGAGCGCCCATCTCTTCGTCCAGCCGCTTCTGCTGCTGCTCTGCCTGGCATCTCTCCTGGGACTCTGTACCGGTAGTTTAGCTTTCCTTCGCAGTCTGCCTCTGTGATTTGTGACGTTTCCAGAAGGGTTATCCCTGTGGCATCTTTATGGCTGCCTGCTGGGAGGTTGCTGGGCTCTGGGGACCAGCAGAGCAAACTGAGCCACTGCCAGAAG
>Ga0181612_164310_pt1 | contig 12398 bp, 4 predicted proteins | sample HoacroProtozoa21_FD_119630 | JGI IMG/M metagenome (GOLD analysis project Ga0181612, IMG submission 119630) | Hoatzin crop microbial communities from Cojedes, Venezuel. Combined Assembly of Gp0051906, Gp0051904, Gp0051908 | reverse complement strand
TTACAGAGGAACCACAAATTAAAAACAAGTGCCTGGCTCACAGTAAACATCAAGGACATCATGCTGGTGGCCAAGACTGAATGTTAAAGCTGAAGGCGCTCCGTATGTTTTTTATAACTTCCCATGTTTGCAGTGCAGCAACATTGTCTCATAAATTGCAATACACTCTGTCCATTTACTGGATTCAGCACGATTTCTCGTTTTCACCTTAGCTTTGACAGCCGTGTCCACTGAGCTGGACTGTTATTATGCTTAGTGCTCTGATACCTTATTTCCTCTAGCATATGAGTAGAAAGAGCATTTAGGAAATGTTTTAAAATTCTACAAAAGTCAGTTTCCTGATGAAGAGAAGTTTTGTCTGTGCAAGTTCATCACCCATAAGCTCACGCAACAAGCAGTAAAAGAAACAGCAAAAATATAAAACACATGCACGTAATGAAGATCTTAGATTTGAATGAAACTCCCTTGTAAGGAGAAAACAAACTCTGTACTTTTTCAAAAAGGAGAATCAAGAGTCCATATTGTCTTCTGCAACTGTACATATAATGTCCTTTTTCTATCTTTTGGACCATTATAAAAAGCCTCCTGTTTTGAACCTCCTTACCAAGGGCAATATGCACTTTCTTCTAGATTAGTTAGCTATGATACAATAGTAACTACTTTTGGCCTCGCGTTCTTCAACATCTGGCTTGAGAACAGAGCATGACATTGCTGGATCCATCATACTCCTGGATCCAGCTGTTATGAAAGGCTTTAGTATTATTTAATTCTCCTGAACCACTGGTTTATTTCCAGTCTTTTTACTAATTATATAGAGTACCTAAAAAGCACTCCTTACTGCTGTGCCCTTGTAACAGTGTAATTTTTTTTATTTGTTTGTATGTTTGAGGGTGGGGCATAATGTAGTATTGGTGCTGGGTGGCAGTTCTGGTGCTCATGTTCTGAGGCAAATAGAGAGGTGGAGACTGCCTGCTGAGATGCTCTTTCTTCAGTTTTGCCCTAACACTTTTCTGTGCTGCAACCCTAGCTGATTTTTTATACTTAAAGAATACATTTCTCAAAGCTTGTGCTTGTGAAAATGTAGCACTAGTCAAAGCTGGAAAGGCAACAATGTTATTTCAAATATGCCTTTAAAAATATCACAGGGAAGTTTGAACCTCGTTAACCTGTTCCTCTCCTTTTCTCTGAGCTTCCCTATGTTGATCTTCAGGAGAGTCCTGCATACACATGGTATGAAGCTGCACATCTGCTAGGGGAGGCAACAAAAAGATACTAAAAGCGATACAAGTATAATCAAAACAGAACTCAGATTGCTGCTGAAGAATCTGTGGATTTATGAATGGGTCTTGAATTTTTCTCTAGGTGTGGTGGGTGACACATGGCCACATAACCTTTAACTCCTTGTCGCCTTGTCTCCACAGTTTTTGTCCACATCGACAGCTGACTTGCTGTACATGAGGGAGGTTGAGAGCAAACATAAGGGAGAAGGGGAGAGACAGGATTTGAGGACAATTCAGTTTTAGGTTGCCTTAAGCTGACCCTGAAATCACCCTCAACCTTTTCTGAGGAAGTTTTGTGAGATCTATCTCAAAGGAAATCTTTACTGTTCATTTCTTAGTGATGGATTTCAGACGTTCATAGGTCGATTCTTGCTATGTGCCTTCTGCATATATGTCTGTGTGCCTATTGAGTAGATTATCTTCTCAGTCATGGAAGAAGAAAGATTGCTAGTCAATATGTCTGTTACGAGATGTGAAGTTGTAGCTTACATATCCCAATGTCTACAAATTAAGAGAAATGTAGCTCTGTTAATTAAGAATTCAAAGTGAAACATGAGTTTTGTGGTATCTTTGGTTTGTGTGGGTTGGTATTTTTTTCTTTGTTTTAGCAATATTATTTAAATTTCACAGAAGCTTGACTGTACAGAGTCAAAAGCACACTAATTTGGTTATTAGTATGTGCATCAAGCGATCTCACTCCACTCATTCAGAAAATAAGAATTAAGATGATTTGACAGCCCTCCAATTTTGCTTTCAATGCTATCGATTCCTTTCATCAGGACTGAGCTGTTCCGTGCTTGATCTTGCAAAAGGGACTGATGGCACACTTGCTCTAATCACATTTCATTGTACATTCACTGCATGTAATAATAAATTTGGCTATCCAGATCAATTTTGGCCCAAATTCCTCTCACAGGATGTAATTCAATGTTTGCTTTTTTCTTTTTCTTTTAAGGACTATTGTTTGATCTCTACAGGTTCTTCTTTTTACCCCAAAAATATTAACTAAAATAAACTGCAGTGGTAATCTATACATTTGTTTACAATCCCTTTGGGAAAAAGTGTATGCGTGATTTTCGTAGGTTGGAGGTTACTACATGGTATATAATGAGAGTGATATTCGTAATGGCTTTCAAAGCACTTAGTATGTTCATAGAGCCTTCTGGAGTGAACTGTTTAAATACAAATACATCCATACAGTTTACTGTTCAATATAACTTGCAAATGCAAAGAGCTTATTGCACAATTTTGTAAGCAGTACTGCAATGTATCTCAATATTTTCTGTAATGACCTTATAACAGGATCATTATTTGACAGGGAACATTGTAGATAAGGTTAATGTACTTTTTGTATTTTTTTCCGGTAGAAATTAGAGATGAAAAGGATCTCTTAGGTCAACTAGTTCATTCTCTGCTGGTGATTTTATTATGCCCGTTCATCAGTCTGAAAGGCCACATTACTGTTGCAAATCTGTAGTAAGGAAAAGGCAGTACTGGTCTTGCCTATTAGTAGTTTTTGCTGGTGAATGTGCAGGGAGCAATAAAACTTTCACTGACTTGTGGTGAACAAAAAAATCATCTGAAGTCGCTTGGAAGTGAGGAGGGAGTATAATTAAAGGCAAAGGACTGTTAGGTCTGTAGTCAGATCTCGACTTGATCCTAATAGAAAATAGTGCAAATAACTCTTCTGTGGAGCTGGAACAGTTGATCTCAGATTGAAGGTCTGAGGTTTACAACTAAACTTCATTTAGCATGTAATGAAATAACAGTTACATGATCCACAAATGTTTAGTAAATAAGTCTGTTAATACAGTTGTTAAGTGAAATCCAGTTACGCATGTGGGTTGTAAATAGATGTGTATGGGAAAGGAAGCTCTTAAGGCAGCTGTTCTCAGTGCATTATATTACATCTAAAGTCCGGTTAACTGTGATTGGAAAAATATGATTAAAAATGTGCACGGTGGCATACACAAAAATTTATATGAGTAGAACCTGTGGTCTTATTTTCCCTTGAGTATAAATCATTATGATATGATCAGAGAAAAGTAACAGTGGAAGCAGAAAACATGCTTCCTTAGTTCCAGTTAGGTCTGAATAAAGTTCACCCAAAATAAATCTATCCAGCATGATACAAAATCTTGCATGCAGATATTTTGAAGCTTTGGAAGTGTTCTGTTGTCCTCTGCAGAATTAGAACTGAAGATATTTAAGTCAGTTCTCATCACAAGCGTAATAGGCAGAGATTGAAGGTTTCTTTTTCAAATGTCAAATTTTAATAATATGTTTCTTTAAAATGCAAAAATAAAAAAGATGTAATAAACAATTTAAAGCTGTCATAGTTTCTGTTCTCATTTTTCTTCTTTCTCTGTAAGAAAATATTTGCTAAATATTCCTTTAAGTTTTAACCTTCTATATTTCAACCAATGAGTTTTTTTCTAGTTATGTTATAAACTTGATTTGGTCTTCTGGTTTGAACAAGAGTTAGTTACATAATAGAACACACTTGAAGTAAATAGGTAAGAAACGAAAAGAATACATTTTAAGCAAGTAGGTACTAAAAATTTGACATTATATTTTTAAGACAGTCTTCTGGTTTTGATTTTCAGTTTTTCTTCTCAAAGAAACTTGGATGCTGTAATTATTTGTTGTAGAAATTAAAAAGTTGTTACTTAAGTTGCAGAAAGACCTTCCAGTGGTGAGTTTAAATTACAATTATGTAGAGTAACTTTATCAAAATGATAGGAACTTGAAAGACCCATACTTTTCTGCCCTCAAAATACATGAAAAAATACTGCTTTATAAATGACACACCTTAAGAAATAACCTGTCTTTTCATGATGGGTGGACAGAAAATGTACAAAAAAATCCCCCAAATTTCTAGGTGTTTTGGATTAGAAAATACATTTTAAGAAAACTCGGACTTTTTATTATAGTACTTGTATTTTTTACGCAAAAATCCAGTAAAAATATTCAAGTATTAGTGGTCGCACCTTAGGGTTTTGAAGTGCTGCTAGTCTTGAGGAGTAAGTTTATATTGACAAATACTTAACAGCATTCCCTAAGATACAAGGAAAGCTCTAAGCTATAATGAAACAGGCTTGGCAAGTCAGTCTGAGGATGAGCTTCCTTCTCTGGGCTTAACTCTATTTCAGTGTTCCCATTTATCTCTCCAGTGAATGCAGGCACCCTTCATGATCTGACAGATATTCTGTCCTTGCCAGGTAGCTGCTGCTTTTAGGCATAAGCTGCCAAAACAATTCAGAGATTAATGGGAAAACATCCATAAATTATAGTAAAGCCTCTCCACTTTCACGGAAAGCGTAAGATCTTTGGGATGTTTAAATGCTGTAAAATGTCTTAATTTGTTCAGACACTTGCACAATTATTAATACAGACAGATGCGGAATACACAGACAACAGGCATATAAATTAGGTTTGAGGGGAATTAATACAAGAGGCTAGCAAAATAATCCCAGCGAGTAAATTAGTGTGACATTTTATTATGATTTCAACACAAGATTAGCAAGTGCGTATCTTAAATTATGATCTCAAAAGCCTGCAAAAGAAAGCTAATATCAAGTGATGCAGTAAGGGAAAGCCAAACGGAAGGCTGCACCTATTAGGCTCATAGACATTCCCAAGGTAAGACAACACTTGTCACCCTGAATAAGCCATTAAATGCATATTTTTTTCCAAGTCTTTAATTACAGTTGGCATTCCTGCGTCAGCGCTGGAGGCAGCCGTCCAGCTGAAGAACAATAACCTTTGTGACACTGAAGTGGGAGAAAACAGCAGCAGAGACAGTAGCCTAGTTTCCAAAGTGCTACTGAAACACATTTGTAGGAGAAAAAACCTTTTTAACCTTGCATGCTTTACATACATATCTAGGTCCAGCCTCAGCTGAACATGATGCTCTGTGGGCTTGTAACACTCCCCAGACCCACAGTGTCTGTGGGGTTCAGCTTGGCTCCTGTCACCATCAGCCAGTAGCACAACAAACCTCTGCAGAACTGACTCCCTAGGGCTCACATGGAAATTTCCTGAAAACGTCATAACCTGTAGCTTCTTTGCCAAATGCATTATGATAACAGTTGCCCAGACAGTAACATCTGATGACTCCAGTACAGACAGCTACAAGCTAGTGATGTCAGCCTCTAAGATGGGGTTGCAGTCACCTAGGCTTGATTTCTTAGCTTGCTGCTGCTAAAAGGGAAAGTGCAGGTTTACCCATTTCTTCTACCTCTTCAGCTCTTCCTCCAGCCTGTGCTTGAATGTCCCTGTGTTTCTTCTGCCCCTGCACCCACAACTCCCATTACCTTCCTGTTGCCTTTCGGCAGGCACTTGAGCTATTTTATCTCACCAAACAGAAGAAAACCAGGGTGCTGTAACACACTTTTGACAGCATTGTATGATGATATACTGTAGAAATTATTTGAAATTCTGTGGATGAGCCTCTTCTCTGGTTGAAACTTGTCACAGTTCCCTTCAAAGACTGAATTAGTTCATGCTCAAGCATATTAATACACAAAGTGACTCGCCAACCACCTCGCCTGCACTCAGGCAACAGCTGCCGTCTTTAATGCCAGCCATGCGATGGAGTTACGTCTGTAACTTGTATATGTGTATGTGGAAGCTCAGGGCCATGATGTGAAAATCCCAGGGTTGGAAACAGCTCTGTGTTGCCTCTTCAGCCAGTCCCTCAGCCTCAGAACGGGCAAGCTAGTTCTGAGCTTTAGGGTGGAATTAAGCATGGTTTTCTTTCCTTTGTCATCTCTGTGTTAATAAACACTTAAATATATCATAATTGTATTGCTTCTATGTTTTATTTTTCTTAAAAGATAATGATAATACATTATTTTTGGTTTTGCCTTTAACCTAGTTTATGTTAAGTGTGTTTTAGATTAAGCAAGGTATACGCGCGTGGAGATCCTTATAAAGGAATATAGGGGGGCATTTGGGCAATGCCCAACATCCCAATACCTTGCTTCAGAATATCCAAAAGCAAATGGCATACATCTATTGAGTTATATAGTCCAGTTTTGAAAGTTACAGGGAAGGTGAGTGTATGTTACAAGTGCCCAGTATCAGTAGGTTTTTTGAATTAGTTCCTGCCAAGATGCTTCTGGGAGCATTGCATTCCTGCTGACAGTCTGCTGACCCAGGCTAAGGTTGCTGCATAAAGTGACAGTGTGACTTGGCTTGCACTTGTGGTGGCCAAGATAAAATCTGGTACAGCTAGCCTGTCCTCAGGGCAAAGCTCTCCTTCATGCAGCCTGAAAAGTGGTGTGTACGGTCCCTTGCCTCGCACTGACAACAGCATCTCTTTTCACGGTGACGGTTCTGAAAAGCCGTTTAGCCATGCAGTTCTCAACTTCTCATTTAGTGAAATAATGAGAAAAGTGAGTGGAGTTGTTAAAAAAGCTAGAGTGGTTCAAGACCAAAAGAGGAAAAAACAGAAGTGTATCTTATTACCTTGTTGTGTACTCCAGCATAATCTGTAGGAGAAATACATTTTGAAGGCAGATTCATACACAGCAGGACAAAAAACAGTCAGAGTTGTGGAGGCTTTCATAATCAGACTTACACCTCCAGTTCATTTTGAAGGAGAAATGTTTCACTGAAGGTTGTAGCTTTATTTTGTAAAATAATATCTTAGCAAAATTAATTGATGTAGTGCATTTTAGTGGGATTCTTAATCCATAAGAATGTCTGTCCTTGTCCCTTGATCAATTTTTTTTTTATGGCATACTTAATTTTAGATCCATGACCCATGACCTTTAATAGACTTTCTGACAATAACGATTAGGGTAGTGGATGAGCAGTATCAAATTATCAATAACCTCCTTCCCTGAGACAACACTGATGAATCATCATCCAATAGGGATATCCTGCTTAAAACATTGATCATTAACTGATTCACATTTTACACGATAAAACCTGCATTTGCCTTTCTGCCGTTTTTCTATAAAATATTCTAAAATATGTACTGTTGATTATTTTTTAGCTTGGAGGGGCTGATGGGGTTTTCTTTGTTTGTTTTTCTGAAAGCTACAACAGAAAATCCTTTAACTTGCCCTTGTTTCTTCTATATACTTTCTTGGAACCAAAATCTTCTCATGAAGCATTTAAAATGTAGCTGAAATAAGCATAAATGAAACCCCTATAATGAAGTCTGCCTGGAAATGTATGAGATTTATACAATTCTCGTTATATTCTTGGAACAAATGGACCTTAAGACCACATTGAAAACCTTGATTAAAAAAGTGACTAAGATAGGCTATTTAAGGATTATTGACATTTAATTTAGCATTTGGTATTAACTATCTAAATCCACATCAGGAGAAACCAAATATTGCTTTACTCTAAGTACTTTTCAGAGAAAGAGGAGATTTCACAATTAAAACTTTTGTCATCCTGAATGTCTCAATTAACATATTTTAACAGTCTTTTAAACCTTGAAATATAATCAAAGTTGTAATAAAATATTCTGCTTTGAATGCTGACTGAGATACTTGCAAAGCCATTTTTATTTCATTGTCTTTGCCACTACCACAGATCTGAGAAAAATCTTATTTTAAACAAATTTTATTCTCTGCTTCAAACCTGCACAGGATGCATATTAGGGATACTAACTTTCTGCAAAAAGAAGACCAAGACAAGCCCATTCCCTGCTGGCTTTTTCTTAAACCTTTCATTTGTTGAGACAAGCTAGTGTCTGTAGAAACTCTGTTCTTGCAGATTTAGGGAGCAAAAACTTTGCCTGCAAATCGTATACGAGTTTACTAGACCAAACTCACTCTTTTTTGGCTGAACATTTGTTTCCGCATGTTTTGCAGGGCTGTGTGTCCACATACTTTCTTTGAAAACGTCTTGATGTATTACCATTTCCTTTATGGATAAGAATTTAATAAGTACCACAAAATAATTACTGTCAGTTGCCGCCCATTTGTGTTTCGCATTGAAGTAATGTTTCTAAGATATGTCATGTGGTGAGCCTAGAGTCAATCAGAACAAAAGAAGAAAGCGGATGCACTCGTGGCCGCTTCTGCTGCCAGCAATTCCCTGTCATAAAAACCCCTTTATAAACCCCACCGAAACAGTTAGATGGTGATTCACAAATGTTATCACAAGGAAGGAGGTTACTGATAATCTTGCTGGCCGGAAGCACTTGCCCTGTCTCCCAAGGACAGAGCTGCGCGGAGGGGAATCAGGCAATGTTTCTTCTGCCATGAGACTGGGAGCAGATGCTCCGTAGGGTGGCTCACGTATTAAATCTTCCACTAAAGGAATGGATTTGCTTCTGTCAGTTACTAACTGGAAAATTTCACAGAGCCCTACTCAAACCCATGCTCAATGCAGAACACGTATCTTCCTTAAGGTTTACAGAAGAAATGTCTCTAGGTCTGTATCAGAAATAGCTAACTAGACAGAAGGTTTAGAAACAAACCGCCCTTTCTCAGGCCATGTTCAGTATCAGTTTGATGCTATATCCTCAGCACAAGAAAGAGGGATGTTGCCCCAGAAAATGTAGAGCCTTTATAGAAGTCAGTTTTCTTTAGAAAAACTTCTTTAGAAACTACAACTTTAAAACAAGTTATTCTCAAGTGGCATATTGGGAAGTACAAAGATAACAGTTTATTCTCCAAGCCATATGGAAGGGTTTTCAATCCATGGATGCAGCCGAGGATGGGAAATCATGTAGAAGACTCTGGCAGACTAAGTAAAGCAAACTAAATCCCTTGCACTTAAATACTGTCAGAGAACACTTGATGCTAGGTCACCAGTTTGAGGCGCAAAGGTGGGCTACATGCTGACATAAGTAATAAATGGAATAAATAATTTTATGAGTGATGAGATTAATAATGTAACAGCTGACTTTAGAAGGCTTACTGGTATTACCTGAGGGAATACTTGTCCCAGATATAGAACCAAGCCAACTTTGGTGACTCCATTATTTTTATCATTATTTATATTATTGAAAGAAGCCTTTGTTAAAACAAATCTGTATTTACAGAGGAGAGATTGGTTTTAACTAGAAAGGTACTTACATTTTCTCTTAAGTTTATCTCAGGGCGTGAGAAAGTAACATCTGCGCTGGGTTATGCACTCTGAAAGGGTGGAAACCATACGTAGCATATTGGTTCTGTGTAAATAACTTTTTGCCCCATTACCGCAAAAAAGAAAAGAAAAAAAAAATCAATGTAGTTTGAGTTTGCTGCATTCACTTTATACGGCCTAGAATTAATTTATATATTTAATAAAATCACTCTTTTCTCCATAGTTTCCAGTCTGAAAATTCAATACTGTATAAACTGAAAAATGGAAAGAAACAGTTTTGCTCCTCCTTTTTACACCTTCCTTCCTACCAAAGGACTGCCAAGCAATATTTAACATCCAGAACCAAAGCCTCAGCTATTAACCATAATATATGTCAGCCTCCACTCTAGTTTTGCCTGATATGGGGTCTCTTTTAAGCTAGTGGTTTCCAGCAAGTCACTGCACTGATGAAGAAAGTGTGCAGGACGTGTAAAAGATGAATGTTAACTATAAAATAAGGTTTTTTTCAGATTTAGGTAAATATTTAATTTCAGGTTAAACAAAATTGCAAGTTAATCAAATAGTACAAGGAAAAATGTCATGAAAACACAGAGAAAAATTCCCAAATGATCACTTAATAATAACACTTCACTTTTCATAGCAGACCTACTTCCCAAGTGCGATTTCAAATAAGTAAGAAATAGCTTTCAATGTAACTAAGAAACTAAAAAGCCAAACTGCACAGCCATTGTTGGACACGTACAGTATTCCTGAGAGATGTGTATATGTGTGCACAGCTGCACAGGCATAGAGACCATATGCCTGTGCATAAACAGTAGATATCTGTACATGTGTATACGCGCATGTGAATATTTTGTAACCACACTGGCATCTATGCAGGAAAACCTGAATATAGACTTTTTCCTAGCAATCTTTATACTGGCTGAACAGCTCTGTGGTTTGGATTAGGAATGAAATACGGCAGTTTGGGTCTTGTCTTAGAAAAAGTGGATTAAAATTGAGTCTTCAACTAAAGTAGGTTCAGAGTAGCTTTTTCCAAACTGCAGTCTCTGCCTACGAGACAGATTGCTACTGAACATGCCAAGCTGACCTCATTCTCTACTATGCTGTTCAAATTTAAATATTCTGATTTTATAGCAGAAGTCCTCATCTAGATGAAGGATTACATCTTTCCAGGACATCAGCTTTGTATGATCCAAGCTGTTTCGATATTTTTCTCTGTTAGTCACCAAAATAGCTGAAAAATCAATTAAAGATTGTCTTCCTGCCCTCCTCCTTTCCCTTTTCTTTCCCTTCAATTTCCTATTGCAATTAATTTCCACTTCTTCTTTGCAGTTTTAGAAACATGTTTCTTCTTGAAGGGAGATCGTCCTCCCAGCCATATTCTTCTTTGCTATAGTCATTTCTACAGTCTCAATTTATTTTGCGTGGCTAACCTATGTCATCCAAGTAGATCTTTAGTAAAGCGTTTTGATTCAGTCCCCAGGGACCTCCTTCAGAAGTAAGGGAAGCTCTCACGCAGGGCAATAACTCTGGGCTTATTTAAGTAGCCTGATACAACAGGAGACAGCTCCCAATCTGGGGACCATGGGACAGGCAACAGGCATGTAGAGAATTTCTTGGCAAAACATTGGCTACCTGAATCCAAGAGTAAGGGCAATCTTCTGAGCCACCTGAAAAGTTCTAGAAGTTGAATTATTTATTTTCATTGTTTTCGAAGTGTCCATGTTATTATTTTATTTGTATTGTAGAAGTGTATAGAGGTCCCAATGAGAGTCCCACTCCTACTTGGAAGGGCCCATTCAAGTAAACAGATAAAACCCCTGTAATCTTTAACATTTAAAACCCTTAAATTCAAATTCTGCCCTCAGTTGCTTGGTTTTTAATAGCAATGTCCTACTGCAAGAAAGTATAATAAACTTTTGGTCTAAACACAAAACGTTTTTCCTCCCCATGTCACTTGTGGTTCCTACTCAAGATTGTCCAGAAACTGCCTGTGCATCTCAATACCCTCCTGGTGTAGGCAGCTGCTGCTCATGACAAGAGCATGGCTGGGAAGGAGCAGAGCAGCCCCAGTCTCCGGCCCTGCTGAGGAACTCCCGAACAGGGCTGGAAGTGTGGCCAGCAGTATGGGAGACAGGTGGCATGCTAACAGCTGGTTCAGTAGGCTGTGGCTTGAACAGCCAGTTCGGCCAACACAAATTACATTTGCTCCAGCAGAGTCCTCTGCTGAGTTCTGGAAAGGTAGACCTAAGAATCAAAGTATTGTCTGTTAGAAGTTCTATTTATTATGAACTTGAAATTGTAAGAGACTTTCTTCCAAACTGATATTTATCGGAATTAAATTAGAAACTTCTGTCAAATGTGTGAATGACGATCAGATTACGAGCCTTTAATTTTATGCTTTAGAAAGCTATGAAATTAACTGAATATGATCCTTCAAGGAATATTTGATAATTGATTATTAATAAGAACTTTTTTTTATGACAGTTATTTTAGAAAATTAATTCAATTTTTGTTCTTCAAGTATTTATAATTTTATTTGACTGAAAAGAAGGATAACTGTGTCTTCAAGTCATAAGTAGGATAAATAAAGAAAGGTAAACTTCATTAAACCACCTCTAATTATGCTAAACCAAAACATCGTCATATGAACTCTGGCAAAATGTGTTATTCACTTGTTACAAGACAAAAAGAAAGTTTGTTTTCCAGCTGTATCTCAAGAGATGACCTGTTTAAGTCACTAATCTTGAGGTAAGAATCCTGGTTTCTATGTGAGATCATGTAAATCTAGGATTATTATCTCAGATTAATCAACCCTTTGTTTCTTCTCTAACAGATATATGAGATTTACATCTGTAGTACAACTGCCGTCCTCGAACTTAAACATTTGCTGAGCTGTTTCCGTGGGTTGGGCTAATCACAGAATCACAGAATCACAGAATAGTAGGGGTTGGAAGGGACCTCTGTGGGTCATCTAGTCCAACCCTCCTGCCGAAGCAGGGTCACCTACAGCAGGCTGCACAGGACCTTGTCCAGGCAGGTCTTGAATATCTCCAG
>Ga0181612_155697_pt1 | contig 12398 bp, 7 predicted proteins | sample HoacroProtozoa21_FD_119630 | JGI IMG/M metagenome (GOLD analysis project Ga0181612, IMG submission 119630) | Hoatzin crop microbial communities from Cojedes, Venezuel. Combined Assembly of Gp0051906, Gp0051904, Gp0051908 | reverse complement strand
AGGGAAGTTACCTATGGAAAAAAATAATCTGTGAACCAGTCTTAAAAAGTGCATCATAATGCCCAGACAAAACGAGAGGGAATAAAGTTTTGTCATTGAAGTCACTAAACTTTGAGTGCTTAAAACCAATAAATTCTAGAAAAATTAGTAACTGTTACAAATAAAGTTCTCACTCAATGTTACTTATTAAACAAGGATCTTGAAATCTCTCTCATGAGACCGTTGCTCCTAAGATGAGGTGCCACTGAAATAAATACAATACAAGCTTGCTTTGTTGCCGTGCAGAGGGACCTAGACAAGACGGAGGAAGAGAGCAACAGGAACCTCATGTATTTTGGCCAGGATAAAGCCAAGCAATACCCCTGGGCAGGAAGCACTGCTGCAAGGACACAGACTGGGGACTGCCTGGCTGGGAGCAGCTCTTCAGGAAGGGACCTGGGGGCCTTGGCAAACATAAGCGCAGCATAAGCTAGCTGTGCGTCCTGGCTGCAGAGACAGCAAGCACCCTGGGAGATATTCATAGGGGCACAGCCAGGACATCAGAGGGAGGAATTACTGCCCTCTGCTCCGCACTTATGAGATCCCATCTGAATACTGTGTCTAGTCTCAGCTCTCAAGAAAAATATCATATTAAAAATATATAACATTTCTATATTCAATATCTGTTCAATAAGTTTCCTTCTTTTTTTAAAAAAATTATTTCTGTAATAGTTGAGATGTTCAGTCTTTGATGAATAAAGATGACTATAGAGTATCCACTGGGACATTTGGTTCAAACAATGTGGGTCTCTCAAGCTTCTACATCTGTTTGAAAGGTTTTGCATCTGACGACTTTCTTCCCAGCCTTTAAGGAGGCCTCTGAAGGATTTGTGGCATATTAGTAAATGCAGATCTACACTCTTAACCTAGAGTTTAATGAAATAGACATTTTCCTTAGCACACAAAAAACCCTTATGTCATCAATGAAGAGAGATCCAGGACCCCTTCATTCACCACAAATTAGAAAAATACCTATAAATATGATATTTGTAGTGAACCAGGAGCCCAAGATTTTGACCCGCTTTTGCTACACAAGTAGAGCTAAGTGTCCTTTTGTCACCTCGTTAAAAAACAAAGCATTCATATGTAAGCAAGGGTGTTTGTTACAGGCAGCCAAAGCTTTTTCGCTGAAGAGGCACACATCCTTCATTTCCACATGCCAAATTTTAGAGACATTTGGAACTTGGGTATCTCCATAACATCTTTCCATGTTCTTTAGCTCAATGTCTGTGAATATTTTAGGAAAATATATAACAAAATTGTTGTTTCCTCTTGGCTAACTTCTAAATAGCACCCTCTGCTGCTGTGGAATACTTCTTGTCGCTACGAAACAGGGAGCCTTGCATGGACACATGGGAGGGAAGTTTCTCTCAAAAAACTGGATTCCTCCAGGGTCTGTCACAGATGTACTAGAGTAACTTCATGCAGGGGGATAATTGGCTATTTTTTATCTCTTGCTAATTTTTTCTCCTTTTTGTTTTTCCATGGTAAGGTCAGTCTAAATATCTGTATTAGGAGTAGTTGTCTGTCGCTTTTCTGTAGCAATGTGCATCCTTTCTCCCTCTGTCCCCACTGCAAGCATTTATTCCTTCAAAGAATAACCAGACCAAAATTCCTTTTCTTTGTTGTCTGTATCTACAGAAGAAAGAATGGGAATATTTTCTACTGTTTGTCTCATTATTATTTCACTTGTGTCTGGATAAGAAATGGACTGAGTAACCTTCATTCCTTCTTACCTGATTCAGTCAGTGATGTCTTTTAAGGTGGCCTTCCATGAAGATATTAACTGAATTGGTTGATAATTTTTCAGATAAAGACTGTTTCATTTAAAAAATGTCATTTGTGGAACTTTCTTCTCTTTGAAGAACAGAAACATTTGAAATTAAAAGGACAGACCAGAATATTCTCCTGATTACATGAAGACTCTGGGGAGTTGTCTGGGGTATTTCACAACTCACAGAACTCTTTGTGTATGATGTTATATATTCCATAGCTCATTCTATCACCTTGCAGAGCTGTTACCTCTGCCTTTGTTATCCAAAGTAGCACTACAGTGAATCTCATATTTTAAAGACTTCTACATTATTGGAGTTCTGAAATTTGAAAATTTTCATTACAACACTAAACTTGATATGCTTGGCTTTATGCCAGATGTTCTGAAAATGTTACCGAGGTAGATTTTTAAGGATTAGATGTTTAAAATAAGAGGTTTTAGCAGGTGTCCTATTCATAATTATACACACTTCTAAACCTTCACTGTGCTTCACCTCAGCACTGCAGAAGATTCATTCATTGCGGTCTAAAGAAAGTATCTGAATTGATTCATGCCGTGTTCTTCTTATTTAACTTTCATTAGAAAATTAATTACTATTTATATATGTAAATCCATATAATATAACTTTTGTCTTATGCTCCACCCAAGATTCCAAGATACATTTTCTTTCCGCTGGTATTTCATTGTGGAAAAAAATATGTTAGACTTCTTTGTATACCTGCTGATTCAATAGTTTGTTTAACACATTAGAGTGGTGAGTGACACCTGCAAATAGAGAGACAAGTTGTAGCCAGCCTGTGAGTGGGTTGCACTCAGCAGGTAACGAACTTAGAAGTCTTCTGGCACTACTGCATTTTTAGACAGGAAGAGGGACTGGTAGAAGTGCAAAACTGTATCAGGAACAGTACTGTCACTAATACTAAACTTTTCAGACATCTTTAGCTGAGATTATGACATAAATTATCACCATTTATTTCTGTGGTTCAGCAAAAAACATTTATGATTCTACTTACCTAATATGGCCTCATGATTTCCTTATGACACAGACATGTTTTAATGTAATATTTAGTCCACACACTTTAAATACATTAAACATTCTTTAGCAGGCAGATAAAACAATTTCAGGAAATAATTTCACTTCATCCATTTTCAGTTACTCTGTGAATTAAAATTTGTTGTTTTTTGAGGTTCGTTTATTTTTGTTGTTTTAAATTTCTCTGTCTTTCTGTTCTGCCTAACCAGAATTTGGGATGGTTTTTTTTTTCCAGTTTTTCCTTTTGCCTTAAGCTTGTTCTATATCTCACAGCAAAGCTGAAAGAGGTGAAGACAAAACGCACAATTTTGGCATCTCAAAGTGAAAAGGGAGTTGTTTTGACTTATCGTATTTTTTTTTTCTCAGACCATCTGACCCTTCATAAATTATCTCAAGCAGTGAAGATTTCTGTAGAAATAGATTGGTCATTTCTGGTATAAAGTGAACAAACTGAGTCTGGAGAATAACAGTAATAGAAAGAATACATTTACTTTTTAGTAGGCCATCTATGTCTCCCCATATTATTTGTTAACACTATTTTACGAAGTTTCTCACTGCTTATTGCTTGGATTCCTTTTGACCCACCCAAAGCCCTCATACATGAATCTCTGTAATAACATAAGCTATTTACAAGAATCTTTGAAATAACGTAAGATATATTTAGTACCTCTTATTATAACCAAATTATACCTTTGTAATCCTCTTTGAACTAATAAAACCCCATCCTACAAAGTGGTGAACATCATCTCTTCCCACTGCAATGAACAGAGTATCAGTGATGCCTTTCTGACTTTGCAATCTGACATGTAAGCTTGGGGAGGTATAGCTGTTTCCATGTGTCCCCCAAATGTCTCGTCCCACCTCGGTGATTTCCTCTGTCAATTTTTCTACTTCACTTTCAGTACAGTAATTCAGCAGCATTCTGAAAATTCAAGTTTGGGGTGTTAAAATGGAAATGAATGCCAAAACTGAATAAGAATTTACTGTGACACCATTTGATAATTTTCAGATGTAGTTCAGCAAAAGTCTTTGGTCCATCCTTCATCTTAAGTGACCAGGACATGCAGAGGATAGTAGTGAAATACTTAACAGAGTCTTGGAGGCTGAACTAGATTTGGGAGCTTAGTCATTATTTTATAGCTGTTGTAGAAAGGCATCAGAGTTTTTTTTTCTGTAATAAGATTGGTTTAGGAAGACAAGATAGGTAAGTAACATGTGCAACAGCATGCCTAAAAAACTCCATTGTGTATGTTCATGCATTCATGTTCATGTACATATGAGACTGTTCTTTATGTATTATTAATGCTATTACTTGCTTGATACATAAAATCTAATTTGTTTCCACTAGTGACTTCCTATGAGAGAGAAAAGGTCCTGATTTGCTTTTGTTGAAAATATCTAAAAACTTTCTGAATAGTAGCTGTTAAAAAACTCCTTTGATTTTACATTTTTCCTTTCACAGTGTGTGGCTCTGTATTCTATTTCACAGGGCAATGCTCTGTTGAAAGCTGTCATTCTAAGAAGCAGTGTGATAGTTGTCAGTGATATCCAAAGAAGACTGAATAATATATACATATCTTACTTTCAGTGTGTCCTTAACACTTTGACTTTCCTGGCTCTAGGAGCTGGTAATAAGAGAATCAGCATAAGGTGAAGCGTATCTCCTGCTGGGTGGCCAAACTGCATGAAATCTCATGGTTTGTTAATGATGCTTCTCATACCAGCTGGTCAATGGATCATGAAAATGAATCAGAAGTACAATAGGGATTTTTTTTATGGTTGTAACAGTCATAAACAATTATGAACTGCTGGCTCCTACTTTTCCAGTATATAATGGTTTTGTTGCTTTGCTTTAGCCATAAAAGAAACGTGGTACAATGTTTAAAGATAAGGGAGTGGGGAAGACACTAGCAATCTATTTAGTCAACAATTCTCTTACTTTGGTAAGATACTTATCCTGCCTGAGCTTCATTTTCTAATGTAGATGTGACATTCTATATCATAATGCAGCAATAAAATTCTTCCAGTCGTACCCCACCGCGAAGCTTTCACCTGTTCCCCAACTTAAGAGAATGATCTGTCCTCTCTTTCTCTCTCTGATTTTCTAATTTAAGGAAAGGAAATAAAGGCCTTAAATAATCCAGGGTTTTAAAGGACTGTGCTTGCCACCTGCTGAAAATCTGATTTTTCAGGTATCTCAAAGTCATCACCTTGAGGGTCTGGTCCCTCACTGGTTACCTTTGAAGCCTTTGATCTGCACCTCAGAATCTGTTGATAGAATGCTTCATGCAATGAACGGACCTGTTGCAGGTCTTTATTGAAGAATCCGTTTCTCAGCATTGAGGACTCAGTTCCTATGATGTACATACTAAGGCATAACTGCACTCCAGAGCAAGGTTTTCTTGATAGCCCTTAAGTGCCAAAAATCCTCCAGCACTGACAGAAGATGAAAGAAATTTCCTCCTTTGTACTTTACGTGTTCATGTGCAAGCATGTTTGACCATATGTCAGAACTTTATTTAATTACAAAAAACATTTCTCCATCTCCACTTCTTTTGTCATGGGGACGCATGAGCTGCTAAACCACGACAGACCTGTACTGGCTCTATTTGTCTTGAATCTGGACAAAAGTTCTGGAAACTGGGAGGGAAAATATTAAGGAAAATATTAAGATATTAATACAAACGCAGAGGAATATAGGATTTCCTTACATATCTCAAACTTTTCCTTTTATCTTTTCTTCAACTTTTGTTTTATGTTCCTCTGAAACAAGAGAACAATGCCCTTGTCAGCTACCTGTCCCGATTTGAGTAAGCTGTATTCCAATATTGAACTTCTCCCAATGAAAAGAAATTTCTGATCAGTTTGGCTTCTTCAGACAAGAAACATTTGAGAAGATTTGCATCTTTCCTTTGGGGCATCACCTGCTTCTTTTCTACAACTAGTCAAGACAGCCATATATATGACTCTCATCTTTCTGTTGCCTCAGTTGTTCAACTGCAGGAATGACTCTGTGTTTACTTTCTGATGGCACAGCCTGAGCTTTCAGAAAGTAGGAAATTATACCAGATTAAGGCTTTCCCAGTAACAGTGAGCATGTGTTCAGTCCTACAGCGTGAAGCACGGTCTGGAAAAGTGCTGGGAGGTGGACAGTGCATTGTCATGTGTCCTGGCCTACTAGTAGCTTGTTCTGTGAATATCTGTCATTGAAATCTGGTGTTCCATGTAGATCAGTGGGAAAGAAAACAAGTCCTAACATTCAAAGAAGTTGAGTCACTAAAAAAGGTATTTTACAATGTTTGGAAGGAGGTTGTTTTTACTTTCTGGGAAGAGGAGAGTAGAATCAACTTCATTATGTTTTAAACATCAATCAGTTGAACATGAACCAAATTGTCAAGAGGACAGGGCCAGACTCTTTTCAGCGGTGCCCGGCGAAGGGACAAGAAGCAATGGGCACAAACTGAAGCACAAGAAGTTCCAGCTGAACATGAGGAAGAACTTCTTCACTCTGAGGGTGATGGAGCACTGGAACTGGCTGCCCAGAGAGGTTGTGGAGTCTCCTTCTCTGGTGATATTCAAAACCTGCCTGGACAAAGTCCTGTGCAACCTGCTGTAGATGACCCTGCTTTGGCGAGGAGGTTGGACCAGATAACCCACAAAGGTCCCTTCCAACCCCTACCATTCTATGATTCTGTGGTCTGAAATCAGCAAAGAAAATATGCCTGCCACAAAAGAGAGTAGCTTTTACCCATGTTTGCTCTGCTTAACTCCAGCTATGTGTATCTAAAGGTGCTGAACACCATGTAATCTATGCTATTGTTCTTTTTTTCCCTTCTCTGCATCCTTAACCCTAAAATAAAGGTGATATCTTGTCTACTGGGGTTATGTGTTTATCAGTCTACATTGGATTTGTACTAACATATATGTGGCTTTTTTCTTTTTGGTGTGGTTTGGAAAGATATGCAGCCTGCTGTTTGTTTCGATTCTTTCTTTTCCTCTGTTCACTATGAAGGCCTGAATCTTATCATTTACCTTTCATATTAAATTAACAGCTTTTCAGCCTAGCAATCTAATACTTGAATGAACATTCATGTATATTATTCAAGTATAAAAAGCTACATAACTGCAGGGCAAGCATATCTTTTACACTGTTAATTCTTGTCAACATCTATAGATCTTTATAAGGCAGAGTTCTGCACTCGGAATCACATACTGAAAATCAAAGCACTGGTTAATGCACTTTTCTGTTTTTACTGTGAATGAACAAAATAGCAGCCAAGATACTTCAAAGAAACACATTGTCAAAGATCAGTAGACATTTGTGTGTCTAGCTGATAAGGAACAGAAAATCCACCTTTTAACTTTGAAATTATCTTGGAGACCTACATTTTCCCTCTGCTTTTTTTTTACTACCTAAGAATACCATAAAAAAAGAAGAAGTTAAAGAAGAAATTTTGTAATGAAACAGCACCACTAACTTCTTTAGAGGGAGGTGGCATTTTCAAACACATCTAAATGATTTAGAAATTAATTTCCTTAAGAGACCTAAAGGTAAGGGAAGTTTGCAAATGTGATGCAGACATGTAAGAGGGTATGAAATTCTCAAAGGCTCAAGGGATTAAAGCTTCTGAGTCTCTCAATATTCAGATCACTTGTTGGAGTGATTATAAAGAATTTACCCTTTTTTCTTCTAGCATAGTTTAGATATGTATCTAAAATATAGTTTTATATTATTCATTATTTCTGAGAATTGTGTTCTTTTTACTTTTTCCTATCAAATGAAAAGAAAAACATGATTTTAATTTGTTTTCATGAGTGTTTCTTCTCATTAAAACAAAAGTGTTAATGGGAAAATGTTACCAATATTTTACATTTTAAACAGCTGCAATGTTATTTTTAGAACATTGGGACCATGACCAAGTAATTTCTGATTGTTTTGACACTTTGGTGTCAAAGTCTTGGAGATCTGTATGACCAAGGCTTAATTTGGCAAAGAAGTCTGTATTTAACCTATGTGAATGATCTCAGAGTGAAGTTATTGAGCAGTTGCACGTCTTTAATAGGGCTTTAAATGTTTTACACCTTTGCAAATCAACCTATGTTAAAAATTACTAAAACATGGTTATTGAAATCCTGTCAGATGATCCCATGTCATAGTTGAGAGACATTAAATTGAAGATTTTTCTTCTAGAAACACAGTGAGAAATAAGCCAAATAATATTAACTAAATGTTTGCAATTAATCTGTATTGTGTTACCAGTATTTGATCATTGCTTTTTAAACTGACTTTGGAGCGAGTAAACTACGAAATTAATTATGCTGCATCAATAGTCTAAGAAACTGTTATTTCAAAATATGTCACTCCCAGATTAAGATGTTCTGATAATGTCTCTGCCAGTGTTATTGCTAGTTAGAGAAGAACTTGAGTATTTTGACAGTATCAGTATTTTGTCCTGTGACTCTTCTATCACTACTGCCATTCAGTGTGAAGGGTGCTCCACACGACTCATTACTGCCACCTTCATTAAACAATTACATTAATGAACAACAGGCTTTAGGTATTGACCTTTTTGTGCATCTCAGAAAATGATTTTATATGATAAGAGCAGTTCTTAGTGCTTTCTTGCAGCAGGTGGTCCTTGCTGAGTTGCTTTAAAGTGAAATACTGATTTCAAACTTTCAAAAGGTTCTTTTCTCCTTTTCTTGTCAAAATTTATTAACATGTAACTTTAGTCACTCCACATAATCAACATGCTACGATGATAATTTAGTGAATGAGATCATAAGTATTACGGACATATTCTGAGCTGATGTAAGTTAACCTTGCTCCACTCACTTCCACACAGGTAGACCAGTTAAAAACTAACATAAATTTCACATTAGCCTCAGTTTGGAAAAGCCTAAAAGAACTCATTTAAACACTTAGTTGAGTCAGCAAAAAATATTGAATCAAGACATGTGTATAAGCAAAAAAACACTTCAGGAATTATCATTTCAGTACCGGAAGGGGCCTATAGGAAAGAGGGGGACAATCTATTTAGCAGGGCCTGTTGTGACAGGACAAGCAGTAATGGTTTTAAACTAAGGGAGGGTAGATTTAGACTACATATAAGGAAGAATTCTTTTACAATGAGGGTGGTGAAACACTGGCATGAGTTGCCCAGAGAGGTAGTGGAGACCCCATCCCTGGAAACATTCAAGGCCAGGTTGGATGGGGCTCTGAGCAACCTGGTCTAGTTGAAGATGTCCCTGTTCAGTGCAAGGGGGCTGGGCTACATGACCTCTACAAGTCCGTTGCAACCCAATTCATTCTATGATTCTACAGATTTTCCTAACAGGACATGGAGAAGATTTTGAAATAGCTACAAATAGCATAAATAACAAGGTGACCACCCTACACAGCACATCTGTGGATAGAGTACTTAATGAAACTTTGTGATCTGTGCTTGGTTGTGAATTATAGTTGCACTCCCCTTAAAAGAATATTACATTCCCAGACTGGAATAATCAGTCTACAGTCCAGATTTTGAGGTTTACCCATTTGGGGGGAAAAAATGTTAACAATACTAAAAATAATGGTAACTAATTGTAAACAATAATAATTGTACCAATGCGATATATAGTCTGAGAGTACCCAAAGTTTGTCTGAGACTGGTTCAGACAGGTTTCTTCAAAAACATAACCCCTGTAAACACCATAGAAAAAAAATTCCCACTTATATTTGGAATATTTTAATCAAAGTTGGTCCATGCAGTGTACCATACTTTAAAGTGCTATGTTTTAAAGCAAAATGAATGGTGTTGAACAGAGTGTATGCCATAATATAATGGTTAACTTGTCTGATTATCTTTTCTGCAAGCATTCCCCACTTTTTATATTCTTTTCGCATTTAAGTAAGCCAGGATAATTAACATCACATACTTGTTCTTTCTTCATTAGTGACATTTACACCTGCACAGTGAAGAAGTGCTTTTTTTAAAAAAAGCTGTGGGGTTTTTTACTGACTTCTTTATCGCTTTTTTGTCATTCACATTTTAGACAAGACAGACACTAATGAAACAGTTCTATTATTTATATCTGTCATTGGCATAATAGCAAATTTCATGAAAAAAATGATAAAAACTTGGACATTGTTAGTTACTCCAATCACGTTTATCACACAACGCAATATAATTCAGTGCATCTTTGTACTGTGTCCTTCACATATTCACATCACAGTGAGAAATACACAAAGCTGTCACTAAGTATAAGTCAAGCTAAATGAATGGGGTTTTAATTTTGACTGGAAAATGCTGTCAACATACTGTTCATGATCTCACACAGAAGGACATTTCAAAGGCATGTAGTAGTTGAAAGTCTTTGAACTAGTGGAATCAATCTGGTTAGGAGGAAAAGATTTGAAGATGAAGCCACATTATCACTACATAATGAGAACAGGCTATATAAATCTTCAGTACAATATCAACTGATATGACAAAAACCAAGACAAAATAAATCTCCAAGGCCAAGTTAATAAAATAGCTTAAATGCCCAAGATGAAATTTTGAGATGTTTAGGAAAATCTGGATAGCAGCTGGTCACATTAATTAATTTGTGGAAGCTGAATAAGGACAAGAGGATCAAAATGCCAAAGGCTTGAATAATAGAGCTTGTATCTTTATGATGAAAGATAAAAAATTACTGATGTGGGAGGAATAAAGAAAAAACTTTGTTTACAATTGGTTACTAGGCAGGTCCAAATCTTGGTTTTATTTACACCTGCTGTTGACATTATTTGAGTAGAACAGAATTTCTCTGCAGTTGTCAAATCTACATGTTATATATGACTTCCCCAATGTGTAAGGTAGTAACGAATTCCATATTCTTTACTCTTGTGTTCCTTTTATGCACTGTATCTTCTTGCAGGACTGCAGAATTCTAGTATAGGAAACAGACTGTAGCATCATTTTGAACCACCTGCTTTATACAGTGCTGTTATACAACAGATTAATTTCTGGCCCCATTGAAATTAATGATAAATTGGACCCTAATTTCTGAGGGGTGCAGATTTTATCCACAATATTCTCAGCAGTACACATACACAAGCTGAAATTTATTTTTTTCATTAGCAATGGATCAACCACCATAGGCTCAATGATTTGCTTCAGATAAACATCACAAAAATTTGGCCTGTTCTCCAGCTGTCCATATTAATTGGCAAATGTGTAGGAAATCTCAAGAGAACTGATTCTCTAAGGAAATTTCTAGCAATTACTGCATCTGTTTAAGTGAGAGGAGCTACCAGAATTTTGGCAGTTGCATGCCAGTATTTGTCAGAATCCGGAAGAATGGTTGCTAAATAAATATTTATTTCAGAAGGAAAATATTGAGAATACATTTTAAAGGACAAAATTAATCTTTGTATCATTTAGATAGTCAGATAACCACAGTCCAGCAAATGCTGAATATCTACAGTCTAAAACTCATGATACAACTTTTTGCAAACAGTTTGGAGGATGCTTAGCTAGGACAGCACACTGCAAAGAAATACTCATAACTACCAATGTTAGAAACACCTACAGACTAAGTACATCTAAACCCCCCAAAACAGTGAGTTTAAATTGAAAATCACTTTCTATAGGTAAAGACTGTTAAACGCTAGCATGGATAGTCTAGAATTTTTGGGGATCTATCTTTGTCAGTGGTGGACTAAGAGTAGTCTGGACAAACTTCTGTCAGGAAATGACATAATCCACAGCAATCATATTTGACAGCAGTGAGATGAACTAGATCACTTCTAGATCAATTTTAAGTTATCCTATAAACAAAATTAATGATCATATTGTATGCAATCTCTGGCTACAGGAATCAGGGTGGTTGTCACTGCTCGTCAAGTAGATGCCACTCAGTATTTCACAAAGATTATGGTACTGCCTCAAAAGATCCCTTCACATATGATAAAGGAGAATCAATAGTAGTTTTTAATACTGGTCAGATTCTGACATAGTAGAGATGAGTACCATACTATAACCATTTATTTACAAGTTTATATTTACACACTGGCCAATTTATTACAATGTATCAGCTTCCAGTTATTGCAACAAAGTATCTTATCTACTGACTGAAACGTCCATCCAAAACTTAAAAAAAAAAAGCATGTCTGAAAAAATACAGGTTCTGCATGTTAAGTCCATCATATAAAATCTTGCAGGCAAGTCACACATATGTAACAAATAGTATTGCTACAAAAAAAACACAAGTAATACTGAGCTTTATCCAACCTCTGACTCCCTGGCGTGAACCTGGTACTGCAATATATAAATAAACAAAGAAAAAAGAAATAGTATTCCACTAGTCACAAACCAAATCACACAACAGAAGAAACAGAGACTCATCCATCAGTTTTCCTCCTGGTATTGCATTACCCTCTAGGAGTGGTGACCCAGTTATACAGAAATTATTAACTAGATATAAGGAAAGTAGAGCTACAGGCCATGCTGGAGTGCTAGGTAACCAACATATTTCTGCTAGTGCAAGTATTTTTTAAAATTTTAAAAGAAAACTTACATTTGT
>Ga0181612_147312_pt1 | contig 12399 bp, 9 predicted proteins | sample HoacroProtozoa21_FD_119630 | JGI IMG/M metagenome (GOLD analysis project Ga0181612, IMG submission 119630) | Hoatzin crop microbial communities from Cojedes, Venezuel. Combined Assembly of Gp0051906, Gp0051904, Gp0051908 | reverse complement strand
TGCTTGAAAAGCTTTTGAGGAATCTCATTATTGTACTTGAATATTTAAATATAAGGAGAACGGAGTTAAACTAGAAGCAAAGATGAGTGCCTGGTTTTAAAAGTATTAGAGCTATATTACTTAAAGATATAAATAGAGATTTAAGGTCTGATCCAATTTCAGCTTTAATATTTCCTCTCTTTTAATGGGGAGTTTCCAGGAGTCAGCCTGAAAGCATTAGCAGTCAAAGAAATAGGAAGATAAGAAACCTGTTGCTGGGTCAGACCAGTGGTCCATCCAGCCCAGTGCTCTGTCTCCAGCAGTGTTGAGGGGAGATGCTCGTTGGGGCTATCACGTAAGCCTGCCCACAGTTGGCAGCCCATCCTCCAACATCCACAACTGTTGATTCGGGAAGTTACGGGAAAGACCTCTGCTTAATGCTTCTGCTGTCTATTTATGGACATGTTGTCCATAACTCATCTGACCTCTTTTGAGCCTGCTGATACGTGTCTCCTGTGGCAGTTTCACAAAGTCACTACCTGCTGAATAAAGAATTGCTTTTTTTCCCCTGTTTCAAGCTGATTTCCTACTAATTCCATTGAATGCCCCCCCAGGTTTCCCTGTTTTGGAAACCGGTGAATTTTTTTAATTAGGAGGAAACCATTTTCCCCACCCACCTTATCGGTGATTTTATATAGCTCAAACATATTGTTCCTCAGCCACTTTTTTTCCCAGACTGAAGAGTCTCATCTTCTTCAGGCACTGGTCTAGAAAGTTCTCATCCCTTTGATCGTTTTGGTTGTTCTAAAGAGAACTCCCTAATAGAAGGTATCTATTCCTCAGCACACTGTCCCGCTTTCAAATTACAGTGATCCTCGTCCACCAGAAACCAAAATAATAAAGGTGGCTAGAAGGGGAAAAGCAGCATTTAGGCTTGGGATGTTTGTGCACATTCAGAAATTAGTGTGATCCCTGCAAAGGAGAAAAGACCTTCCAAGCTGCTAAGTCAGTTCAGGCAAGCCCTTGTCACTCCTTGTACGATAGGTTCACTTAAAAATGTTCCTTGTGGCTAATGGCGCATTAAGAAGGTATTGGCTATAGAGGACTGTCGAGTGCTGTGCCAGAAACACAGTCTTTTATAAATTGAACATGTACAAAGGTTCTGGCAGTCTGATTCCCAGTGCCCCACTGACAAGCTACTGCTCTAGCTGAAGATGTGGAGATGGAATGTAATTGCACGCAATCTTTTTAATCAAGGACTACACTTCCAATAATCTGCTGCAGTGACAAAGAAAACAACATCAGGCTGTGATACATGGCTGGAATCAAAGCTCTTTTCAGTACAGTCTTAATTAAAGAGTGACTACAGGTTTTATAGAATAGTCGATGAGCTTCCAGCTGAGGAAAGGACCTTTCTTGATGTGATGAAATGGCTGCATGTGTACTTAAAGCATAATCAGAAAAAAAAGCATGTAGAAACACAGGTAAAATTCAGGCCGTTGGCTACGCTTGGTAACACCATGGATACAGATTGGGATGAGAGGGAATGAAAAGGCATTAATCACCCCAAAACCCCAAGCACAAGCAAAGCTATAGCCAAAGCCATCACTAGCACCAGTCAGAGCTGCTTCAGGAATGCTGCATTACAGCCTATCTTGCAGCAGCCCCCCAGGGCTTGGGTGCCTGAGGACTGCAGGCTTGGAGGTGATCCAAGGAGCACGTCCCAGAAACGGGAATGTCAGCCAGGGTAAGAGCCATTGGGTGGCTTTCCACCACTTGGACAGTCCAATATCAGACTGTGATAGTGGTCACTGAACTGGTATTCTGCCCACCTCATGCCACCAAAGCCCATTCAGAAAGTGGCCAATTGATTTACCGTTCTCAGAGATCATTTTTGACTGTTCTGTCTTTGATTAAACACAAGCTGTATTTTTACACCCATCCATCTGGCTCATCTCTTAAATATATTCTGCAACTAAAAGATACTCGAAATTTAAAAGTTTATTTTGTCATCCTTCTATGTAACCACATTATAGCGTAATGACCTGTCACAGAGGTCAAGCAAGTTCAACAGGATTTGGATGGGCTGCTCTGTGCCAGGCAGCCTCAGTGCCAAAAAACAGTCTTCGACACATTTGATTAACTAGTACAAATATAGTCCACATGTCCTGTGAAGGGCAAGAGACAGAGACCATGAAGAGCTGGGACTTAGACTCAGGATCCTGACTGATCCTCGCTCTTCTAAGCAGTGGGCAATTTATCCTTTCACCCAGCCTTGCTCAGTGACACGCAGAATTTGGAGGCTGCTCTATTTGTCATCTACCTGCAGAGCTGGAGACTAGAGTTCAATTATCCTTAATTTCATATTGGGATCCTTCACTCCTGCCAGCGCTGTCATGGAAATGTAATGCATGTCCTGCCTCAAGGTTTTGGTTCATTTGTAATAAAAATCATCTGGACTGTCTCTGAAGGAAAATGCAATCCATCCACACTGGGAGACAGCTGAAAATGTAGTTTATCTGAATGCCAGCTGGATCATCATCAGAAAGAAGATTTTGTGCAGTACTCACATACAGAACTGTACAAAAAGGCGGGGGGGGGGGGAATCTGAAAATGGGAAGGTTTTCTGTGATGCTGAATTGTTTGGCTGGTTGCAGTTATTCCAGATGGTGCTCCAGACACTCAGCGTCTCTGCAAACAGGCCAATTCTCATTCTCCCGGTTCTTATGCTTGTAACAGAAGAACTGTTCTCTTGAGAAAAGAAAACAGGGAAAAACTAGTAATGATATTTCTACTTCTCCTGCTGACAAATTATAACCAAAATTAGCCAACATGCTGCAACAACTCTGGCTTTCCAGCCAGAGAGGGTGAGGAGCAGCGAGCTTCTCCGGATGTCTCGTGTAGCACAAAGCATTGCTCCCTGCAACAACCCTAACCCCAACTCACTTCAGATCACCTGGGGCACCTCGCTTTGCTGTTCAGATCTTCAATTATTGTTTTCTCCAGTTCCTCCTACCAGTGAAGAGAGATAAATCTGTCTAAGTAGGGTTCATTTTGCCAATGTTTTCTAAGGGTTTTTCATCCTTACCCAACAAGGTTTCTAGGCTTTGGGGCTGTTCCTTCTGTAGGTTTGTTTTTGCCCAGCAACCTGGCAACAGGTGCTGCACAGCGTATAACGTCATGTCCTGATTTGCAGTCAAATCCATATTTCTGCGCAGGAGCGCCTCTACATCCCATGGTGCATCCATTCAGTCTTTAAGACACCTTTGCAAAATTTTTTTCACTTTGAGGTAGGGTGTAGTTCAGGTGGTATCATGCCTCTGATTAGATCACCACAAAGAAACAGAGGAATAGTAAATTACATCCACGAGCACAAGCTACAAACTTCCATCCTTACTGTCCCCTGCAGACTAAACTGGTTCTGAAAAGGAGCAGACACAAGCAGGGTCTGCGGTGGGAGCCCAGTGTAAAACCCATATCTTATGATCTTATGAATTAGCTATCAATAGGGATCGATGAGTACTTGCATACACAAAACCTACATCTTTTACTATAGCAAAGCTACCTGTAACCTTTTTTTTCCTGTTTTGCCTCTGACATTAATTTAATACCTTCTTGACTAGGAGTTTCCTTCATTAGTGAGAACTTCACTTTTCATTTTGAATAAGTGATTCAGAAATGAAGCAGGGCTACATGATTTCTTCACGCCAACATTTGTGGCAGTTTACAGGTGCAACCCGTCTATTTTGGTAAGCACTCATCCACAATACTTCTCCTCAAATGTCAAAATATTGATACAGCCACATGTAGCTTTTCAAGGCGAAAGGGCAAAAGATGTGTCTCTGAGAAGTATTCTGTAAGTTAGAGAGTCCTGGACACCACTACCACCAGGTAGGTATTTGTGTAGAAAGGAGTTGCTGTTCTAACTCAAAGTGTACCTTTTGGTTTTTGTTAAAAAAAAAAAAAATCTTCAGAGCAGAAGTGGAAAAAATTATGTTTTTCTTTTTTCCTCCCTGTCAGCTTTGCTGCAGTGAAAAATTTCCACATAGCTTTGCTTATAGTTGTCCTGGCTAACAGCCACAGTTTAATTTATAAAATAACTGACAGGACCAACAGGCAGGTTTGCCTCCTTCCACAGGATTTCAACAGCAGAGAGTTTAAGCAGCAGATGCTCCACTAAAATGGGTTCATATCATACCCATTCAGACCTTACAAGCCTTGGCTTAAAAGACAAATCCACTTGTTTCTCAGACTCCTGTATGTTTGCCACTCACCATGACGAAAGGGGATGCAGATGCTTTGCGTCATAGCACCAAGTGAGAAGAAAAGCAGCTTCAGACTCCGTATCAAAATATATCCCTAGTGAAGGACGGTCCTGCTGCAGACAGATGATCCTGTTCAAGCCCATCTAAACTTTGCAAATCATAGGTACTGCTTTGCATTTTCCTGGCGTCATCTATTAAAGGCTTTCGGTACCTGATGAACCAACATTCCCAGCAGCCCCCCGGTGGAAGCGAGTACTGCGAGGAGGAGGGGTTGAACCATCTAACAAAATCACTGCAGCTCTCACACCCGCAGCAGAAAAGCAAACAGGGGACCAAAGAGATGGCCCTGTGGTGTGCACAGGAGACATGGATCTTCGTCTCCCAGGGCTGGGCTACGGGCTCGCACAGGGCTCAGAGCCCAACCAGGTGAGGACGCTACTAGGGAGATGTGGCAAGACCACCCAAACTGGGGAGTGAGGGAGCGCTGGATGTCGTTTCTTCTCTTCCTCCCATATGAATTGTAAAGCAGCCGATACAAAGACAACATTACAACCTCAGTCTTGGCTTAACCTGCCCTTGTTTAGCTAGTATATGTTGCGGAAGTCCTAGCATTTCCCACTGCTGTGCCCAGTAGCCAGCAACTCATAGGGTCCATCACTGATTCTACCCTACTTTGTTAGATTTGAACTACCATTTCCAGTCTCTGAAAAAGGTTCCTAGGTGTTCTCAGGCTCTCACTTCAGCAAAGTTTGATCAAGGATTCTCCATACAAGTTGAACTTTGGCAGACTGGAGGCGCTTTGCTCTCCAGACCCCAACTGTCCATTAGTTCATTCAGTAGTTCCAAGCAGCAGCTTGCTCCCAAGCACAACCTTTTTTTTCACTTTGTTGACAAGTAATACCACATGCTCCTCAAGTTAGTAAGAAATGAATATTTGATTTAGGACGCTCTCAAATTATAATCAGCCCACAGTTATTTTAAGTGCATGTTGCATCTTTTTCTCAATGAAGATTAATGTTATGCTTGCCGTGGGGTTACACAAGAAGGAAACATTTGTGCAACAGCAATTTTTAACACTTTCTCCAGACTGATTTGTGTGTTTGTTTATTTTTAATTTTTTGGGCACCATAAATGATGTCTTCAGTCTTCAGAGGGAATATTGACATCCAGTAATTTATGACTGGCTAAAAGCAAGTCTGTTGAGAGAATACTATTTGTCTCTTGACCATAACTGAGCAGGCTAGATTGAATAAATGAGTTTGCATAAAACAAGCTGAGCATAAAAATTTGAGGTCATTATGTAAAGCAAGAAAAAAGAAACAAACCAAAAAGCCAGTGGTTTAGAAACAAAAATTAAACCTGCCTTTGTGCTACAGGTACGTAGGAGAAATCACACTCGTAGGAAGCCAGAGTTACTGAAATAAAGTATTGATTGCCTGCTGAAAGAACCATAAGTATAAAAGGACAATTAATTTTTAAATGAAGGTAGCGGTCACATTATTGCTCTCTGGATATAGAAAGAAGCTCATCTGTCTATATCTATCTACAGCATTTGACTCTGTGCTCAGGGGCAGCAAGTTTTTAATCGAAACTGGATTGTTAAGAATATTAGAGTATGATTAAGTGTCTGGACTCTTCTTTTATAGATTTGAACTTCAAACTTACGGCAAGTTCCTCTGACACACACAGCAAATACATTCCTGAAGCAGCACTTCACCTTCCTTCCTGGCCATTCATCTCCTCGCCCGAGCAGCACCCTGTCCTGCGGAGTCCCCTCACCTGGGACTTGGGGTCATCTTTGGCTTGTTCCTCACTCCAACCTTCACAACCTACATCTTAGACTCCTGTATGTACCAACTATCTCTGCAGGCATCATGAAAACAACAGGCATGCTCTTACCACCTCACAGCTTTAATTACCCTAACCTCCTCTCCTCCAGCTTTGACAAACATCTCTCCCTAGAGCTGCTCTGAACAGCACTGGAGATGTCAGGTCCTGCCCCTTCCTTCAGAGCCTCCCCCAGACACCCATGAGATGCTTCCCCTTTCAAGGACCACAACAGCTTCTCCCCAGCTCTTCCCTCCACTTATCTCCATTACCAAAAGGCCTGTCTGCACTTCCCTTTGGCCCTTGTGCCAACATGCGTCACTTAATGAGCACCTAAATCCCTCCTGTGCATCCCCTTCAAAGATGGGAGAGGAGCCCTACAAAGGCTGTCTGCAAAGAGACCTCGCTGTCCGGCTTGTGCTCACAGTGCTGGGTCATCAGCATTGGGTCCCCAGCCATCGCCCGTCTCACCATATGCTCCCCAAGCCAAATATTGTCTTTTCTTCACACTTAGGCTGTAAGTGCCTGAGAGCAGTGGCTGTCATTCTGCTCCATGCTCACAGAGACCTCAGCATGGTAGGTGTGGTCCATGGCAAAGTCCTGATGCCCATAAAGCAACCAACGAACGTAAGGTTTTGAGCAAACTTTCTCTGATTTGATGAGTGGTGCTGTTGAGCAGTTCTGAATTCTGGGCCATAAGAAATTTCAAAGATTCACAAAACTGAGTCAGGAAATTAGTTTGTCATCCAGCAAGTCTTAAGGGCTTGTCTGCTTGAAATTATTTTGTGCGAGTGTGAAAAAGAATATCATCACAAATCAGACAGAAAAAAATTCCAAATAATTAATAATTTTTAAGTCCTGGTATATAAGTTCAGACCAATCAAATAATTTTGTTTAAGCAACTGAAACTTTTCACTTCAATTCTGGCCATTTTTGTAAAAAAAAAAAAAAAAAGAAAGAAAAGAGACAAAACAATCCAAAGACTAACGAAAGATGCAGACTCCAGAGCAATATTAATTCAGACCTGGCTGATCTTTTACTGTGGATTAAAAATGGTTTTTTTACTGGTTCAAGAAGATGTAAGGGTATGATGACTTTGAGCTCAAACATTGCTCTTTGTAATATAAGTGTTCTTCTAGGGAATGTCTGACAAATAAATCCATCTTGCATATGACTGTATCCGATTGCCTCAGGCTGTCACTGGAGCGATTCCCAACTGCTTAACGAATCTGTAACGCCCACATCCTGTGGGATGAGCGATTGAAAAGTGATTTTTTTTTTTTTTTCCAGAGCACACCAGTAAGGAGAACTGCTTCCAGGTCTGGGTGGACATGAACCAGAGTGGAGCCTGAACGCCATTAAAGCCACACCGACTAACAAAACTTGTAAAATATGACTACAGTCAGGATTTTAACTCCACAATGCTGCTATGCCGGGATGTGACAGGCTTCCTACCCAGGTCTGGAAGGTAGGGATCTGCTTGCATATATGAAATCACATGGTTTCCCATCCCTCCCCTCCATGCACATCTATTGTTTTGGGAAAGGAGTACAGAAGAAAATAATGTCTTGAAATATATCCTATGGGTTGAGATGAGTGGAAAGGTGATTAACCAGCGTAGGAACTGGTCTGGTTTAGACCAGCTCTCTGCAATACATATGGCACATTATTACCTTATGTTTAAAGTGACAGTGCCAAGATTAAAATTCATGGGGTTTTTTTTCAAACCTGACAAAGTATCTTGTGTAGGTAAGAACGATTGTGAAATTCAGCCACACCGATGAGCACAAGCTCTGTAACAGAGCTGGTATACTAAAAAGGATGCCAACATATCTCTGTCTGCTTGTGTACATCATACAAAAAGAATATATCCTCTCTTCTCTGGCAATCCTTCACGAAAACACCACTGGGAAACACAAAACAGCCAGCAGAGCAAGACCAAATGCTCAGGACGGATTCTTCATTGAGGTACCCAAGTTCTTTATCCCCAGGTCTTGGTCCCTGACTGTTGTTGAGCATGACTGCCAGGCTGCAGGATCTCCTGACCACAAGAATGGTTGGACAAGAGCAAGCCAGGGGGACCAGGGTGTCAAAACTAGATGATTCCAACCCCCTGAAGAAACGCAACTGTTGCCTGGTCCATCGCAATCCCCAGGGAGCTGAGTGCACACAGTCACTTTTGGTACGGAATTACACTGCCCACTGCAAGCCAGCACAGCTCCATCCCCGGGATGCTGAGGCTGCCTGCGGCACCCATCTATTCTCAGAGCAGTTAGAGGGGGAGATTGTGTTGAAACATCTGGGGATTTGCGGAAGAGCATACACTTATAAGACTGCTAAACTGCTTAATAATTTGAACCAGGGATTGTCCTCCTTCATCTGCTGGCTTTGTTTAAACCAAATTATGTGCTCAACAAATCTGAAGAAATTAAATAAATACAATTCTACAGCTGGGTGCTGACAAGCTGGAAAAAAGTCATTTTCTGCAATTCAGCTATTCAGAGAAAACTTGATCATTCAAGTGTGAACCTTTATAATTGTTTCCGCTAATCTTCCTCCCACCCCCTCATATGCTGTCAACATTGGCTGTACTAGTAAATAAGAGCAAAGCATCTAGCCAACCAGTCTGTAGCCAGACCGAGAGTTACTTTCAACAGCACTGACGGATTTCACAAGCCATACTGGGATCTACAAATCCATCCTGCTAACCTACACAGCACAGTCCTCTGTGCCCGAGAGATGTGCAGGCAGAGCCTCCTCCAGCGTGGATCAACTCTGCTTCAACCACACCCCCCTCCAAGCCTGGCTGTACTGCTGGGCACCAAGAAAATGAAAGGGAAGGTTGAGGCATTGGCCAAGGAAATGGAAAATAAGCAGAACAAGTTGTTCGGCTCTTAGAGATGGAAGACCACAAGTACCTGGAAGACAGCAGGGAGCGGCACATAGCTACTGCATACTCCCTCGCTCATGTACATAAGCACATCATTGCGATGCAGCCGCCCCAGCTGCCTGTGCTGGAGACACAAGGCATGTTGGATATTCATGTGGAATTGAGCTTGTTCCCTCCCTGTGCACTGGTGTATCCGCAGGCTGTGCTAAAAGGTTTTTAGGAAATAATAATCACACAGCGTGTCTATGGTGAAAGCAAGGAGCTGGACTTCCTCGAGAGGAACCAGTCCTGGTGAACATGTGCAAATAATTCCTTTCACATTTGGGGACCACCTCTTGCTGGTCCCCAGATGCCTGATCTAGAACAGTGGCATGTTCCAGCAAGAATAAATTAATCTGGAGACAACTGCTTCAGACACAACTCTGTTCCAGCCCCTAGATCTGCTCAGCGCCAATAACCGTCCCTACACTGCCAAGCCTGCTGAAATGCAATTGCAGTGACCAACAGTGCAGAACACCACCAAATGCCGTCGGACACAACCCACCGCGCAGCTCAGGGGAGCATGAGCATTACGCTGGCGCGGCTCTGACAAGCTGCATCTGCAGAGGAGGCTTCCCCCTCTGACAGTGGTGGGGCACAGACAGATTTGGGTGAGCAGTCAAGCTGTGAGCAGGGAGAGCAACTTGGACAGCCAGGCCTTTCTGGCCATCCCCAAGAAATACGTTCTCCGTCAGTAACAACCTCATGCAGAATAGCAGTCACAGCATAGAAATGTTATCAGCTTTATGGGGAGAGCAGAAGGAGGGAAGACATATGATTTATACAACCTCAAGAATACAGGCTTTTAGAAAAAATATTTCTATATAAGCAGGACACCAGTGAAAATGCTGACTTTATGGCAAAACAGATCAACCTAAACGTGAAACCTCTAGATTCAAGCTGTCACTAATTTTGTGCGCGAACTACAGCTCAGATGCCATACGCTTTCACTCTGCCCTCCGGGTAGAGCTTTCTGCTTGGCCTATCCTTTCCACAACACGCTCTTCCCCTGAAACAGGAGAGGCACGGCAGCTAGGGTGTTGCATGGGAAACATCGTCCAGCTGCAGCCCCGTGGGCAGAGGCGAGCAGAAGGATGCGGCACCCGAATCACAGCTCCCAAGAGATTGTGTGACGCCATTTTAAAGAGAAAAATCTCCAAGGGATGGATGCCTACTTGAAACCTCAGATCATTTTCCAAGTAAATGATTCATCTTTTAGGAGAAAATATGTTTGATTGAAAATGCAGTTTTTCAAAGATCAGTACTGATGGAAATTACCAGGTAGTTCTGATATTCTGCAGGCGGTAACTTAGAGTGAGGCAACACCACATGGTACAAATAGGCAGAGTGCCAGGAGGGAGAAATCAAATCCATCCTTTCTGAACCATCACAAGAGTACTTCAGGAATGACCAGGCTACATTAGTAGTTTTGATAACATTTTTTTCTTTTGCTGCACAAAAAAAAAAAGTATCCACACTTAATACTCAGCCTTGCTGACAAAGTCTTGGTTCTTTTTCACCCAATTAAGTTATAAACTGTAATGTAAGATCTCCCGGCTGGTGAAATAGAGTGGTAAAAGAGTCTTCTGGAAATAACAGACCTCTGACCAGGCCAGGTGAGCATTACAAGTTTGACCCCACACCTCAGCGGTTTCTTCATGAGCTCAAACTTGCTGGCCCATCCTAAGGATGTGACTACTAAATACACATGATGTCTGCTTGGTTTCATGCACGATGTGTCATCAGCTTCTCTTTCATCTCCCTGCTGCAGGACCAGCTGTTGCAGTAATTTCTGTACTTTCAGGAAATTAAAAAAAATCTGCCATCCTTGTGCTTAAAATAGACTAGAGGGCCCAGCTGATTTATACGTGCCTTGTAGGATCTAGGGGGTGGTGAGACTGGAAAACAACTTGAAAAGGAGTAAATTATGAGACAGAGATGGAACTGAACATTTAAAATAAAAGATCCTCAGTTCACTCTGAGAAAAAGTCACAGGGCACAAGAGTTCAGGAGTCACTGAGACACCCGCTCATGGCTGGCACAAAACGATGCTGCAAGAACACAGTGCTCCAGCCAGATGTGAACCGCTACCGGAATGGCCCTGCCAGCAGCATCAGCTCATTGGAAATGTAACCAGGCAGACTTGACTGTGTAGATAAAACCCGTACCTGGGATTTCCTCACTGCATTAATGTAGTTATAGAGAGCAACTGGACCATTTGATACTCCGATTTCACCCAATTCTCCCTATGGTTCGATATCTTCTCTTTCCCATCTCTCTTCTCCAAGTGAAGCAGGGATCGGTTCCCAGATTGATTATTGCATTTGATGTGAACGACTTTGTTCTTTGTTTTAAAGAGGCGTTCCATATTCCTTATCTTCTGCAGCAGTAACCCTCCACACTTCTGCCTCCCACCTTGACCAAAGGCATATGTCAGGAAAAGTTTCCCCCACCCTGGGCAGTGACTCAATTCCATGAGTCAGGTCAGTTCCTCTCCTTCAGCATCATTGCACAAAGCAATTTGTGTTAGCAGCTAATGAATTACGCAGAGACAAACAGGAATCAATCTCTGCTGAAGCCATTTTGGTTATGGATTCAGACGATGAGGTCAGAAGAGACCTTCAGCTATGCAGACATCTGCATCGAAGAAGATAATCCTTGTGCTAATCACATAATCACCTGCACCTCTCGGGGTGATAAAACATCCATTTTAAAATGATATTGCTCCTAAAAATCTTCTATTGCCTGGAGAACCTATGAGTGCCAGAGATTAAATGTTATGGAAAATAAGTACACATTTTCCCTTTGCTTTGTGCCAGAGAGAGACAGGGAATGTTTGGACAGAGAGGAAAAATGGGATAGAAACAGTCTGCTCTGCCATTTGTCTGCTCTTTCATACTAGCAGAAGAGGGGAAATATTTTTATGATTGGGAAACACAGATAAGAGCAATGTCTGTACCTCTTTTAAGAGATGGTATTTCAAGTGAATAGCGTTCATTCACCACTGCTGCTCTTCTCTTTGTTAACATCTCTTTATTGTCTAATATTTTAGCAAGAAGCATTCATGGGCTAAATTAAGTTGGAGATGAGTTGATTTTTTTTTTCTGTCCACAACTCTGCTACCTGAGCTATGACATTTCCAGCAGGTTTATTTCCCTACAAGAATATATCAGAGATTTTCTGCTTCCAGTTCTACTCCAGAGTTTTGCCATACTCCGGAGCAGTAATCACTTGTGTTTGACATCGTGTTTCTTTTTCAGGTGGTTGATGATGTTAGGAGGAAATATAAACCCAGATGAAGAGCGGCATAAGCAATGGAGGGACCAACCCCAGAGCCCGTGTATGTTGACGTGGATAAGGGGCTGACATTAGCATGCTTTGTCTTCCTCTGCCTCTTCT
>Ga0181612_142909_pt1 | contig 12399 bp, 9 predicted proteins | sample HoacroProtozoa21_FD_119630 | JGI IMG/M metagenome (GOLD analysis project Ga0181612, IMG submission 119630) | Hoatzin crop microbial communities from Cojedes, Venezuel. Combined Assembly of Gp0051906, Gp0051904, Gp0051908 | reverse complement strand
CTTTTATCTGTGTTGCCTATGAGCTTGAAAAAGAAAAGGGAAAAGGTTTAAACATTTAAAAATCCTATAATAAACTGGTTTCCTAAAAAACTTTATGATGATGGATTTTTTTTTTTTTTTTTTAAGCCATTTTGACTGTTAGAACCTCACACATTTGCAACACCTTTCTACTTCTAATAAAGTCCATTAAAGTACAGGTCTTCTTTTGTCTAAGGACCTATAAGAAAAGGGCACCTTGTTAAGAACTGATGTTTCTTCTCTTCCAAAATGCTGTTTCGAATAAGGTGTAATTAAGAAAGGGGCTACTAATATTCTCCTAATACGTTACAGGCAAAAGGGTCAGTTCCAGGGAGAGGTTTTTTTGGTTAAATAAAATGTTTTGCAAAATGCATGCATAAGTCTAAAAATGCCTATTGAAAATTGTTAGTACACATTCACTAACATTTTTCTTGTAATGTGTAAAAATGGATGGGAAGTTATTGGTACACTTAAACTGATAATTTGCTTTGAAAATTATTCTTAGATAAGAGCAACTACAAGCAGTTACTGGGAGCACTGGATTACTCGTTTCTCTGTGCGTATGCAGTTGGAATGTATTTAAGGTAAACCTCAGTCTCTTGGAAATCTGCTTTATCACTTACTCTTAATTTATGAGGATCTGCTACTTCTGAGGTATTGTCCTTTCGTGCTGTAAAGTTTCTGATAAAGGAACTGAGAATTTGTTGCTGAGGAGAAAATACACCTCATCCTGAATCCCTATTGGTATCATACCTGTTGGTACACGAAAAGCTTCTTACCTGCACCCATCCTGACTGCCTTGTGCTTGAATGCTTTCCAGCTTGCAGTCTAGCCTTCATATGGAATGTGAAGAAATACACGCTGGAATATATGTCCTCAAACTTTATCAGTCTCCAGCTTGCACATGTAGACTGGACTGATTGCCCTGGCTTTCTCTGTCAAAGGACAGAAGCAGACACCTCCTAAAAAACAATACCAAACCCATCTTAAAATGTGCAATATTAGCTGCTGTCTGGAGGTGCTTCTTTTTATTGACTAAAACCATTGAGTGAACCTTCAGAACCAGAATCATTAGGAAGGGAGGCAAGTCTCACTTTAAGTGGCTGGAGATGTGCCACATTATGGGTCATTTGGAAAATTACTCTGTAAGTCAATGTCTTCCAGTCTGCTCCAGGTGAGTATCTCCCTGAAAGATGGTTGTGCAGATGTCAGTGCTTGGCAAGTAGGCAACATGAAATGTTTGGGTTTTTTCTGTCAAGTGCTAGAAATCACTCGTTTACTGCTGTGAAGAAAAACAGCAGTTACCAGTAAAGTTTCTCCTCAACCAGAATTAAATAACACAAAATATTCTTGATTTGTGAAGGCTTAGGGTATGATCTCATTTGTGATTATTGCCTTTCTTTTTATTTCCTTCCGCATTCCAAGTGGAATAATAGGAGAACGGCTACCTATCCGGTACTATCTGACAGTCGGGATGCTTGCTAGCGGACTCTTCACTGCAATGTTTGGATTGGGTTATTTCTATAATATACATAATCTGTGGTTTTACATAATGGCCCAGGTAGGCACGATGTTATTTAGATACTCTGAGTTTCCATGGTGCTGTTTGGTGTTGTACTGGGTTTTTTTCAGTTGCAAATGGTGATTAGTGGTTGGATGGGAGGACGTAAATGCTGGCATGCATTGTCGTTGATGACGGGCAGAAATGACAAAGTGGATAGCCCCAAATTTTATTTCTGAAAAATGTTTTTCTTTTAGTGGAAGAAAACAAATTGAAGTGTTTCAGTCTGCGTCAAATCGGTGATCAAATCTTTGCAAGCTTAATTGTGGGCGAGTTTTAAAACAAATGTATTTACTTTTGTCAGTCTGCCAAGACCTGAGTGACGCATCCTGGCTTTCTCTGCAGGAAATGATGAACAGTCTCCCACATTGGTGTGGCTGAGAACAGGCAGCTTCTGTAACGAGATTCATTGTGTGGGATATTTCAGAGCACTTGTAGATCTAACCAGGCATCACAAGAATATTTATGATGGACCTAAAATGGAATTTAGGTCAGGACCAGGATATGGTTAGCCCTTCTGAATCATTTAGGACAGATCTGCACCTTGCACTGCTGCTTTCTTTGTGTTGTTCCAGTAGCGCTTTCACCGCTGGCGCGTTTGCGTGGCATTGTGCAACGTGGCACGCAGCGATACTAACTTGGGTACTGCAACCTTTTATAACCATTTCACCAAGTCATCTGTTTAACCATGTTACTGGGCCAGCGCTTTTGGCTTGTGTGGTTTCCCAGGCAGGAGCTGGCCCCTTTAGGGTTGAGCTAACGATCTCTACCATTGCGATGGGGTCAGTGAGTCCTGTAATACCAGGAGTGGAGCCTCACCACCAGCCTAGTTAGTTTCTGTTGGGTAGGGTGAGGTTGTTTTGTTGCGTGTTCAAATGCTTGTTGTACATGTGAATTACTGTACTGTGATCTTTGTGCTAATGTGTAATCCTAGGTAGGGAGCTTTTTAGGAGTTGAGATGAATTAGAGTTATGATCTGTGCAGCATGGAGGCTGAAATAGTTCTTACTTCAGCCTGAATATAGTAAGTTAAGTTTCTCTTCTCAGTTTATTTACAGGTGTCTGTTAAGCATTTTAAAGTTAATGTTCAAAGTTATCCAGTCTCCCCTAAAGTTTTCTCTTTTTTTCGCTTTGTTTGGTTGCAAACATGCTTTGCTGTATGTTCAAGTTGAAAGAAGTATTATGTAACTGTTTGAGTGTGGGGAATTTGTTTCTCTGTTCAGTTCAGTGCAATGTGATTTTTTTAAGCATGTGATTGAATTACAGTTGTTTGTGTTTTAAATTGTAAAATAATTGGAGAGATGTAGGTAGAGCAAAAATCTCTGCAAAACATTGTTAAGTTGTTTATTCTTGGAAAAGAATGCTTTCAAAACCCCCCGCTAAATTTCTAAATTCAAAGCATTTGTGTAGGCTTCCTTTTGCCAGTGCAGCACTCGGCAGGAACTGTGTAGGAACCTGACTTATTATAGGGTATGTTTGTTTATTATTATTTTTATATACTTTCAGATAGCTAATGGGTTGGTGCAAACTACTGGCTGGCCGAGTGTCGTTACATGTATTGGCAACTGGTTTGGAAAAGGAAGGTAAATAATACATAATCCAAATTTTTGGAAGTACAAATCAACACATTATGGGCTGTAATATTATAGTCAATTTTTCTTTGGCTTCAGTGATTTTCTGGGATGAAATGAGCAGTTAGGTAGATCCTTGAGAGACGTTTTCTTTGCTACACTGGTTAGTTTATCTATTGGTTTGAAATATTCTGTCTCCTGTCAAAACAGCATTCTGTGGTTGCTCTTAAGTGTGATGTTTAATTTTTCAGATGAAATATTTCGGAATTGAATTAAGACTACTTCTTGCAAGTATTAACAGTCTAAACCCACTTTCAATAAAGGCTGTTGTTATGCCATTTTAATGTGGAATTTCCCATGTTTTCATTTGTATTTCAAAGCAGTAGTCAGAGTGTAAGTCTAGAAGTATCTTTTTGTCTGTCTTTTTTTCTAACACATTCACAGAAACTTGAAAATTAATTAAAAAAATAAAATACATATGGCAACTGATTTAACCTTTCTTTTTGTCATTTTCTTTAAATCATCTTTTTTTGTTATTTCCTTAATCCTGCATAGAGATCATTCGTATTTATACTCATATTTTGTCATACCATGCAGGCGTTGTCCCTAAATTTTGCAAGAGCTGCATGCAATATCCGTTGGCGCTGGTAATGGTTGATGCATGTAGCACGTAGTAATGCTACTATAGTGACATCTGTTGTAGATACATACCATTGAATGAACATTATTGTCAATCGGTTCAAGAGAAGGACATATGAAAATTAAGTATATGCTTTCTATATAAAATCATGAGATAGTTAAGAAGATGTAGGCTCAAACTAGTTTGCCATAGTCCCTTCAGCCTTTTTGGTTAATGTTACAAAATGCGGAGAATAATAATGGTCATACAATAGTGAACAAAATTAGCAACTTTGTGCAAAACAAATAGATTTATTCAGCTTTTGCACAAAGCAACAGCCTTTACTTCTACGAGGCCAGATAGTGGAGTGGTGGTTAGGGCTCTGGTTTGAATGTCAATAATCTGGTTCTTGTTTTCATTTTCTTACAAATTCTGTGAAGCATGAGAAGACCTCTCAGATCTTGTCTTCAGCCAAAGGACAAGATTTGGTTTAGTTCATATTAGATTGCTTCTACTCAAATTGGGTAAACTCCTGCTGAGGGCAAGGCAATTTTCCCATGACTTACAAGGAAAAAAACCCCTGCTAACTGTAATGACTTCAGTAGGATTTTTGTGGTTTGCATTAGCTCAGCTGGAGTTATTCTACAGCAGCTTAATCTGGGCTTTCCAGGCAGACAGCAGTTTGTGTCTGTTAGCCAAGCTTGCACAGGTGTTAACCTTCCACTAGTGCTTAGCGAGTCCAGAATGTGATCAGAAAATACTGGATTTTCTTTACCTGTCCTATACGGATTGTTTTCTTCTGCATGAGAAGTCTAACATATCCTGAAAGCATCAGGTTATGGGTGCAGTGTGTTTGCAGGAGGGCTTGCCATTCCCAGAAGCATCAGACTTAGTGTGTCTATGCTACACAACATCTGCATACTTGTATTTGTCAAAGAAAAAACTCCAAAAACTTGCAAACCCTAGTGGTGCCTTTTAATGCCATTAAATGCAGGATGAGTTCTGCCATGCACAGAGAAGTATTTAGAACAGTTCTATTAATATCTAGGCGCCTTGAAATTGCCAGATGAGAGACTGTAGCGTAAAGAAGTGGTCAGTTACAGAACAGTAAGATTCCAAATATTTCACTGACACCACAGATGAACAGTCGTTTTTTTATACACTTGTCTCGAGAGAGTAATGCTTATTGTTGGAATAATAAAAAAACCCACTACAAACATTTCTTTTAAATGCAGGAGAGGTTTGATCATGGGAATATGGAATTCACACACGTCAGTGGGAAATATCGTGGGATCCTTAATTGCTGCTTATTGGGTGTCTACGTGCTGGGGTCTCTCCTTCGTGATGCCGGGTGTTATCATTGCTGTGATGGGGATCGTTTGTTTCCTCTTTCTTATTGAACGTAAGTGCTTTAATGCGGTAGAACTATGGAGGGCTCATTATGGGTGAAGAACACCAGCTGTTTAAGCTAAATGACCCAGTGCAAAGTGTATTCCTCAAGCTATATCAGTACTTAAAGAACTTCTTCCTAGAACACTAGATGGAGAAGAACCTGTGTACATCTGAAGAGTTTATACCCTCAGACTCTGGCATACCTGAGAGTGACACTTCCACTGCCCTGTCATTAGTTCCCTGTTTTTATCAATTGTTGAAGTGTATCTTAGCAGAATGTCCCACCTGGCTGCAGTGTATGTGCTGTGCTACCATTCAACCTATGCCATCCATATTCTGTGTTATGAAATACAGAAATCAGCTGATAGAGCAAGTTTTGTCACTTTAAATTAGAAATTAAAAAGGAATGCCCTGTCTTGTCCCTACGTGGACTTGGAGATGTTAGTATGAATGTTTATTTTACTGTAACTGTGCTATCTCAACTGCAGATATAACTACAGTACTGTGAGCTGGACTGCCTGAGTAGTATTTGATGTGGTTGTGGGATGGGAAGGATACCATGGAGCACCCTTTTCTTTTTCCCTAAAGCTACAGTTACATGTTTCTACCAGGACTATTTCCGTGTTATCTGTACTGTTGGTTTATTGTTGGTAAATTACACTACTGGTAAGTGTTTTAGAGATATTCATTATGCTTGTTTTCACTGTTAACTACCCGTGGTATTGTATTTCAGATCCTAAAGATGTGAGTTGCTCCTGCACACCATCCAGTGTAAGTGAATGCTTTTTGTATTTTGATTTTTGCCTCCTAATATGCATATTTATTATGATAGTTCTGGAAATCAGATAATCTATGTGGCCCTTTTGTGCCAGGCTGTTACAACTGACCCTATGCTTGAGGGAATGGTCTGTGCTTTGCTGGTAAACCAGTAGCTTCCTTTCTGTCAAAGCAACGTGAATCAAGAGACAAATGAGTTTGTTTTAACAAAAGTTCTGGAATAGATGACCTTACTACAGTAAACCAAGTAAAACTGTTCATTTTCTTTTTTAGTTTTCTTACTTTCCTGCAGTTTTCCTGGGCATCTTCAGAGCATTGTGACCTGTCTCCTGCTCTTGCCTTCCTTGCTTAAGAGACAGCATAATGAGATAGCAGCCAACCATATGCTGTGAAGGGTCTCACTGTTTGAGAATCCTGTATTAGGCACTGCAGAAAGAGCAAATGGCCATCAATGAACCGTGCTTCTGTGGGATTGGGGATGGAAGGTGGGGTGTTCCCTTGGGTGGAAGGAAGGACAGGAGGAGCACATGGCTAGGGAAAAGAGGAAGCAAGGGATGGATATGAAGCTGAGGTGACTAGACTGGAGCAGTCAGTCTGTGACAGTGAGTTTAGTCATGGTATAATATGACCTTTATTTAACCAAAATTGTCAGTAATGAAGAGCTGGGAAAAGGAGAGAGAAATAATCTGTGCCTAGTGGTATGGGTCGTGTGACAAATCAATGCTTTAGTTTTTGTGGCATTGCAGAATAATTTGGGTTGGAAGGGGTGGGACCCCTGGACATTGTATGGTCCTACCCTCTGCTTGTAGTAGGTCTAAATGTGATGTAGAATTAAATTGCTTACGGCTTGCCTGTCAAATTTTGAAATCCTCAAGAATGGCAATGCTGTTTATATGTGGTGGTTTTTTTTTAAATACACAGTTTTTAGAATGCATCAATCACGTTTTGCTGGCATCAAGGCAGTGGATCTTCCTGTTGTATGAGAGCTTATACTTAAATTTTGGCAAGGTAGCGAACTTTGCTAAGCTGTAAATACACTGTCACACACACAAACCGTGGAACACGTACTGCTGGCATCACAAGGGAAAATGCGATTCTCTTGACACAAGAGTTTGAAAAATCCAGCGTCAAGGATTGAGCGCTTAAGGCATTGATGAAGCAGGATTGAAGTGTGTGTGTGCAAATGTCTAAGCTTTCTTCGGGTTGCTGAACATTGCATGTATAATTCCTTGTGCCATTGTGGCAGCAAAACCCATAACTTTTAAAATTGTTTCTAAAAGGAAAGCTTTCTCTGTAAGTATAAGCATAAGGTTGTTCAAACAGTATTTTAAAAGTAGGTTGGAAGTGGTTGAGCTCTGGTACCAAGATGTTTGCCCAATGCTTTTGAAACAAAAGTTCATAAGAGATTTTATGTACTCAGAATTAAGTAATGTAGAAAGCCATGTCAGTGATGAAAAGCTGTGCCTTAGAAAGCTTTAGCTGCTGCGCGAGAAGATTATTGCTTTCTTGCCTCGCATAGCTGTGACCCAAGAGAAGAGGAGGGAGGCACTCCAAATAGATCAACAGAAAAAATAAAAGCAAGGAATGGGATCAAAAAAGAGAGCATTAGGAAGACCAGCTGTGTATAACTTCTCATAACAGAATACCATTTGTAGCCCACTGTCGTTTAGGAGTGTGTTTGCAGGTTCATCTCTGTTTAAATGTTCCATGAGACCCAAGCCTAGGGCAGTGATTTGCTCCAGGCTCTTTCTTCTTTGGCTCCCAGGGACCTGTGGGCAATCAGGTCTGGCACATTTTCACCTAGTTCTTTGGAAGAATACCGGGGCAGATTGGCAAAGAAGATCTTAAGGTTCCTCATAAGTAAGGGCAAATCAGGGCTGCAGGGGAAGTGTTGGAGGGAAGGTCCCAGGGAATCCCACGTGTGATTTCCAGTGCTAGGGGATTATATATGGAGATTGTCTGCACATGTGCATGTGTGAACTATAGCCCTTTAGCTGCAAGTCTCGCAGGTAGATTGTACAGGGATGATTGCTGTTTTGTTACCACTCCCCCCGATAGTTTCAGATAGGTGGCTTTTTACATTTTTAAATGCTCCCTTCTTCTTGAATAGTAACTGAAGACAACTTTTCTAGTCTGTGTTATCTTTTCTTTGCCAGCTAATGGGGTTTTTTTCTTCTCATATGAAGTACTCCTGATAAAGCTTCTGAATACTTTTAATGGTCTGTGGAACTCCTGTTCTTAGTTTGTTACTGTGAGATAAGGTGTGCTCAGAATGCGCTCTGTGTTTTTCATTTAATTCTCTTTCATTTCTTAAAGGTAACTTCTGTCAAGTATGAGAATACTGTAAGTGACTCTTAGAGACTCCTAACAGGAGGCATTTTTTTCCTTAGCTTTTATGTAGTTCAGAAATGCTCCCATGAATATTTCAGCTGCTGTTTATAAAGCATAATGTTTACAGAATTTGCTGTTAGGCTTTATGGAAGTAAATGTTTATTTGTTTCAAATACACTTTTACTGGATAGCATAACTAAAGAGTTCTGCACAGTATGTTGCTTATATGTCTCAAGGAGCTAATATGGAAAAATTTGGCATTCAATATCTACTTGCTGTGATATTTTTAACAAAAATTATGTATTTTAGGTGCTTCTTCCCCTTTCATTCACCACCCTTTCCCCCAGTCCCAGAAAAGGGACAGTGTTTGACCTAATCTTCTCTGGGGCAGCTGCAAGATCACTGTTCCAGACACAGTCTCATTGTGTAGGGATGCATTTGACCTTCTGTTTCCCTGGAAACCTTGCTCTCCAGAGCAGAAGGCATCACTTCTCCCTTCCGTGTTCCATATATTCACATCTGCAAATCTTGTAGGAGGTTTATAAGAGTGCTTCCCCGCCTGCCTTGGACCATTCTCAGATGAAGATTCACTTTTGTCTTAGGAAGTTGTACGCCATTTGAATTGCTCAAATACGTTTCTTCAGACCTGTGTGTTCTGTGAAGTACAATGGATTCTAAATCCTTAGAGAATAGGGCTCACAGCTTCTGTTTGCTGCGGGGAGGGTGGTTTTAGAAGTTAAGGAAGTTAATAAGGTAAGAATAGAAGTTCAAGAACATGTACAAATGCAGATGTGGAAGTGAGCATGTCTGACTGTAAAGAAAAAAAAAAAAGATTGCTGATTGAAGGAGGGCTCATGTAACAAAATAGACTGTGTTACTAGTGGGAGCAAAAAATTTCAGCCGTGTTGTACAAGGGGTAGAATTTGCTGGCAGGCATAAAATGCTGGCTGTCCCTTTTTGCTCAGTCATTTCAGTGACAACCTGAACAACCCGTTTGCTTTTGCAAATAGCTAGAAGTGCTTATTCTAAGACATTAAAGAAACATACACACTTGCTTTGCTTATAAGGCTATAGCAGGTCACTTCAGACAGATGTCTGGGTTAGGTGCAGGCAGCTTCGCCAGCCGGTGCCAGAACCTGAACCTCATTGTGGAAGAATGAGGCCAGTTAAATTTAATCACGACTAAATTAAATGCTCAACGTGAGGTGAGGAGTTACGGTAGATTTATATTAAGATTTAGAGATCAGATTCATCTCTGTGTGGTGTCACTATCTTGGATAAATTTAGTCTGCTGTTTATTTGCAGCGTGATCGTGAGTGCAATATTTCTACAGAGTTTATAGTGGTGAGTAATCTGATTTCACAGAGTTGTCCAGAAGCACAGACGGAAAGCCACGCAGAGCCTTGAATGTGTGGTTCTTATTCCTTGTTTACCAATTGCTTGGGCTTCATTTGCTTGTATTCATCTTGGCTCTGATTTATGAATCTGAAGTTTGTTTCAAAACAAATATCTGAGTACAACAGAGTGCTTTTAAATGCTGGCATTAGGAGCTTAATCTATGACTTTCCAAAAGGCTATACCTATGACAGATGCAAGCGAGAAGTCGGTGTGCTTTATTAAGCATTGGTGCACTTTCTTAATGAATGTTAAAGATTAGATTTAATGGCATTTGTGAAATGTGATGATTTAGAACTGTTTTTATTGCTTGTCATCTTTTCTGTCTGTACCTTGGGGTTTTTTTGTTTTTCTTTTTTAGTAGGTAAACATATTAGTTGCAGCATACAGACCTGTCTTTATAATTCCAGGAATTTTCTTTAATGTGACTTTGCGCTTCCAGGAAATTTAGCTCTGTTAAACTCCTGTGGCAAAGTGCTTGTAAATTTAAAAGACACCAGGCTACAATTTTTATCTTCTGAAAAGGAGAAAGAAGTCTAAGTATTAAATGTGCAGCCTCTCAGTCTAGTCCTTTTCCCCAGACAATTCCTCCTTACCACAGTAAATCTTATTTTTGACAGTCAAATGAAAAAGTCTTTCATTTTTCCCTCTGCTGAGCTGCTGAATAAAGATGTAGATGACATGTCTCAAGATAATAGATTTTCTTTCACAGGTTATTGTAAATCACTTTTTCTGACGAGAGCCTGATTTTCTGCAAGATAAAATTTAAAAATGTGTTTTATCAGACCCTGGGGGTTTGAATGTTGTTTTTCTTTGTTTTGGGGAATGCATGTGCAAGACTGCTTGTGCCTCAGCTCTGCATTGAGCAGCAGATACACGTTGTTTATCCTAAAAAGTGTTTTGCCGCCTTTGAAAGATTTGGTTGATAAATGATAGTTTATCTAAAGAATACTGCAGTACATATCCTTGTGTTTTTGTTGGGGAAGTATTACTTAGTGATTCTATTTGAATTAAAATGTTCGGTGGGAATGGGCATGCTTTTTTTATTTGTGTTGGGAGGTTTGGGGGGTTTTATTTGCGGCAGGGTTTGGGGTTTTTGTTTTATTTTGTTTTTTTTTTTAATGTGGTATCCAGGGTGTGGTTTATAAAATGTAGGTCCATCTAGGGCCTAAAATATAGCTTGTCGCCTCGATTTCTGTACTGAGCATGCTGTGTTATGACATGAGCACGGTCCATTTCTGGATTAGAAGAATAGAGTGAGCACAAGCTAACGGGATAAATTTTTATCTTAAAATGATAGGGAAATGAAAAATCAAGGTTTTCCTGAAGTCAGTGACCTTCTGTAGTTGCTGCTAGGACCATCTGCTTATGAGAAAAAACTGAGTTTGCGATGTCAATGGAAGTTCAGTAGAGGAGAAAGCAGCTAAAGATGTGAAGAATGGCATAACTGTGCTCTGAATTCAGTATGCTGCTTCTGTATAAAACCAGTATGAAGTGAATCTTCAAATAAGTTTGTGACTGCATTTAATGTACATTGCCATAGGTCTGCGTAAGAAGTTTAAAAATCCAAAATACGCAGTCATTAAATTAAAGATGCTTCCTTCATTTGGGGTTATGTTTATGTTACAATGCACAAAAAGACTTTTTTTGCAGAGAAATGATTAATATTGATGTAGTCCTTCAGAAAACAAGCAACAAAAGTATGTTTTTTTTTGTTTGTTTGTTTGTTTTGTTTTGTCTGTGGTTTTTTTTTCAGAGTTCTAAAACCTTCCTGAATGGTGCATCTCGATTCAGAGTTCAGATGCCAGCCTTAAATGCTAAGGAAACCAGCAAACCTCAGGTAATCAGGTAAAATTTAATGTATAGCTGTAAAATAGTATAGAAGACTTCCTAAAGCTCACATGGAATATTTACAGTCGATTTAGTGTTGGCAAAGATTGCTCTTCCTTTTATTGTGCTGCAATCTACTTCCATCTTCATACACAAATGTAACTTCAGGTGAGGGAACGAAGTGTTATCTAGCAGAAATACTGCAAACTGAGCTGAATAAGATACCATGCTTACTCAATTGCTCTTATCTTGTGATCTTCATACAATTCCAGCAAAAGTAATGCACTTCAAAATGTTTTAAAGATAGCCCATTTGGAATGTTTAAACTACTTATATCATGTTTGTCCCTTTCTTGCAGTCTCACTTCTCTCTCTTTTAATGTAATAGAAGTATGTACTTAGAATATGATACATGGAGACAGAGTTTGAAATATAAGCACTTGTTCACACAAATCCTGCTTAAAATTGTAACCATAAGTGCTGGTAGTCCTCACTGGAAACTGAATTCTGGATTTGCCCATTTGTGGGCAAAAAGAGATACCATCTTGTGGTGGACGTTAACTTAAGATTTCCATTTGAAATGTCGTATTTGTGTTCAGTACACTTGGCACATCATATCCTAAGGGGAGAACTTCTTTTTCCATTTTTACAGGAAAAAAGAAACTTCCTGTTCTTTTCACCTTTGCCCATAGAATAATAGTCAGTATTCACCGGGTATAATGATCAGTGTTGATGTAAAGGTTTTGAAATTTTTGTTAAGGAAGCACTTTACTCATGATTTTGATCAGTCCAGCTTAAACCCCCTCTGTACTGAGTTTATTCATGGGTTTTTTTGAGCTGCCCAAGAACAGTCTTCAGCCCAGAAACCACTTCTCAGTATTATTTCACAGCCAGCTGGAAGATAAGG
>Ga0181612_158880_pt1 | contig 12400 bp, 7 predicted proteins | sample HoacroProtozoa21_FD_119630 | JGI IMG/M metagenome (GOLD analysis project Ga0181612, IMG submission 119630) | Hoatzin crop microbial communities from Cojedes, Venezuel. Combined Assembly of Gp0051906, Gp0051904, Gp0051908 | reverse complement strand
TTCCCCCACCCCAAATTACTCATTTTGAGAAGGAAAAAAAAGTAAAAGACCCAAGAATGAAGGGGGGGTTAAACACTTTTTTTTTTTTTCCCCCCCCCCCCCCCCCCATTTACTGCAGCTGGAAGGCTGAACATTCCTTCTTCTGTAGTCACTGAACAAAGCTGGGCACCTGTGAATCTGGAATAGCTTCTCTGAAATCATCGGAGTTAAATGAATATAGAACAAGTATAAATGTGAGCAGAATCAGAAGCACAGCTTCCTGAGAAAGCTAAAGGCTCATTACTATACAAGTGTTGAACAATGGTAAGTAATTTTAACCAAACAATCCTTCTATATCCAGTCTTATTATTTATTGATTTAAAAATACGAGATATAATAACTATTTATGTCTAAAGCATTAGGAATCACCAAATTGAGAATTTGCTTCATAGTAATTGTGGAATCAAAGATTTGTAAGGTTGCAATGGATCTCAAAGAGCAACTCCCTACATTTATCCCTAAATTTGTCAAATCTGTTCTTTAAGGTCTCTGCCTATGGAAATAATGGCTGTAGCCATCTGCTAGGAAGTTAACTCCTGCTTAAAAATCTTTTTTCTCTTTTCCAAACTGCTGGGATCCTGGGAAAAGGAAAGGAAACTTTTAAGGATGAAGTGGTTATTTACAGATGTCCCTAACTGGTCTTCCATCAAATTCTATATGGTAAATTTAAATTGGTTTTCATTTTTGTATACAATTCTGTATCATTTTATCTCATTTGATTTTAATGGAGTTTTTCCAACCTTCAGCTGGATAATAAGGGGTTTTTTTCTATACAGCAAGCATATGATAAATGATTTTAAAACCTGCCTCCTTGAGTATATGAGAGAAGGAACAAGAAATGTCTACAGAGCTGTAACATTATGGTCACAGATCAAACAGAATAATTACTTTGTTTATTCAGACAGAATCATTAGCTCAGCTAATCAATGCATTTTGCCACTTTCACCACCTGCATTTACAGAAGAACTCATGCTCAGCTGCACAATATGTTCATAATGCCCAACTACAGAGAGAACAGATACTGAGCATGCCCTGGCCTTTTAGTAAGTAATCTGGCATTGCAGTGGACAACAAATTCAGCAAGAGTCCGTAACATTATACCGTGAAAATTCAAACGGGTTATGCAAACAGAACAGCTATGGGACACAATTGTTATTCTAGCCTGTATTAGATAAGCCCAGCAGCATTGTGTTGTGCTGCTAACACGACTGCTCCTTTTTTTGGAACAATTGCAACATATAGAGGAATATAATGACAGATGGTATAAATCTGGCTATGCTACTAGGTAAATTTCCAGTTCTGAGGGCATCTTTCTTTCCTTGGCTAGAGCTTTATGCACCCCAACAGCAACATAAAGACTTAATTCCTAACGCAGACTTGGGGCCATAGGTATGCATAGGTATCCCGAAAAGCAATTAACCCTCATGAGTCCTCTAATATTAACCACTCTCAATTAACTCTCATGAGCTCTCTAATATTAACAACTCTCAGCACTGTACAGAGATCTTGCCCAAAGTTTCCAGTAAATGCTATTTAACCTCTGCCTTAAAAGGGGAACGTGATAAATAGAGAGGCCCCATAAGAGATAAGATAAAAATTTTATCCAGATGAGCTGACTGCCATTAAGAATGCAGATATTGAGATATTTCTGGAGCGTATGGAAGTGACTCAAGCTCTGCCCATCTATGTTTAATCGTGTGGGGTGCCACAGCATGTGGTAGAAAATTGCAACTTCTGCTTAGTTTTTATTCAGCTGCACACAAGATAATTAACTCTATAAAGTTTCAAATAGGCTTCACTGGAATGGGAATTCACCACAAGTCTGGGTGCCTCACTTGCCATCTAATCGTGGAATGCCATTCAGGAACTGCACAGGAAAATGACCTCAATTTCAAATTAAGGCAGTATAAATTGAAATTGGGGGGGAAAAAAACCCAACAAATTATTCTTAAAGAATAAGACAATTTTTTACTTAGAAAATGTATAAAATTGCAATTGACAATGAAGCTTTAGCAATTTGGGGATATGATTTTAAGAGTAATATGCCCTCAGGCACCTGAATGCTTCAAATAAGCGTGAAGGACTTGTAAAAAATTGTACCATTTAATTTTGAAGAAAATCCCCACAGAATTCTAGGGCTTAAAGAAAACACTTGAGTAGTAACATTTACATTTGAGTAAGAATGTATTACATGAGAATTCAGCCCTAACTCCCCAATGGATTAAAAAAGCATATTTTACTCTAAAAGACCAAGAGCACTGAATTACAAAAAAAATCCAGTGCCTGAAGTTGCAACAGCATTTGCCTATTTCAGTGTATTTGCTGTTATTTCTATGTTGAACAGGGGATGGCAGCATTAAGTGTCATCTCTTCATAACTCAGTTGAATCGTATTCACAGAATTATTTTCTTATTAGACAGCATAAAACAAATGTCAGTGTTTAATTAGTTTTATTTTAAAATTGTATGCAAGTCCTCATTCTGTGTATAGATTCCTTCATATAGAAAGATATGAAAGTAAGGCAAAGTGATCCATGGGGAATTAATTAATTTTGGACATTAAGAGATGTGTCAAATACTGCATAGAAAATGAGGCAGGAGCACTGAAATGTAAGTCTCGAGCTGATATTGGATGCAGTTGTACAAAGGATCCAGCTATTTGCACATTCAGAAAAAAAAAAGGCATACTTGCAAGATCAGCCCAGGCAGATTTGAGGGGTATTATAGTATATTCGTTTTCCATATTCTATTTTTTTGGCTTAATAGCTTAAAAAACGCCTTTACTAGAATATGACGATCATTTCTTGTAACAGTTCGCCATACACGTACTCGGTAAGAAAACCAGACCATTCAGACCAATGCATTTTTACAAGCTACCACAAGATGTCTCTAATTCACCGGTATCTTCAGGAAGACTTCAACCCACAAGGCGGTATTTTCATACCACCTAAATCGGATGTGTATTCATTATGTTATCAGGATATGCATATTTGGTGTTACCTGTTTACGTATTTAAAATAACTTTGTAATCATGTATTTCAAATGCATTAAGATACAATACTGTATAGACGACTGAGCTTCAAAAAATTGTATTACTAACTTCATTGAAATCATAAATAAGAAGCAATTTCAAGGTACATGAGATATATTTTTGAAAAGTTTCCATGTCAGTGGGAACAGTTCAATTAAAATATTTCTAAAGTATAGGGAAAAAATAACACTGTAATGCCACAGGACTATTTTTTTTTCTTCATTGTAAAGAATGTGTGAAGGGTGTTACACTGAAACTTAAGCCTTGACATCACTGATGGGTCTGGCAGAATTCAGTTACCTAAGGGAGAGATACTGAACTGTAGATTATATACACAGAGGTAAGCTGGGAGTAGACACTTGGACAATAGCTGCATAAGAAGCTGTTTATCAGTTGTTTATGTTTGTTTGATCCTTTGGGGTTTCTTGGGGTGGGCATGTTGTGCATGCTCTAGCATGCTCCACTTTACAAGGAATAGTTAAAGATTCATTGAGGCAAAGAGTTCAACGGTTTTGGAACTCCTGTAGGAGGAAGAAGGATTAAATGCTAGCTTTGTTTCCAAACACTATTAAATATCAAATAGTGAAATCTAGATATTTATTTTTTAAGTAAACAGATGGTCTGCTGTGATTTCCATTGGGCAGCAACGCATGTAAACGTGGGTACAGTAATACTGAGTGTTGTCACAGCACTTGCTCCCTCTACAGATACAGACCTAATGTACTTTTGTTTCAGATGCCCAAATTGAAACGACCTGCAGGGTGTCATTTTTTCAGAACAGAAGTATTTTGAAAAATCTGGGAAAACAAACAAACAAACAGCTCAACCCTGTAAATGTGTCATGCTGGTAACCCATAAACTACGAAACCCACATTAACTTGTTATCTTTTGAAATTCTTTGTTAAATAAATACCCACTTTTTCACTAGAGATTATAGTCTTATAAATAAAGTATTTCAGATGTATGTTTCCTTACATCATTAGTGGTCTTCTCCTGTTTCTCATGCTTTTCCCGGTCATATGCCATCTTTTTCAGAAGTTTCTTCATAGCTTTATCCTTTTTCTCCTTCTTCTGGCTTTCAGTGTTTTGTTTTCTTACTTGGTTAACAATAAACTTCGGAATCTAGATGAATATAGATAGTAAGTATGAATATCTACATAATTTCCTTAAGGAACTAACTTATCAAAACTTTGTAAATTGATAGATTGTCAGAACTCTATTGTCAGATATTGTTTGGCAGATTGTCAGAAACTATTTCCAGTAATAATTAAAGATTCAAATAATATAAAGGTGTGAAACAATTTAAAACCCACTCCATTTGTGATGTTATGTTCCCTTCACTAAGCTCTCAGGGGAGGAGAGGTGGAATCATGCAGTGTTTTTACTTTGGTCAGCCAAAAAAATTCACTTAACACTTAGTCTACACAATGGTGATAATAACTTTTCCTCACGTGCAGCAAAGGTCAAAACTGTTTAAAGTTGCTGATGGACAACAAACCCTGAACTTCTCCAGTATAAGTTAGAGCTGTGCTTGAGACCATGTCACAACTTCATCTTTTATCAAAACATGTTTTATATAATATGATGTTTGGCCCAAAAGGGAAATGGACTAAAACATCGTATTTCCTGCTAATATCTCTAAGCAGAAAAGAATAAATTCCTCACAACAATACATACTGATAGGCCAAATACAAAGATCCCCTAAGGACTTATTTCTGAGTTCACATATGGTACATACACTATTAAAACTCTGACCATCAGAGCTTAACTCTACCATAACATGTAACGATTCTGTTTCACTCCCGTAAGAGTTACCTATGAGCAAGAACCCAGCTGGATGGGGCTGATCTTTCTCTAAATCATGGAAATGAGTTCATGTAACTACTTTGTTCAGATGCCTTGTTTGCAAAATTTATATTTCCCTCCCCCTTTAAGAATACACTTACTGTCCAGAGAAGTTTTTGGTACTGAATCATAAAGCGCATGACGTTTGCGGTTCCAGCTGCCATAACAAACTCGCTTTGTTCAATAGTCTTTGAGCCAAGCCCATGAAACGTGAAAAGGTTTGGGGCCATCACCATCGCCACATTCTTTAATGTCATTTTATTTTTGTCTCGATGATCAATTACCCTTTGGAGGAATTCAAGCAGTACCTGAAATAACAGCAGAACTTACAACTCAACTCTGCACATGAAAAAATTACGAGTGAAACATCCTGTTACATATTTTTGGAGAAAGCTCTTCATGCCTAATAAAACCACATGAAAAGCAATCAATAACAGGAAGTGTGGATATGTTTGTTCACAGGACTGTAATGCAAGTTTTGTTTCCTCTAAGTAACGAAGTAAATAATTCTTGTTATTTTTGTGGATAACATTTTCAAAAGCATTCAAATAACTTTGAAGCCCTGCACAGTAAGATTTTTTCCCAAAACCCTCATTATGTAGGTGCATAAGTGGCATCCCACAGATGCTTTTGAAAACATTACTGTTGGCTTTTCTTAAATTGAAAGTGAACACAATAGTGCCAGCTGTCATGGTTATGGAAACATGGAGTGGCTATTTCTGTAAGGTAAGCAATTCATGAGTGAATGTGAATGACAGATAGCCAGTTACAAGCTGTCAACTGTTAATTAATTCAGTTCCAGATATTTGTTAACTCAACTTGGAAGCCCTCCTGACTGCTTCCACACCGTAAATAAACTCAAAAAGAAAGTCACGTTTAAACAATAAGACCTAACAGAATTTTTTTTGCCTGTAATAGAAGATGCTCTGCATCCTACACAAATCCTGCAAATTCATTTTTTATTGTAGCAATTTTAATAGTAAGCATATTCTGAGAAAGATGAATAGCTTTGCTACAAAAGGACAAGCCCAAATTGGAAGACTCCATGTAATGTGCTGTAACTACCAACAGGAAGTGTAACTTTCTAGCTTATTGAGAGTAGAAACAAACAGCACAGAGAAGAGTGGGGAATAAAAATGAAGACCTAAACCCATTTCATAAAAGCAAACTCTCATCAATAGTATTCTAACACTGTTTATTTTTTGCATTGAAAATAATGACTGCTGCTGCAAGAAAGGGAAAGAAACTTGTAAGAGAAAAGGTTGCTCACTGGGAGATTATTATTGTAATATCCTGGAAAAATTTCAAGTCACATTCTTAAAAGTCATTTGAGAGGAATTAGGCTCCCAAGTCTTTTTTTTTTTTTTCTTTTTTTCCTGAAGTTCTGGGAAATGTGAAAAAAAGAAAGAATCACTAGTTTTAGCATTAACTTTGAACTGAAAAAAAAAGAATGTTAAAAGACAACAGCATTCATTACAGTGGATTCACATAAACAGACAAACTATTTGTGCAGGAAAAAAGTATTATCAGTTCTAACCTTCAGAGTGTCTCTGTTTGCTTCAGGCAGCAGGAGAACCAAAAGATTCAAAGCTTGCAGTTGCTGTTTCTTTGTTGGAAGATCTGCCAGTGAAGCACATGAATCTCAGTATTTTAAAACTGTCATTTGTCCTCTTCAAAAAGCAAGATTTCAAAGTGGAAACTTCTTGCAAAATGCTGAATGCATTCACATGCCTAATTGTCATAGCATCACAAAGGACTGGAAGGTCCTTCTTTTCTGATACTCATTTCCAAATGTTCTTTTAGGATTCAGTTGCTGTATGACTCAGCAGTCTTCTGGCAATATTTTCTAGATGCCTTGTGATTCTGATTCTTTATTTTGCAACGTTACGAGAAGAACCAGTCAGCTAACGGTTCCTCCCTTTTTGAGCCTGTGCCCCAACATATGAAAGGGTATATTCAAAACTGCTTTCACAGTTTTGCTGATTGCCTTAACAGTCGCATGGTCTCCCAAGTCACCCACGCAGAATGAATACCACATGTTGCTGAATAAGGCAGGTCTCCAGCGACATAAACAGCAGCAGCTGCAATGGTAAACCAGTGAGGATAAAGCCAAGAGCAGAGAAGCTTAATACATATCTACAGCGGTGAGTGCCGCACCAATTGCGGCAAGCTGTAATTAAAGAACAGTGAGGTTGGTTCTGCCTTTTACCCAATTGCTCAGCGGTACATCATTCACCCAAGATGCAGGATGAGTGCAGCCCTATACTCCTCCACCTCCTGGAAGAGCTCCTACGTTCTGGCAGTGCTGAGCAGCAGAAAGCCCCAGCTCTCTCACATTTGTCACTTGTGATGAACTTCCTCCTGTCATGCTTTAGAGGATGTGCTCTGGCAAGTCTTCTCAGCAGATTCCTAATGAATCAGGCCATACACGAAACAAGTGAAGAAGGAGGTACTTGCACCTGACATTGCTTTATCACACTACTTCAAAATTCAACAGGGCTGTTCTCATGCATCCTGTTGGGATGCCAACTGAACTGCTATTTCAAATACATTTCATCCAAATGAGTTTGGGAAATACTGCCAAAAAAAGAGGCTCATCGATGAAACAAAAAAATCCTTGCTGACTCCATCATAATAAAAATTAAGGATCTGAATAAACAAGTGACAAATCATATAGCCGTTTAAAACATGCAAGTAGTGATAACAGGGTATCTACCCGCTCTAGGAAGACATACATTACGCCATGTCACAATGCTCAAAAAACAATGAGAATAAACCTTTTCCTAGGAAAGTAAGCAAAAATACAATTGCAAAACAATTAAAATTTGTTACTTAAATCAAGGTTTTCTCACCTAAATAACAACTGAGTTTTAGTTGTGTAAATTACTTAAATTAACAAATCATTTAAATTAAGTTGTTCAAATATTTAATTCTAACCACACTACTTAGTTGTAGTATCATGAAAACCACCAATTCCTGTCACAAAGACGGCCCTTTTTCTCTAGCAACTAATCTTATTACACGCAATCAACAAGACAGGCAGACAATTTAAACAACGAGAGGCTATGAAGTGCTGTGTCTGTTTCGCATCAAATCCTTTGGCTCAATGTAGAAAGTGTTTTGGATCCTGGCACCTGAGTATTTTCTGGGTAAGTTAAACCACATAAACCTTCAGACAGCTCAGGAGCAGCAAGCAGAAACTCTCCTGGCTCCAATCAGTATCCAGTAAGTGGAACAACCTTGATGATCTCTTTGCTGCCAGCATCATTTGAAGGCATTCTGGCCAGCTTTAACTTGCCGCTCAGTATTGCAAAATGAACACCACTGTGCAGCAGGCCTAAGCACCAGCCCCCTACTCCCACCAACTTAATGGCCTTGAAAGGCAGCTCACAACCCAGAGACTGACACAGCGCACAGTTCTTAAGAATGTTCGTCTGTCTGTCTGTCCATGGGAATTCACTGAAAGTGTTCCTTAGAAATGAGCCATTGCTCTGTCTGTAGACAAGGGGAATAGATTTTTCTGAAACTTGCACTCCCTGTGTTGGCTGGGGAGTCAATGTATGTGGGTTCGTTCTTACTCCTGATTCATTATCACCAAGCCACTCTCTTTCAATTACAGCTGGTTCGTTTGCAGTCTTGGTGACCTGTTAGCAAGGAGGACATTTTCATAGGAACTTGCTGATCTCAAGGGATCAGGGATGATCAGCAGTTCTGACTATTCTGCTCTAATTTTGCCTGTGGTAAGTGGATAAAATACACTAAACAGTATAAATTACCATTTGTTAGCTTTTTTGCAGAACTATTATATGTTTACTGTTGTTTTCTTTTGAAGCAAATATTGTTTATCAACTGATACCATCATACATAATTTCCTTACAACCCATCTATACTTCCTAACAACTATCAGAAACATCAGAAAGTGGCAGTGTGCTTTCATGTTATGTGCAAACTATTAAACTATATGTTACATGAAAAAATTTATCTGTACATTAGAAAACATATGCCCAGTCTTTTCTCAGAGGAAGTCATATTGTTGTTATTCAATTTGGTTTTAAGTTTCACATGCTGTTAGCGAAAATACTGCTACGGCAGAGAGGCAGTTCTCTGCACCGGTATCAATTCTTCACAGCCGAGACAGAAAGGACACTACTCACTCTGTACATCTTGGAAAGCTTTGAGATATTCTACAGTGAGGAGTGGCTGAGGCAGTTCACGGATAAAGAGTTTTAAAAGACTTGCTGCATCATGTTGCTTTACGTTTTCCCAGTTGAAAGTCCCTTCATAAAATTTTGCTTCCAGTTCTTGGCAAAGACTCTGAAAGGCAGTAGATACAGAGAGCACCAATAACACTTGGCTGCTGGAATTCATGCATTATACACACAGCAATACTTCCCATACTTTGAAAGGGGGGGGGGGAAAGGGACATCTGAAATATCACTTCACTCCAGCTGCCGCTGATCTTTTGGTACAAAAAGATAAATTGGGGATCAGAAGCACTGCAAGCAAACACATAGCAATAGGCAGCAGATAGCCAGATCACATAGGAAGAAATCCCATGGGCCTGCCTTAGGGCCATATGCAATACACTATAAGAACCAGATATTATACTCGTTCATGTAAGGGTTATGACCTCCCCCTCCCCAAAATATTAAGACATGGCTGCTACACATAGCAATTCTGAAACTACTACCAAAGGGTATTGCTGCAATGCATGCATGGCCATTTTCATAAACAAGTACGGCTATCACGCATGTTGACACACAGTTTCCCATCAAAACAGACATTAAGGTGAGGCTCTTTTTAAAACACAGGGAAAATATTTGTGTGACCGGATAGCTGGATGTCTTGCCATCTACAGCGAACTCCATGGCTGGGCACTTCCAGCTTTGCCTAGCACTGGATGTCAAACATGCCCTCTGTGGAAGCGGACTGTGCTGCAAAACATGAAGTTACGGAGCAGAATAAGCAGCACTGAAAGTCTCAGTGATACCTCGTAACTCTGGGGCTGGGAAAGGGCAGGATACTGTTGGCAGCAGACATTGGCATATTCCTGCCCTCCTCCCACGGCAGTGCTGTTACTGGGCTTCCAGAGATGTACAAATGGGAACACACTGCAAAGATGGAGTCCTTCTTAGTCTCCCTTTAAGCATCAGCCTCGGCCTTGTACCCAGTTCATTTATTCCCCAGTCCGGCAGAGCGGGAAGTGGCCTCCGAATAGGCCCAGTGGCCCTGAGCCACCTCTCTGGAGTCCATCCCTTCTTCTTGCCTCAATTATTCCAGACAGAAAATGAGGGCAGAGACATTGGTTTGTTTTTTAAAGTGTGTGAGATGAAGTGAGAGGAAGTGCTATGGAAAAATATGGCCTTGATTATTTATCTGGACAAGAAGGGCACACTGGATAGAGGATACTAGATACATTTTTAAGATACCGTTCTCATTAAATTTCACTTTGTCCAAACGGAAAATGCATCTATTGCCAAAGACAATGTGGATGCGTAGGTTGACATAAAAGTTGAATGTTCTCAACTGTCCTCCAGAGAGATCTTCCATCTCCACTGATTATGTAGGGGTTCAAAGGTGCAAAGAACCTAACTCAGATACCTAAAGTCAAATGGGTATGATTTCCTGCTCATCAACAAAAGCAAGCTTTAGAAATAAAGATGAAAATTCTCCCCCTAAGTCTCGTCAGCTCCTCCATCCGCAATCAGACCAAATCACTGTGGCAAAAGCAGTGTTAAACAGCTAGATAAAATTAATTGTTCTACGTGAGAGGAAAGGGCAGAAATGTCAACTACGCATCCTAATGAACCAACGCTTAGACTGCAAAGTAAATGTATTTAACTATGGGGTACATGCAATGCATTTTCTAATAATAATAACTCTAAAATCTATAGAATAAGATAGCACAATATTTTTTCTTGAGATTATCTGTGCCTTTCTATAAAATTACATAATAAGGGAAATATTTTCTTTTTCTATAGGAGAAAAGAAGTTTAAGAAAATTAAGAGAAAACACCAATCCTTTAGTATGCTAAATTTTTTGTTTCTATAAAATTTTCTATTTGAATAGAAATAGAAAGGAACTTAACATCTTTGTTAACAAAATAATTGCTTAATCCAAAGAAGCAGCTCCTGCAAATCAGGAGGTAAAAAATTAATGAAAGTCAAATAGTGAATGATCCCCTGCCTGGGAAATCGTATTAAACTGATAAAATCAAAGAACAAACAAATAAACAAAATCACTTCAAAATCATTCCAGTATGCAGAACCAATGATAAGTGGAAAATAAAGAATGGAGGAAAATCGTAAAAAGAATAATATCTTAGTTACTGGTAAATAAACAAAGCCAATTTCCATAATATTCCCTTCTTTCAGTTGTTTCTAATGAACCAGCTGCTGGAGCAAGTTCTGCACCACAGAGGCTGGCAGACATCTTCGGACAGCTGAATCCACTTAAATGGTCCTTTCTGTTTAGAATTTAAGGCCAGTTCAGACCATCTTTTTAACACGTTGACTCTTGGCGTGAATCATACTGTGTATTCAGTTTTCCGCATTAAGGCAAATACTGGGGAAGAGTCTGCATGTAATTGGCACTCACTCTGCAAAGCGTTGGTGAGTACGGACGTGCCTAACAAGGCTGTGCTTAGTGAGCTGAGCAGTTATGTTGCTGTTAACAAAAATAAATGTGAGAGGTTCTTCAGTCCACACTGGCTGACTTGTCCTGTAACACAGGTTAAGTCTAGCTATTAAAATAGGCTCACAATGCCAGGGAATAGCTTCCTCCTGGGGTAGAAAGACTGTGTATGAACTGTTCAGATGATTAAGCTGGTTCAGGGGAAAAACAAAAGGCTGGAAAGCTCGTGCCAAGAATTAATGAGATTTTGGCACAACTGAATTTGAAATGTAGCCTTGATTCTCCTTCAAACTCAGACCTCAGTCTTCTCCCCAAAACTACCCAGGATGAAACCTTCCTGACTAATATAACTCAGTTTTCTTTGTAAAGAGATTTTGCTTTCTGTTTTTGAAAATCTTCATAACAACTTGGTATTAAAATATATTTACACAACAAAATAAAATCAGCAAGCGCAGGTAAGTTTTTGGGGATGCTGAGAATCTGTGCAATGTTTTACCTTTACTCTTGTTGCAACTCCTGGTATTCTAAGAAGTCCTTCTGTCTCCAGAGTTGCCTCTTCTATCTGAGCAATGAGCTGTCAAACACAAAGCAAATTGCATGAATGAAGATGTCAATTAAAAATTACTGATCCATAGTTCTGATATACTGGAGCCTTTATGTATGTATGTGTGTGTGTATGCATGCATTCATGCATGCACATATATAACAAGTAGACACAAAAACACAGTTGACAAATGGATTACAGTTGTAGATGCAGGAAGAAACCTTTAACATGGCTTTTACCTGCTTTACGAACACTATTAAAGAAGAGTTTGTCTATTTTATTACAAAAACCCTATATTTTTCGACCTC
>Ga0181612_147635_pt1 | contig 12400 bp, 12 predicted proteins | sample HoacroProtozoa21_FD_119630 | JGI IMG/M metagenome (GOLD analysis project Ga0181612, IMG submission 119630) | Hoatzin crop microbial communities from Cojedes, Venezuel. Combined Assembly of Gp0051906, Gp0051904, Gp0051908 | reverse complement strand
TGCTTGTAGTGAGGGGCCCAAACTTGAACATAGTACTCCAGGTGCCTCCCTGCTCCTCCACACTATTCCTGCAACAAGCCAGGATGCCGTTGGCCTTCTTGGCCACCTGGGCCCACTGCTGGCTCACGGTCAGCCAGCTGTCAACCAACACCCCAAGATCTTTTTCCGCTGGGCAGCTTTCCAGCCACTCTTCCCCAAGCCTGTAGCATTATGTGGGGTTGTTTGTGTTAAATGAGCACTACTGAAGTCAGTGAGGGTCTGGCAGTTTGCAGCATTGGAAGGTCTACAGTTTGAAAGTCAGGAATGTGTTGGGTTTTTCATATTTTCCTTTAAAGGTGGTGTGTGTTACTAACTGCATTGGTTATCAAGAAACTGGCTGCATTTCAAAATTATGTACCTTCTTCTTTCAGTCACTTGCCCACTCACAGCATCACAGTGTATCCGATGGTGACGATTCGAATCAGTGACCGACAGAGGCTCATCCAGCCATATGTCCACAATTATTCCTGGCTGTTGTTTGCAGCTTTGACTCTCTACAGTGCAGATCTGGCAAATGGGGAGGAAGTAGAAGGAGAGAAACTAGATTCACAGGTCCTCAGTCATGCCAGAGTTCTGCAACATCAGTGCATACAGCTCATCGGAGATTGCTTGATGAAAGCACAGCATGGAAAAGGTGAGTCAGCTCCTCCTTCACCGAAACAATGGTTTCTAACGAGTGTCGGAGCAGTCTCTGATTACTCACTTTGAAGTTTCCAAAGGAAAGGGGAAGCTACTGTGTACTTCACTGAGCACAACTGTTTATGTAGAAAGCAGACACAGAACAAGTCAGGGTCACTGGAACATGGAAAATAGGGTGCTTGAGAAAATTAATGTTATGCTTACATAAATATTGAAGATAACTTGGCAACTCTTTGGTGGGTTTTTTTTCCATCTCAGATATTGTAAAGGCATCTATCAGTATAGCTTCATGTTCTGTTACTAACCTGTTACTGACAACTGAAGGACTTGAAGGAAAGCAAATAACTTGGTGGAAAATGTTTCTTGTTCTGCATCTCTTGGCAAGAATTTTTCAGCCTTTTTTGTGGTATAAGTTTCCGGGGCTGATGTCCATTTGTCTGGAAATGAGGATTTATGTGAACTAAGACCTACTACAAAAAATAGGGTGGTACAGTAGAGGACTATGTTGAATGTATCAAAAGCTCTAGACTCAAGTCCAAATCAGTTTACTGGTAGGTTTTTTGCAGCAGCTCTAATACAGCTGAAATACCACCACCACCACAACCAAATACTTAGGCATACCCATTATTTAATCTTTGTTTTTAAGGTACGGTTTTATTATATAGATATTCAAGTTGTCAGGCGTTTAAAAGCTAAGGCAGATTTCATTTACCTTTTATAATTTACACTGCTGGGACGTATCTCTAATGCTTCCTTTAATTAAGACTTCTACCCTGGTGATATCTTTATGAGGTGGAAAATGTCACCGCCTTTTCACTATTATTTAATGGAACTGCATAATTAAGTGAACATGATTTGGAACATCTTTTTGATGGAGTTGATATTCAAAAAAAGTGTGTGAGGGGAAGTTTGCAGTTCTCTTTCAAAGTGTTTCAGTTCTGCTTTTTGCCCGTCTTGTCACTCAACAGCTAAATAGCTTTTATAACTTTCTTGCTTTCAGGTCTGAAAAACTTAGCTCTCCTCTGCATGTTCTCAGAAGGTGAATCCTTCTCAGAGAATGACACTGCTTCAGTCAGTCCTCCCACAGATGGTGCTCCAAAAAGTCATACTGGTGATAAAGCAGTGAAGGGAAGAGATGAGAAACCAAGCACAGGCTCTTTTGTGCATTGTAATGTAAGTAGCCATTATTTGTAGAACACTTGATATCCATCACGTGTGTTCCTCAGAAGCTTCAACATCCTATTCTGGATATGTAACTGAAATAATGGATAGTAATGATTTCCTTTGTAGGTAAAGTTGGGGGGCAAGGGAACAGTTGCTAGTTGGTTCGTTTTTTATTAGATCCAGCTGATGAAAGATGAAGGCATCACCTTATGTTCTTACAGGCAGCTGATTCACAAAAGCGTTGGAGGACATTGTTTCTGAACGAGTTGTCATTTCCTCTAACTGTTAGCACTGTGCTAGGTAGGAGAATGGTTTTCTTAGTTTTATACAGTGTATAAAACTGTTACAGTGTAATAGTATTATGTATAAAGGTATGAGCAAAATAGAAAAATGGATTTTCACTGTATGGAAGCTTTAGATGTGTATACATCAAGAAGTTCTTAACCATAGAAGATTTTTATATTCAAGGAAAAATGTTTGTCAAATGCAGTTGACTGGCTGCTTTTTTCCATGGCTGTTTCTGCAGGTATTAAATTTTGTTTTAATCTTTCAGTGTCTTCATTTTATTTTTAGGGGAAGGGAGATGATCACAGTGAAATCCAGTCTCCTGCAGAAGATAAAGTAGGAAAAAAAGGAAGTGAAAGCAAAGCTGTCTTTGCAAAGAAAGCTGTTTTGAGACAAGAGTCAGACTTGTCTGTGGAAGATAATGTTTCTCCAACAGGTAAAAGATTGTTTCTCACTTTCCCTGTCACAGAAATACCCATTCATATGAAAAGCAAACAGCTGTATTTTTTGTTCCTAACCCATTTTTGTGTATTTGCGAATGTCTTTAATGCAAGTGAGCTGTCTGTTTTCTAAAAACCTGCCAAGCATACTGCTTTGAACAGCTGCCACCTTGCAATTGGTTTAAAGGATTTTAGAAATGGGAGTGGAAATCCACGAATAGATATCCATGTGTAGAGTTCCTGTTGTTCTAACACAGTACTTGCGAATTTTTTCATACTTGGAACCGGAAGTGTCGTATTCTATTAAAGGCTAGTATTGTTAGAATTATGGTAGTAAAATGGATCCGTCTGTAGTACTGTCCTTTATGTTTTTAAATAGGTGGTGTAAATCCCTGTACCTACTATCTTTTATACACTTTTATAAAGACCTGCTTTTCAAATTGTAATAACGTTTTTGAAAAATAGTTTTTGTCTTTAGATTGTAATTATAAAAATTAAGCTACCACTTTTTAAAAAAAGTTATGTTTAATGCCATTTTGGGAATTTTCCTCTTTTTTTTTAAATTTAAAAATCAGGTGATGACCTCTTGGAGGGTTCAGCCCAGAAGCAAGCAGAGAAGGTTTTAATACCTAGCCAGGAACAAGTTTTTGCTGAATGCTCTCAGAAGAGGATTCTAGGACTGCTGGCAGCCATGTTACCGCCTTTCAAATCAGTTAGTTCTTTTTACTTTCAATCTGTGTGGTTTTCTAGATATCACAAATAGCATGAATTAAATGTGGGAGGTGGGCTCTTGTTGCTTAGATGTTATGAAATGCGAATTAGAATGTCTTAAGACGTTTCACATTACTAGGGAATGTAAGGGCTGGTTCCTGCGTGGGGGGAGAGGAAAGGGAATTTTATTTTATCTGTAAAGCAGTCTATCCTAACTGTTCGACACCTGCAAAGTTTAAACCATCAGCTTACATTTACGTGTCAGGCCAGTTAACAGGTCAACAACAGAAGTCGGAACCTAGTTTCTCATTTCCTTTTGTCCCTTTTGAAAGAGCATTAGAACAGAAGATTTCTGTACGTGCTATGACTTTGACTAAAAGTCTTGTTTTCTTTCCCTGCCTTATTGAGATCTTTCTTTTTCCGTAGGGCTCCACAATGTCTTTGATTAACCTGGAACAGATACTCCCGCTGATGTTTCAGGTTGTAATCTCGAATGCTGGCCACCTAAATGAAACTTACCATTTAACATTGGGACTTCTGGGCCAGTTAATCCTGAGACTTATGCCTGCAGAAGTGGATGCTGCAGTGGCTAAAGTCCTTTCAGCCAAACATAATTTGTTTGCTGCGGGAGATGGGTCTACAGTGCCAGAAGGCTGGAAGACAACTCATCTTCTGTTCAGTCTGGGAGCTGTGTGTTTAGACAGGTGCTTGTTACTTTAAACCTATTAGTTGCTCTCTGATGACTAATGCTAATTTTCTTTCATGTGTGCCTCATGCATAGGGGCTTTTTAAGGGAAAGTCAATTAACCCTGTACCCTGATTATGAGAAGGGCTTAGCATCTGTGGCCCTTGTTGCAGTGAGAATCTCTTAATTTCCTTCCTAAAGAAGACTGTTGTCTGAAGAGTGACTTAATTTCCTCCGCTTACCTAAGTAGCGTGTTATGGTGGAAGAAGTAAGGTTTTGAAACTGCAAGGAAAACGAAAACACAGTCATATCTTTTTTTTTTGTATGACATTCTCTCCCTTGAGTTACCTGTCTCTTGTGGAACTTGGGAAGGGAGGAGAGTGGGTCTGGTGGTAACTATCACCAGTGCTGAGTTCTGGATCTGGCCCTTTGTAAAAATAAGAGTATTAGAGATATTTTTGTATAGTAAAATTGCACTGGAAACAGAAAGGATGGTCACAGCAGATGTTCCATTTTTAGGAGCTTTAGAAAGCTCTCAAGCATTCTAACATTAATGTCATACTTATTAAATATGACAGTGTTATTTTTCATTGTAGCTATGTTTTATAGGGAAGGTCCATAAGCAAATAGAAAAGCATATGAAATTTAAAGGCAGAATATCTACAAGATCAGCTGAGGGTAGGGAGTTTTTCAAAGACTAACTTTCAAGCAAGGAAGCCAGTCTTGTTAGATTATTTGTGTAGTCCACAGAGAGAGATCAGGTAGTCACATACGTGGGAAATAAACTACGTGCTGTTGTGCAAAGAAAAAGTTCTGATCTCTAAACTAAATTTAGGAATTAAAGGTGACAGTGTTCAGCATGCTTTGATTTCGGACTATAAACCCTTTAAGAAAACATGGTATTTATGCTCTAATGATGAAAACCAAAAGACAATTCGTGTGCCAGCTGACCTGAAAGCTTCAAATATTTGGAAAAACAGTTTTGTAATGGTATGAAAGCTCTAGCTATGACAGATTAACAGTGATATGCTGTCTTGAGCAAAAATAGTTTCAGATAAGTCAGTAGTCAGCCCTCCTAATACAGACTGCTCTTGCTTTCCAGTCGTGTAGGTCTGGACTGGGCAAGCTCCATGGCAGATATTCTTCGATCTTTGAACTCTTCTGCGCAGTGGCATAATGTGATCGCTGCTTTCACTGACCATTGCATTAAGCAACTGCCCTTCCAGCTAAAGCACACCAATATCTTCACTTTATTGGTGCTGGTTGGGTTTCCTGAGGTAAGTGGCCTATCGATACTAAAGGAAACAAAATTGGTTAGAGCTTCTAGGTTTCTATTTCTAAATACTATGGATTTCGTCAATTGGGGACATCCATTATAAACTGTCAAAACACGGTGCATGTCAGAGTTCACATCTTTCCACTTGCGCACAATTGACGTTTGTCTAATGGAAAATGATGTAGCTGGTTTTGCCTTGCATTGCTTTGAGTGCTACTTATAACTATCACAAGAAAACCAGCTTAGTACATTTGAGCATCAAAAAGAGCTTTTTATACAAGTGAAACAATCCAGTCTCACTCTTGACAGCTGTAACTCAGATATAATGCCTATGCAGCATGAAGTTGGTTGTTGTAGGCATTTTTTTATAGAAGTGAACTGCCATTTTCTAAAGGTGAGCAAATATCTGGCAGCGAGCAGATTGTTCAGCTAAAATGTACATCAACTATAAGCAGACGTAACCAATATAAAAGATGACCGTGTATTTACAAAAAAGTATTCCAAATCATAACTGAATCTTCTGCTGCAATTTCAGGTGCTGTGTATGGGCACTCGTTCGGTGTACATGGATAATGCTAATGAGCCTCATAACGTGATCATCCTGAAGCATTTCACGGAGAAAAACAGGGCAGTTGTAGTAGACATCAAAACCCGGAAGAGAAAAACAGGTTCTGTGACATTTTTATTTTGTCAAAGAATCACAGAATATTTCCTTACAGCATCTTATGGATACCCAAAAGCGTATTTTAACTAGACGCTTTATGAAGGTCTGCAGAGTTTAAGTTCCATTATTAGTAAGCCGCTTGATTTTCTGCTGGTCAGTTAAACCAAATTGTGAAGCTTCTACAGTAAAGACTTTGGAGACGTATTTTCTTTTTAGAACTCTGACATTTATTTTCATTCAGGAAAGGTTTTAAGAAACTGTTTCTGAGAAATAGGCCTTTGATGAAGCAATTGTTTCTGTTTTGAGATTTGCTTACTGCGTGTGTCTTATCCTTTACAGACATGTGCTTAATGTTTTAAAACAATTGCAAATTTAAATACATATGCTGCCTCTGTGTAGTTAGGTGCTGCTGTATAAAGGAAAGGTACTCAGAGCCTGAACATTTTTGCGATACTCCATTTTGTTGCTCTGTATGTGCAAACAATCAGCTGTTGCCAGAAGTTACCTAATTTTTTTTAATTTGCACTGAAAAATAAAGTATTTTCTTGACTATTCAATGAATCTGAGATAATTTGGGTACAAGACCATTATTAGAATGTACTTAATGTATGGATCATGTTCATGTCTCAGCCTACTCATATCTACTGGTAAGAGATGATTTCACAACATTTTAAGATGAACCTAGTGAATTTTGTTTTTTCTCCCTTGTAGTAAAAGACTATCAGTTGATTCAGAAATGTGGACAAGAAGGCAGTGATTCCCAGACCCAGCTGAGACAGTACCTCCAGCACTTTGTTCTTATATCCACGAACCTTCTGCAAACCAGCATGGACAGTAGCTATGCTGAGGCAGTGGAAGCAACTTGGGTCTTGTCGCTTGCTCTAAAGGGGCTTTACAGAACACTTAAGGTATCTTTTGCCTGACATGTAGGATATAATAGATAAATAAAAGTTTGTATTCTGCCTTGCGCTACACGAACTTGGGTATTGACTAAGTACGTTGGGGAGCTAACACCAGTTCATTTCTCTCACATGTGGCTCTTTTTATCCGCTGTCTGTAGGGAGTTGAAAATGTCGCTAGGCTTTAAATAGCATTCGTGAGTCTGAGTTGAAAGTTGGGTCACTTTTCGTCTGTGGGGGTCGACCATACATGAAAGCTGAAGAAGAAATTTATAGAGATAACACTTTATGGAGTGAAGTTCATTCACCCCTTTTCTTATTCCTGAAGTATTTGAAAAGGGGTTCTGTATTATTTTTGGACTGTCAGAACAAACCAGATATCCAGTTACTACTGTGTGTGTGTCATAGATGATACTCTTAAGGTATTTGAAGTGGGGATTTGGATTTTGGGGTTTTTTAGGGAAATGAAAGAAAGATTCTCAACGTAGTTCATCTCGGCAGGAAATTTATCTGAGGCTGTATGATAAGGCCTTGCAAACTTTGTGAAACATTGTTCCCTTTTTACTTATTTATTTGTGTATGTGTCTCTGTGTGTGTAGATTCATGGCTTTAAGGAAATCCAAGCTGCCTTTCTTCAGTCTGGTTTACTCAGGCTTCTAGTGAAGAAATGTAGCAAAGGAACTGGCTTCAGTAAGACTTGGCTTCTCAGAGACTTGGAGGTAAGTAAATTTACCTTTTGTAAAAAGCCAGGCTTCACACAGTGGCGTGAAAGTTTACGGCACTGCACTTCCCTTTTGTGAAGAAAGTCTCAAAAGGGAATTTCTAATTAGTGTTTTTAAAAAGTTCACTGAACTATATGCCTGAATCTGCCTTCCTCTGTTCGTCATAATTCTGTAGATAATAGTCTAACTTCTTTAAATCAGGAGCTGATTTTAATTAATCTGGTTGTATTTGAAAGAAATTTGCAAGATGAGACATTAATCACCTACTCAGTTTCTCTTATGAATTTTATTTAGACTGTTCTTGAACATTCGATTCTTCAATTTAAAAAACAATAATTAGTCTCGAAGAAAAACCTTACTTGCATTACTCACTGACATGTACAGGGTATTACCTCAGTGCAGTGTGGGGAGATCAATATGCATCTGGGCATATGCTTTCTGAATGTTTGTTAATTGCTGGAAGGTAAGTGTGGCTCAACTGCTAGCTGTGTTTCATCATAGGCAAGAGTTGGGTTAATTCATACTTAAGATGGTAGCAACGAGAGGGAGAAAGAGTAAAGCCCCGGAATTCCTCTGAAAAGTTGCCCTAGGTGGTTGGTTAGAAATACTGCAGAATCGGAACTGGGCTGTGGGATCTTGCTGCCTCCTGACCTACAGACTGGAGGGGTGTCCCACCTTCCTTCCCTCTGGGCAGCCTTGTACCAAAGGAGTGTTCTGCCCTGAGCACTAAGATGTCTCGCCATAGCTCTGCCCACATTACTTCTCAGAAATGAGACTGACACAAATGGGAGGACCAAGGAAGTGTGTAACACAGTTTTGTTCCCATTATGACTACTAGTGTTGTTGGCTGTGCTGAAGCCAAAGGTATATTTCCAAAGGAGGAGAGTGTGTAGGGCTGTCACTGGCTTTTTGGTGATAGTCACCTCTGCTTTGTTCTTGTCTAAGAATCCTCAAACCTTTGATGTACTGAAATGGTGAAGTCATTATTTTCTCAATTTTTTTACACTTTCAGCTAATCACTTGTCTTTGTAGCAGCCTGGAAGGTATAACTCCTTTGTGAAGTGGGAAATGGTTTGGTTTTGTGTTTTGGGTTTTTGTTTTTTTCTTTTTTTAGATAGTGCTTCTGTTTAGAATAGCATGCGTTGAGCACTGTCCAAGTCTTTGTAATGTTCTTATAAAATGCTGATTGCAGATACGCTAATAATATCTACATCTGTCACACCATATGCTACCTTTTTTCTGTGTAGATTTTGTCAATAATGCTGTATTCCTCCAAGAAAGAGATCAGTTCCCTGGCTGAACGTGAGGATACTGAACTGGAAGAAAGGGAACAAGATCAAGATGTGGAGCAACCCGTTGTTGGTCCTGTTGATGTAGAGCAGAACAAACTTGATCCTCTGGAGGGTTTGGATGAAGCCACCAAAATATGCTTCTTGGTACTTGAAATGATTTTTAGCACCTTGGAAGTTACTGTGAATTTGCTAGTTGCATAAAATATTTCGTAGCTTGTGTGAGTTGTTTTCTTCTAAATTTACAGGATATGGATTTATATTTTAATGTATCATTATCTAAAGGAAATAAGAGTTCATACTAGGACTACAGCGGTGAACACTACAAAATCATTATAAAGCTTTTTGCTAGCTTCTTTTTTGTTTTTACTTATCAAGATATTATTAAGCTCTTTAATCCTCTACCTGAATGAAAAGTGGGAAAATAATACCTAGGTCATCCTTAAGGAAACTTATCTTTCTTTTTCCTCTGTAATGTAATCTTTCTTCATGTTGGTTTGTTTTTTTTTTTCTTTTAATTCTTGTTCAGATGACACATGATGCACTTAACGCACCTCTCCATATTCTTCGAGCCATGTATGAGTTGCAAATGAAAAGAACAGATTCTTTTTTTCTGGAAGTTCAAAAGAGGTATGTGAAAGACTGGGTCCAGCAGAAAAACAAAGTTACTAGGTGTGGGTGGTAAGCTAAAATCGAATAGGTGCCGAACAGAAATTGTTCCAAGGATACGATTTGGTTTTCATGTGTGAAAAAGTAAGGAAATAAACTCCTACAAAGTTGTATTTATGGAAACAAGTCACCGTCTTCTGAAATACATTGAATATTCTTTTCAAAATGATAACTCCCATATGAAGATCTACTATGTCTCTAATTTACCCTAACTGAGGAAGAGAGGAGAGCTAAGAAGTGGCTTTGAGTAACCAAAGCATGTTCTGGAGTCATCATGTTATCACAGACGTGATCAATTTTATAACATGTAAAAACTTTGACTTGTTAGAACAGGGAAACTAGTTAACATAATATGATCAAAATAGGTCGAGTTTAATGAATTTTTCTAAAACAGAAGGTGGGAAGTTCAATTTGCATTTAATTGCACTGATTTAATTTGCATTATTTTCAAAAGACATTTCTGTATTTATTTTTTTTTTCTTTTGCCTCTTTTAAGGTTTGATGGAGATGTAATTACAACAGATGAGAGGATCCGAACACTGGCTCAGAAATGGCAACCCAGCAAGCGTTTGAGGTTGGAGGAGCAGAGTTCAAAAGCAGTAGATACAGATATGATCATCTTACCCTGTTTGGTATGTACGTCTCCACAAATAGGAGCAGTTGTGAAATAATTAATTTAGGCATTGAGTAGCTTCAGTTTTGTTTCGTAACTTCAAACCTGAGATTTTTTTTTTTTTTTAAAATCTAAAGTAATCTATTGTTAGTGTTTTATGTCAAAATGGATGAGTGGGTACAAAAAGAAACAAGTATTTCTTCCTTATAATTTCTTCCTTAAGGAAGTAAGAGAACTTGATTCGCAGATCAGGAGAACAAATGTGTTGTGATTGCATGCTGTAATTTCCTGTCCTTATACAAGAGAAATTGTATCTAATTACTGTAAGCTTATGCCATGCTACTGTTTTGCATATTATTATTATCTTATAGTAACTTCTGCAGAAAAAGGAAGCCATAAATTTGTCTTGTAAAGTAGACGCTGCACTTGCAAGCTTGAGGTTTTCCATTCAATAGCACGGTCCCACAGCTCTTTGCCTTATTTTGGGTGCTGATTCCTGGTCGTGTGATGTTGCCAGCACGGTTGTCTATCAGTTGTGTAGCAAACTGGATCAAGGGCTTCCTGAAGCAGTTTCACATAATTGTAAGGAAAAAAATAGGCCTTACGACAGCTTATACAAAGGCTGTGAATTATCCACCCCTGGAAATTCTCCAAACTTAGCTGGGCAAAGCTTTGATTTTGAAGTTGGCTCAGTTTTAAGTCAGATTTGGACCAAATGATCTCCAAAGGTCCCATGCACCTTGCCTCATTCTGTATGACAAATAGCATGGCACTTGGTTGCTTTACCTCTGTAGGTCAGCTTAAATTAACGCTTCAGGTTAGAATTCTAACTGCTGTTTCTGCTGGAATGTACAGTCATAAATGCATCAGTGTGTAGTGAAGTCTGTTGACCTAAACAGTCTTTTTGAGGAATTCTGTCCCTGTAGGTGCATGCGAGATCACACTGTTGTGCTCTTCGATGCATCTGATTTTCAGTATGTAAAAGACAAATTCATTTTGGTGGGTTGGACTAGATGACCTTTAAAGGTCCCTTCCAACACAAACTATTCTATGAATCTATGATTTGTAAATTCAGCTTACAGTCTGATGGACTGGTAAGATATCCAAACACAAGGAAGTAAATTGTTGAGAGCCTATTTTCAAACTTGCATTTCTGTTTTGCAGTCAAAGCCTGCGCTCTGTGATAAAGCAACAGAAGAAACCAATCCGGTTGCCCAGAAACTGATAACCAACACAGAGAGCGATCTACAGCTTAGTTATGCCAAGCAGCGTCGCACTAAGAGTTCAATACTCTTGCACAAGGAGCTGGACTCCAGAAGTAAAAAGGCTGTGAGAGACTACCTGTATCGTGTAAATGAGGCAACTGCTGTTCTTTATGCCAGGCATGTGCTGGCATCGTTGTTAGCTGAGTGGCCAGATGATGTGGCAATAGATGAGGAAATCCTGGATCTTAGTGGCCCAGCCCATATGACATACATACTGGACATGCTTATGCAGCTGGAGGAAAAGCAGTTATGGGAGAAAGTAAGTGGATTTCACTTATGCATGTGAACAAGCCCAGTGCCTACATGCCACGAGACTCTGACTAACAAAAATACTCGTAGATCCTTTTTTAAACTAAACTGAAACTCCAAAATTTAAATTAGTTCTGAAAAAGCAGTTGGAATATGTCACTGGCTGAATGTCCTGATTTTGTTAACAGAAAATGGAAAAACCTAGCTCCATGAGAGAACTCTTTCAGTTATGAAAGAGCTATATGGGAAAATAAATCTTAGAGAAATTGATAAAAAAGGCAGTCTGTTTTGAATGCTGCTTTTTGTTAGATCTCAGTGTGTATTGTAATACCTGCTACTCCATTGATGAGCTGACTGTTACCACGGTGGAAGCGATCTTGGAATTATAATAGAATGTTGTAATGAAAATGTCAGCTCAATGCTTTGCAGCAGTCGAAGCAAATCAAGTGCTGGGAATCTTCAAAAAGGAATTAAAAATAACCCAGAAAGCATCGGTATGCTACTGAACCAATACTCTCCTCTGGAGTATAGCAAGTGACCTGACTCCCTCATCTCGTTTAAAAAAGAAAAAAAAAAAAGATGATACAGTACAACTGGAAGAGGTCTGGAGAAGAGTGGCATGAATTATTACAGGAAGGATGGAGAGGGACTTTTCACAAGGGTGTGTAGTGATAGGACAAGGGAGCATGGCTCTAAGCTAAAAGAGGGCAGATTTAGATTAGAGATTAGGAAGAAATTCTTCACCATGAGGATGGTGAAACACTGGAACAGGTTGCCCAGAGAAACTGTAG
>Ga0181612_132711_pt1 | contig 12400 bp, 7 predicted proteins | sample HoacroProtozoa21_FD_119630 | JGI IMG/M metagenome (GOLD analysis project Ga0181612, IMG submission 119630) | Hoatzin crop microbial communities from Cojedes, Venezuel. Combined Assembly of Gp0051906, Gp0051904, Gp0051908 | reverse complement strand
TTCCTCCTTTTTTTTTTCTTAAAAGTGTATAAGTATTACCGAGCTTTGTCAGGGATCTTTCTTCAGCTGAGTTTGCAGCTGGGCTGGTGGACCCGTGGGGTGGGAAGAGGATTGTTCCTCTCTCCTGTCGGGATTATTTTGTCAAGTGCATTCACTTTGGGGTATTTATATTTTGTACGTTAAGGCTTTATGTTAGCTGTAGGAATGGAGAAGGAACTGGATTAACGTTCCCCTCTCCCCACTGGAATGGCTCTCGTGCTGGTAGCTGGCTCTCACGCGCCTGGTGAAGTACCGCTGTGCTTCAGGTAGAGACGGCTGCTGGAAGAAGCGCTGTTATTCGTTAGTTTGCAGTAGTAATGGCTCAGTAAAATGTTGGGCTAATTCATTCTTTTTTACCTCTAACGACATTTGTTTAGGGAATAAAGGAGGGGGAAAGACAAAGCGGTATTGTGCAGAGCTAAAATTATTTGTTCATCATCTCAGTTCTCATCAGTTTCACAGTTATCTCTATATTAAATTAAAGCTCAGTGAAGGAGAAAAGTAGATTACATTTCCATTGTGAACTAGAAAATAGAAATGCGTGTACAACAGGTATGCAAAGTAGCTAATGGAAATAAATCACAAGTTTTTGAAATGCTGTGTTACAGATGAATGGAAATATTATTTAAATTATTCATTCATTTTTAATTCTAAGATGTTTTCACAAAACCGAAATAAATTGGAATGCATGGTTATTTGAGAGCACCTTTAGTTTCCATACCTTACAGGTCCTAATCTTGAGTATTAACTTCATCAAAATATCAAGTACAAGGAAGCAGAAAACATATTCCTGTTTAACGTACGAAACACAGGCAAGCGCTTGCCATAGCAACCAGCAGTTAGGTGAGCCGAGCGCTGCGGTGCATGGGCCTGCGCCGCGCTTACCTCCTCATTACCCGGGGTTGTACACGGGAGTGATTTTCTTTACAGTCAGAAACGGATCTATTTGTCAATTTGATTGTTTTTGTTCCGTTTTGAAATTGCAGGGTGAGGATTGCGTGTGTGCCGGTTCTGAATAGTAGCATGCACCTTTCCTGTCAAAACCGAGGCTTTTTATAAAATAAAAGTCTTTTCATGGTTGTAAGATGTATTATTAGTACTTGTCACTTTCTTTATGGAAGTATCAGATACGCAGGATTTATGGGATTGAGACTATTGACTAAATTGATGTCTCTGATTTTCTCCTCTTGCAAATTAATACTCCATTTCTTTCTTTTCTTCTCCCCGGGTAGCTGGGGACAAAAAAAACAGAAACTTTCTCTGTTCAAAGCTGCATCCACTCAAATGACACTCGTGCCAAATCTGTGAAAAACGTTAACATGTGAGCCTTATAGCTATATATCACGTACGTAAAACAAATATGTTAATATGTTAGCCTCATAGCCATATATCACATACGTAAAACAAATGTGTTAGCCTTATAGCTATAGCTAATTTTTAAATTGGCTTCTCTGAAAGGCTTGCCTCCTGTTATTGTATTAGCTTTAATGTTTTTCACTTGGTGTATGGCGTTGTTAGGCAGTTAAAATGCATTTTTGAAGTTATATTAATATAGCCAACTTGTCATACAGAAGAGCAGTACGCTTGGAAAAGGCCATATGTTCATGCAAAGGTAGTCGTGGAGGGTAGGATATTTGCTTCTTGTTTTCTTAGGTTTTCTGTTGTGTTTTAACTTCATTTTCTCCAGATACTGTGCTTAGTAAATATTTGGATAATAGATGTGAATTCTAATCATTCATTAAGGCAGCAAGATTATAATCTCCAACAGCTTTATGATGACTTTACTCAAAACAGATTTTTTTAGACATGCCTACCTGCTCTTTGGTATTATAACAGTTAAAATTCAGAATTGGGGTCATACGTTTTGAGTATGTAAGCAGCTAAATACTACTTTTATTTAAACAATGAAATACACTGAGGTCCTCCTATGAAAGCAGGAGAGGAGAAGATATTTTCAGTACCGCAGTGCTGTAAAATAAAATAAATTTGCAAACGTCACGAATTTCCCCAAGCACTTTGGGCTGGCATGAGCCGAATTCGCTGCCGCCCCTTCCACTTGGAGCTACGGGCAGACGTGCAGCTCCTTCCTGAGCGGCTAGCCCAGCGCCAGCGTTCCTCCAGCCGCGGAGATTAGGGCACCGATCTGGGTTAAGACTAATCCAGCAGCAGTACACAAATCTGCTCCCGTGTCTGATTGACGGGAGCCGCGTTAGCCTCTGCGGAGGAGAGCGAGCCGCGGCGCCTGGCCCCGAGCCGGAGGAGCCTTCTGGCAGAGGGTTGAGCTGTGCCCTCTGCCCCGAGTGAGGGGCTACACCTTGGGGATTTCCTCCTCCAGAACAGTCCCAGGGTCCAGGAAAATGAAGAAGTAAGGAAAAAAGCTGGTGTCCCCGTCGCTTCCAGGCTTCTCGCTGGGGAGCTAACAGAGCCCTGGTTGAAGCCAGGTCTGCTGGATTGATGGAGGTTCTAGGTTGGTGTTGAAACCTGGAAAGCCTGTGATCCCTGTAGTTAGTCCGAGCATAGTCGTGAAAAGCTATTTTCACCACCTGTTTATGCTGGTTGTAAGAATAAAATTAAATACGAGGCTCTGGTTAGGCCGAGTTCGGGGTTCTCCGTCGCATGTTCAAGTCACAGAATTAGCTGGAGCTGTGTCTGTTTTAGGCGAAAAATCTACAAAGCGTTTTAGGGAAAAATGCCTACAAGTCTAAAATCTGCTTTCAGTGGGATCTAAGGCACTTTGGGTTTTATATGTTAGTTTTTATATATGTGTATGTGTATGAGTCTATATATATAGAGGGAGATGTGTGTATAAATCATATACAAAAACGGGCATCTCTTACAATTTTAGTTCTCTGAAGCTTTATGGTAGATCTTCTCAAGAATATTTCCTGAAAAAGTCCTTTTATCCGTTCTCCAGCTGTGTGGGCTCTATTTCTATAGCCTTAAATTCTGTGGAAATGTAAAGCAGTGGAGGATGTAGCCAGAGTTCGACCCAGCCCTTGGACAGTAGGGTATTCTGCTGATTTTGTGTTTGTGATCAATGAAGAAAGAGAGATCCTTCTAGAGGGCAGTTCAGAATACAACTGTATCTAGGACCAGATTAGATTGATTTATTTTCAGTCACGCTTTGGACTCTACCTTTCTTCACTGATGACGGGGAGCGCCTAGGTAAACTCCCAAGTTTCATTCAACGTTTGCTTTTCTGAATGCACCCATGGCTTTTGAGTAGTTTCTCATGTTAGAGAAACCGTGCAGTTTACGCGAAGTGTGGGTATCAATAACTTGGCCTTCTGCAAACCTTGTTTTAGTACAACATGTGTTTTATTGCAGGAAGAAAAGGCTTTATCACAACACAACGAGCAAAGAAACTTGAAGACTTGAAGAAAAAGCACTTGTCAAATTCTTTCCAAAAGTTCCAAGACCCACCAAAACCTGGTGGATTGCCTCCAGCAGCCTTCCTGGTCTGAGGTAGGTGAAGTCTCGCTTTGCCACTCTTTCTCCTCCTGTCACGTGTATAGTGAGCATAGGGATTTCAAATTTTTAAATTGTTTCCTCTCTTTGATGTGTCAGAAAGTAGCGTTGGGGTTGCAGTAGGCTGATGTTGCAGGCAGTGTTGTTTATCTGGGGGTAGTGTAGTGCCACCACTGGAAATTAATGATGCCCTGTTTATTTTTAGTATTATGGAAGACAGTGCAATTATTAAATATAATTCTGCGTGACTTTTCCACTGAACAAAATAAAAATAGCAGTTGTTGAAAATAAAATCAGACAAAATCAGACCGGGTGCTTGTAACCGGGTCTCTGAGCTTCTGCCAGTATTTTCCAGCGTGGAGCCCACGGCTCTGATTTGGAATTAACTCTTTTGAAGGAGCATTTTTCAGTTATGCCACAGGGTAAGCGGGAAGAATAACCTGAGAAACAGCCAATAATCAAGTTGATTGGTTTAGAAGAAATGTATTTAAAGCCTACCCGAACAAAAAAGAGAGCTGGCAGACTGCCATTCCCTTTCTCTAATTTGTGACCGCACAATTGGAAAGTTACGGAGTTTGTTTCTGTTACCGGAAGATCATTTTCTGGTATTTCTCATTTTTCCATACAAAAAGTAGAGTATCTTTAATTTTAGATACATCAAATACCATAGTTGTAAGAATACTGTATGTATCTTAAGAGATTAGATGGGGACAGGATTTTTTTAATCTGTTAGCACAGACTTGTTATGTAAATAGAAAGCTCACAAAGGGAACGAGACAGCACATGCACTGTAAAAACAGATGTCCCTTCCCCAGAAAAACATTCACCGTTCGCTTCCTGCGACTTGGTGAGAACTCTTTGGGAAGTTGATTGTTATGGAGATGTATGCAGTCGAAAAATAAACAGATTGTAGTCGCTGTGTAAGTCCCGTGCTGATCTCTGAACGATAAGCGGGTCTTTTCACGCGTGGCGCGGCGCTGTGTGGTAACAGCTGGGACAGTCTGTGGCGATCACCTTCTCGCTTTAAATAGCAGGCTGCAGAAGTAGAAGAGCTTTTTTCCAATGTCAAGCGTCCATTTTTTTAATTGAAAAAAAATCCTTTGCAGTTTTTCTACGGGCGCTTGGTTTTAATTCTTTATCACAAAACCTGGTAGCTCCTAACAGGCAGCAGTCTAGGCTTAGTATTTATACAACTGCACTCTGTAGCTCGTCGTCTGTGTCCATGGGGCTAGTGTTTTGATGCTAGCAAGTTAGCAAATGGCATATGCAAAATTCAGGTGACATCTGTTTTTTTAACAGAAGCTTTAATTACGTCTTTGCTTGTACATTTCCTTTTCTGTACGCTCAGTATGGACAATTTTTATCATTAATCTGTTGTTACTCTTTTATTCAGGTAGTACAAGTTAAAAATCAGGTTATTTATTTGAATTCATTTTAATAACGTTTTTCTGTAGATTTCTTGAGGCTCTTATTAGAAGCTTCTTTTACTGATGCAACTTCAATCCTTAGTGCTGTCCGCATGACCTAGTTATTTTAAGCCCTGGTACGACTTAGGTTTCGTTCTTGGACTATTTCACCCATCTATTGAAATTGTTTCCAGTAAAGGAGTCGTACAGTGTTTGCTGTGATGAGCGTTCCACGCTCAAGGGAAGTTCTTCATAAAAATGTCTCTTATCAATACTTTTCAATATGTTTAAATGTTAATAAATAATTTTATCTGAAGAATGTAATATCCATAGTGAAATCACAATCTGAAGTACATTTGTATGCAAATTCTTTAACAGTAGGTTATACCATCTTCCTATTTGTTTTGTTACTGTACAGATAAGCTATGTTGTGAAGCCATGAATTCTTATTAAGCTGTAACTTTATGAATCACCTGCGGAAAAATGTTCATTCTTTGAAATATTCATGCAGCTTATATACAGTGGAAACAAGTTAAAAATTTCTCTAGTTTCTAGGACTGCAGAAGAAATTCATGTGTTTGAATTATGCCATTTGTATGTTTGATTTTAAGATGTAGAATTTCTAGAGTAATTTAGAAAACACTGGCATCCAGTTTCTTGATAAACTGAAGCGGGTAGCTAAGGCCCAGTGGTGAGAGCCCACCTTGTGAGTCCTGAGGATGCTTCACAAGAGAAAGTTCAGGGTCTCTCAGACTCCTGGAGATTTGTATCGTTCTCCTTCCACAATATGGCTGGCTGTGGTGTGCGTAACCTGTACTGCAGCTCTGCCCATTGAATACCCCAATTCTTCACCTGCTAAAATGCGGTGTTTTTCATTTCAGTCATATATATTCAGTATTTAGAGCCCTATGACTTCTTGCGTTTATGAACTCACAGTTCTGTTCGTTCAGCAAAGTTGTTTAACCCTTTCAACTAAGCGGACGAGCCTTTATTAATAGCAATAATATTAATTTCATTGTTATATATGGGATTTTTAATTTATTTTTATCATTTTAATAATATCTGTGGGCTGAATGTGCCTGGTTGGTGTCCTAGATGCGTAAAAACATTCCGTATTAAGAACAGGTAAGCCCTGTAATGAGCAGAAGCATAGGGACATAATTTTCAAAGTGGTATTGGTTGGGGAAGAACTTTAGCAAGTTAATGATTTTTCTTCCAAGTAGTTTGCGTATGAAAAAACTGTTTGCTGAAAGGCCCTACTAGGTTGGTAAATACAGTTTGAAACAACCAGGACTCGTTGGTACCCAGTTTTACAAAATGCTGTGCCCCTATTTTGCCCTTAAATTGGGAAGGTGCTGATCAACTGCAAACTCAGTTAAATTAGTGGTACTAATAAAGTCAAGGAAAGCCAAACAGCGGGTCATCACCAAGAAGGCAAAAAGGTTTTGCTTATAAACTTAACTAAGATATTTTAATAAACATAGTAAATACTGTATTTGGTATTTGCAGCCAGTGTACTTTGTGACATACGTGCTTATGTCCTGGTTTTTTGACTTACCTGAAATTTTCTGTTCATGTTTTGTATTAACGGGTTTTCTGTTAGGGAAGAAGGTTTGAACAACAACCGAGACCTTTACTATGATGGCAGATGGCTTTAAAAGAGGTTCCAAATACATGATCTTGTAAATCAAAGCAAAATCATTAGATTTTCTGTAGGAAAAGATGAAAAAAAAGAAAAAGATGAAAAAAAAGAAAGCATGGAGTGGCTGTGTTGCACCTGTTTTAATCGAAGATTTGTTAAAAAAAAACAAACCTCCCCAATAATTCTGAATTTGTTAAATGTGTATTGCTGATCCCTCAGTGTTCCCTTAGGGAGTCCTCAGGCTTTCAGGTACAAAGCTTTAGAGACCTACATCAGCTCTTGCAGATATGCCTTTAACCTAATGAGCCCCAGTCTATTTCACCTCTAGAAGAACTAATTAATTGGCTTAAAGTCCTGCAAAGACTGTAAACTCCTTTCAGCATCAGAGAAACTGAGCCTGGCCCGGTCCAAGCCCAGCTACCTCTGAGCCGGTGGGGGGCTGCGGGTGCATTTTGGGGGCGATTCGGGAGGAAGCGGCTTGGTAACCGGCAGATGGGATGGAATAATCCCGGTTCTGTTCCAGCTGGGAGTTCACCGGTACCTGTGCGAAGCCGAATTTAATCGCTCATCAGCAGTTCGGGTGGAACCTTTTCCATAACCGAGGCGATCTGCAGTGCTGGAGCTCTGTAAAGCCTCGCCTGCTTGCCTTTGTAGCTGCAGGTTTGTAGCACGCATCAGTACAACTCAGGCTGGCTGAAGATGTGGCCTTTTTTTGTACGCATATTAGTTCCATCACAGAAATCCATACGCTCATTCTTATAGAAATCTACTCATTCTGCTGGACAGTGAACCGCCAGAATGTAGTAAATGGTACTTTTTTTATCAGTTCCAGTCAGAGCCGTCCTACCCTTCTTTAAAAGCAAATGTTGTTACAGTTTCTACTACAAAGTAATGGGATAAGGGTCTAGAAATCAATCAAGAAAAGTGAAATAGAAACGTTTGGCTCGTTCTTTAATTTAAATAATGCAACTGTCGTCAACAGATGTAACGCGGGGTGCCGGAGTTCCTCAGATGAGGGCTGTAGTAAGGCAGGGAGCCGGCCTCGATGGACATAGCCCATTATCTCAATCCAGACAGGAGACTATCTAAAGCACAGCTGAACGTGCATCAGGAATTTTAAGAAGCCGAAAGATCCCCAAGGTAACTAGAAGCAAGACCATGAGGAGTAATGTAGGTAAGTATTCAGAAGTAAATCAGCGCATTTATGAAGCTGAGCAGCTTTTGGGTTTATTTTGATAGTTTTGCGCTGTGGTAGTAAAGATCGTTACAGAACGTGTTTCAGGTGATACAACGCAAAAGATTTGAGCCAATTTTTAAAAAAAGGAATCAGAAGAACAGCAGACGTCTTCGACATGTAATGGTGCTGAAGTAGGAAAGTAAACAATTTAGCAATTCATATCTTTGTGCCAGATAGACAGTGCGCCCGTACGTGGACCTTTTTGATAACAGAACAAAGAAGCAAAAAGCATTCTTGACCTAGATCTAACAGATTGTATTGAAACAGCATATGAAGCACAGTGTTTTAGTGGTAATAAAATTACCATTTTGTGACAGTGTGATTCATATGGAGTATTAGTCATAATTGGTAGTAATATATTTTGACATAATTAAACAATAGAACTCCAGTTCTCTGTATCAGAAAATATTCAGCACCATTCTTGACCTAGATTATATTGTAATAGCAAAGTGTAGCTGCCTTGCCCTGAGATGAAGCCAGAATTTCACAGTAAAATGTAAAATGAAATGCTCTTATTCTTATACATTTTCATAATCAAAATATAAGGTTATACCATGTCAACAACCAGCAGATGGAGAAAAAGAACGTCCTAGGAAGCTCAAAGAACACGCTAGGAAACTGAGCTATAAATACCAGGCTAATTCCATAGCTTTAAGATTTCTCCAAAGCTTTTTTAAATCCCTCCAGAAAAGACTGAAGAGATCCCTAATCTGAAGTGCCCCAGTTGAAGAAATATGTACGTTTCTATTTTTAAATAAAATTATGTTAATCTACAGTAGATTGTTTGGACATCTTAATGAGTCAGTTAGTACCTGTACTATATTCCTTGCTTCAAAATAAGGTTTTTAAACACAATGGTATGTTTTCATTCTTATCAGTACTTTCTTCTGCAGGGAAGATACAGAATTCTGTCTGATCACCTCAGAACTGATATGGATGGTATTCCCACAGAATACTTGATGTCCACAACTCTGTTTATCAGAGAGCTTTCTCTTGCAGTAGAGAGAGCTAAAAGAAGTGCAGTCTTATTTGGTAGGATTTTAGTAAAATTTGGAAGGCCTTTTGGTATTTTTTCCTTTGCATTCATAAATTGTATCTATGGAACCTAACATTTTGGCTCTATTTAGGAATATTTGTTTTTCTGGCTTCCATGCTTCAAATTCTAAATTCTCGAAAGCAGGCTATCGGATTCGGTGGTGTTCTAGGGAGGATGTTACTCTCGGGTTGTGATTGAATGCAGTGAATCTGCGATGTCAACAGGTTCTAAGTGTCTGTGGGAAAACCTGGATGGTGAGAGAAGTGAATTGCTGAGTGGCTAAGTGAAGGGATTCTTTTCTCCATAATGTTGGGTGAAAAGATGTATACGCTTGGGTTACTGAAGCGCTGTCTAATGTTGCCTGTTGAAGTTAGCACAACCGGTAGCTGGGGGATGTCATGAGACAGAATTATCGTGTAACCCTAGGGTGATACTGGTGTGAAGGGATGTCTGGAGGTCACACAGAACGGCTGAGGTTGGAAGGGACCGCTGGAGGTCATCTTGTCCAACCCCCCTTGTCAAGCAGAGTCACTTAGAGCAGGTTGCCCAGGATCACGTCCAGACAGCTTTTTAGTACCTGCCTGGGTGGAGAGTCCACCACCTCTCCAGGCAACCTGTGCCAGTGCCCCGTCACCCTCACAGTAAAAAAGGGTTTCCTGATGTTCAGACAGAGCCTCCTGTGTTGCCGTCTGTGCCTGTTACCTCTTGTCCTGGTGCTGGACACCACTGAGAAGAGTCTGGTCCCATCTTCTTTGCACCCTTCTTTCAGGAATTCATACGCATTGAGAAGATCCCCCCAGAGCCTTAATTTTCTTAAAACGTATTCAGAACTTTCCGTGTTGCACATGTGTCTGCCGCTTGTTCTTGAATTGTGGACATCAGAGAAGATTCTGGCTCCATCATCTCCTTATCCACATGTGAGCTAGTTGGAGATTGTAGTAAGATATCTCCTTCACCTTTTCCTCTTGAGCTTCTCCTTCCATAAGGATCTCTTCCTCCTCAAGAATGTCTCTTACTTTCTGCACTCACGTTTTGCTTGAGAAAATACATTAAAAGTAATACCTTTTTCAGAAACTCATGAGTTTTCATTGCGCGTTCCATCTATATGAGGATGAGGAAGGCGGTTGGAGAGCTTGAAAAAAATAAAAATCACAGATCTTCGTTTCTAGAGTGCTGGGAATTTTTACAAGCAGCGTATAACAGCAGTGTCTGACACGAGGCTCCGTATGCGTTCGCTGTCAGTGAGACCTGAGGTAGGATGTAGTTTGCAGGACTGGACACTTCCCTCAAAATAAAATGTCCATTAGCCAGAAGAAGGCAAAGCAGAGGAACAAGCTGGTGACAGATTTAGAAAGCAGGACTGCTAAAGAACAGCTGAAGGGATTGGGTTTGTTTATTCTACGGAAAAGAGAGAAAGAACACTGCAGGATGGACATCAGGCTTTAAAAAGATAAGAGGTTTTCATAAAAGCAATGGTGGCGGTTGCTCTGTAGATTTAAGAAAAAAAAGAAAAAAGCAAGTTTAATTTACGCAAAGGATAATTTAGGATAGAGGTAAAGAGAAAACAGGCCAAACTTGTGTGTTTTACCTCATATCTGACTGCAAAAATGGATGAATAACTGCAATATTTTACCTATAACTGTCACGAAATTGATGATAGGAAAATTTTAAAAATGCCTAAAGAAGCAGCCTTCGGAGATGATTGTGGTAATTTTGACCTTCCGTCACTGGCAGTGGGCTGAGCAGATTGCTCCCCCGAGGTCCCTCCTCACACCCTCCGTTTCTGTAATTCCGGCAGCGAACGGTGGGACGAGCTTTGCTTTGGTTCCCTGCAAACTTTTGCTATTACCAATATACTTCAGCTGAAGGTATGTAGTATTTGAAGTCTTCATGTGCAGCAGTTTGCATTACAAAATGAGCCGAAGGCCCTTTTTTTCTTAAATAAAATGCTTTGAAAAGCTCTTCCTTAAAATTGAGTGACATTCAGGTTCAGCGGCCTTTGGAAGTTTGCCGCTGATTTGCTTGAATTCAGGTTTCTGGTGAGATGGCAGGCTGGAGTGTAACGTAAGAAATAAACACCTGCAAAACAAATGTGGGGAGCTGTCGTACCTGTCTGTAGCTCGAATTCATATTTCTTAGATTTTTCTACCGAGAGTTCATGGCGTTTGTTCATGACACTAACGGCCTTGTTTATGGCGGGGGTTTTGTGACAGAGTAGATTTGTGTTACTAAATAAATTGCTGTTGATCGAGCTTTAAATCTGTTGTGATGCAGAGCTGACTAAATGGTTCTTTGCCTACGTTTTTTCCAATAACTCACTTCTTGGTGCCAGAACATGCTAAATGTCTGTGTTACGTACCTACCGTCTGCATTTCCAGAGACTTTTCTCAAGCCTATGCAGAGAAGAAAGGACTGCTGGAGTTTTAACTTCATATCTGGCACAACGCATTGTCCTCTGATTGGGGTGAAGTGGTGCGTTTTCTAGGTTCTCATCTTTTTTGGAGCTTTGTTCTTAAACTCTTGGATGTACTGCATCCTTAAAAGGACACATGGTTTGAATTTCTGGGGGCCTGTGGTCCTTACTCTCATTTTTCTTTTCTCTGCTTTGATGAGCTGGTGCAATTCTCTTTTACTTGTCAAGCTTGAATATGATTCACCCTTTTGTTTAGTTCCTTCTGAAGAGAATCAAACCTTTTTTGTCTAGCTTAGCGTACGTGCAGTCTATTGCACATGCAGTAAAATCAGGTTTTATAGCGCATCAGGTGAGCAAAGCCAGGGATACCTGGCAGGCCAGAAGTTGAGCAGCATTACCAGCTACCATCTTGCTCTGCGTTAAACCTAACGATGTCGTGTTTGGATGGCCAAACACCTCCAAGGAGAGTTTTCACAACCCCTGTACTGAAGTAGAGAATAGAATGCTTTTTATTGTCGTAAAACCAGATGTTTCATTTTCTGGGAGCCAGGCTGCACTCTTCACAGTTTACTGGACAATGAAATTTATCCTTATTAAGGTGTCAGTTTGAATACGTCTGATAATTGTCACATAAAAATTCAACCCAAAAATACACAGACACTAATATTTAGGTGCTTTGCTCATTTTAGTAGGCTAAAAATACCTTGGCTTTCTTAAAAGTAAATCTCTGAGTGAAGGGAATGAGACAGCCACACAGGAAAAAGGTTTTCAGTCATAAAGCACAAAATCCAGTGGCATGCACACAGTCGAGAACTTTATCATCGTTGTTGCCAGAATACAGATTAAACTTTAGTAGAGTAGATTTTTTTAAAAAGAGGTTGTGCATTAGCTTTTTCGTAAGTGTGAGATTATCTTTTTTCTGTGCTCATGATGTTTTATGGAAATGAAGTGTGTACAAAATGTGAAGTGGAAACAGTTATTTCAGAGTTTTAAAGGAGAAATAATATTCTAAGAAACTGCTCCAATTAAGTGTTTATAAATATGAAGAAATAATTAAGAATCATTTAATACTGAAGTCTTAACATCATAAGTGGACTGTATTGCTTACTGTAGCTTATCTTCTGTTTCAGCTGATTCTTTATTTTTCAGCTTGGAATGA
>Ga0181612_146354_pt1 | contig 12401 bp, 7 predicted proteins | sample HoacroProtozoa21_FD_119630 | JGI IMG/M metagenome (GOLD analysis project Ga0181612, IMG submission 119630) | Hoatzin crop microbial communities from Cojedes, Venezuel. Combined Assembly of Gp0051906, Gp0051904, Gp0051908 | reverse complement strand
TCTTTTTGCTCCAGGGAAATAATTCATCTGTCTGTCCTGCTCCCTTCTTCAGATGTGCAAGAAATATTTGTGGAGAAGCAGCATGGCAAGAGGAGGGATGAGGGATTTATTTTAATCCAAAGAGCAGATTTAGTTTTCTAGTGAAAATGGGTAAATGTTGTATATATTTCCTTAGATGCCACAAAGTTTTAGGATGTTGAGGGGAAAGATTATATAAGTATTAAAAGTACAAGAAGGAAAAACAAGGCACAAAAATCACCTTTCTTCGTGTTTGAAGTTAACAGAGTTGGTTGCATTTAATGGCATATTGGATAGATCACACAAAGTTCTCCCACTCCCACCAGTAACAACATCCCACACCTCATAAAAACACATCCTGCTTTGCAGCAAGTTTCAGTATGCTCCAAGCTGCATTGGGAAGACAACGCTGCCTACCTCCACCGTTCCAAACAGGTGTTTCGCTTCAATCCGTATGGGGATGGCAGCGTTGCAGAACCGCATTTTTGGGCAGACCACCAGCAACGATAAACCTCAGGGCTGCATTAGCTACGTAAGTTCCCCCCGAGCCCTCTCCCAGCTCCATGGGAGACCTGGGTGAGCACAGCACAGCACACATGACGACACGGGGATTCTCAGGCAGCCTCCGCCACTAAACCAGTATTATATGGTGCAATAGCACATGAATGTACCAGCTCAGGCTTGAAACTACTTCCTATGTGTATTTGCATAGTGCTACACTTAACTAAAGCTTTTTTCCTCTCTTTGAGAGACTTTTTCTGTTGGGGCAAAGTCTTGGATGTAACATTCCTACTTTCCAGGGTACCAAACCACTAAGCTGATGTGTTTGTAGGAGTCTAATATCTAGTTTCATGGGATTATTTCTCTTTGTATAGTCTCTCTAGAAAAATGGCCTAAGCAGTAGATCATTAGCTAAAGTGAGACAGTTTCTCTTCTGACACCGCCTTGCGTGGGGTCTGACAGGGACGGTGCCCACCAAGCAGTGGACTCTGGTGGGACAACACCAACTCTGAGGTTCTGCTACAAGGCTGGACCGTGAACCACTCAAAACATAAAACCACAGATCTAGCCAAAACTTCTGAGGCTCTCAGATGTCTGTACACAGTTGTTTTAGGAACCAGGCAAATCCTAGCTACATGATTTCCTTTTGGGGAATTTAGCTGTTGCACTACTATTATACAAAAGTATTCTTCTTCAGTCTTTCTGACTTCAGATTATCTTCAAAGACACAATTAACCTTCAAGAGGTTAATTGTTTTCTTCTGTCAAATCTGTAGAAACTTGTAAATTAAACTGGTTGAACACCAGTTATTAGTCATCATTGCCGTAGGACATTGTTTTTTTACTGTATGCTGTAAAAACAATGAAATAAATGTAAACATTCTAATCACTTTTACGACATTTGTCAAACCGCTCCAATAAAGCCTTCCACATGCTGCCTGGGATTGTTTGGTGCTTGCTTATGAGAGTCTGGACAGCAGTCTTTGTCTGAAAAGAGAAGAAAAAGTTGCCTTTACAGACCTGCTTATGCAAGGAAGAACAGTATAATCACAGACATCTTCTCAGAGGTTCAAGAGGTATTGGGAAATTCACATATAAGATCTACTTTAAGAAAAAAGTTGTCTTTTTTATTAGCTAGTTGTCCTAACAACAGTTTCCTTGGAAAGGAATAAAAACATTTTTGCAGTTTGGATAGGCTCAAATTATTGCGATTCATCAAACCTGGTCATTACTAAGTCCAAGTAGCCTTCAACACGTGCAGACATTAAACTTGTGCTCTCCATCCCTGAAGGTTTTCATCAAAAGCAGTGGATAAAGCCTGACTAACCTCGTCTGATCTCATAGCTGACCTTGCGGGGACTGGGGACATCTGCCTGTCCTTCCCAACATGAATTCTTCTGTAATTGAATCATATACAGCATGCACATAAAAAGAGAATTTGTATCTAAATTCTGTTCATTTTTCCTCTACATGAGATTCAAATGCAAGTTTGTGAAAAGAATGCACAAAATATTCTGTATTTCTACTAGGAATAAGAAATAACCTGTCTTAGTTTTTCCTCATGTATTTAAACTTGAAATAAGGGTAGCTACATACTCCAGTGGTCTCCCCCAGAGTGATGGTAGAATATCACAGGGAATATAAGAAAAGCATGGCCAAACCTTTCCTGACAGATTCCTGTCCCGACTCCTTTCTAGGGCAGGATCAGACAGAGGTCAGCCAGGCCACTGCTCATCTCAAACGCCATTTAAGTTTTTTTGGTTTTTTTGGGGTTTTTTTGTTGTTTGGTTTTTTTTTTAACTAATATGAGCAACAGAAGACCTAACCAGCCTCGCACTGAAGCGAGTGGTCAAAGGCTTGACTTAGTAAAGCAAACCAATGTAATGGGAAATTTCAATTTCAGTTTTGCACAAAATATTGTTCTCCCAAAATCCAATAATATGGATAACCATAAGGGCAATGTTAGCACTAATACTGCTTTCAGCCACCTAAACCTGCAAAGACCAAACTCTGCAGCTTGCTGGTGCAGTTCACTTGTAATGGACCAAATCTTTCTGGTTTCACTGCCGTGAAGCCCAGAACAATTTGCAGTAGATCCTTTAAAAAAAAAAAAGCTAGCCTTCTCGCATCTTTTGGGGGGCAGCAAGGTGTTTTTTACATCAGTGATTCCTAACAAATGTATTTATCTGTGTATTCCTAGGCCATAGCAGATTTTTTTGGCATAAAGCCCTCCTTTTATCTTCTATGAAAAATTTTTAAAAGTGCATTTTCTGTATAGATTAGTAGTTTGAAAAATGCCTAAACTCTGGATCTATAAATATTTTTGTGCTCCGGGGCACCACTGATCTCACCAAGCTGTAGATGCTGAAAATATTTTTATATTTTGGAGGCAAATTATTTTTTTAATGTTTTCCTTTTGACAATAAGACTGAAGCTCTTGTAGAACTTTGTTTCTAGAGCGCTATGTTATTTAGAGAAGATTCTCAAAGGTGTTTGTTATATATGAAATTTATTTTCCTAGTTACTGAAAATTGAACTTAAAACATAGTTTACATCATTTCAGTTATCAAAGTTATCAAAGGCATGGGAGAAACAAAGATAGCATCTCAAGAAGACAGAGCTCACACATTCTGAAAGGATGAGGACACCCCAGTCAACTATTACTATGCCAATATGTACTTGTAGGGATCCATACATTAAATAATCCTGGAGCTCAACTGCCCATTGCTTTAACAAGCTAGTAAAAGTGTATTTGTCTCTATTAAAGCATACAAAACCAGTTTCAAGTGCATACATAATAGAGGGCAAAGTGTGTAGTTCAATATTCCAAGGAGAGCTAACTTACCTTTTCAACTAATTCCTCTGTAGTTATATTCGGATCATAAGGGATTGGCTCCCCAATGTACGTGCGAAATTTAACTGGAAGTCCTCCATATGGAGGAGTAAATGGCAATCGAGTACTTTCATACAACTGTCTAAAAAATCCTGAAATAGTTTAAGGGAGGAAAAAGTGAGATTATAGTCACAGAAAACAAAATCTAAACTTGAAATTAAGCTTGACTAGTACAGAAGACTTCTTAAAAATGCATGCTTTATCTGACAGTCAAGAAGAAATGACAGTATTTAGGTTAACTGTCCAGCAAAGCAAAGCTCAATAGACTTAATAGGTCACTGAAATAAGACTGCATTAAAGAACGAAATCACACAGCACAAACCAGTTAGACACAAGCTATTTCCGTATCTGAGATATTTCTGACCCACAGCAAGTGTTTTGGAGAATCCAAAGTAAGCAGAAGTCTGAAAAGAAAAATCTAAGAGAAAAGGGAGAGAAATCTGAGAGGAAAGTGGAGGAAAAAATTCCAGATACTTAAAATACATTTTAAAGTTCTTACTTCTTTCTTTAAACATCCTATATCCTTCCCGGACATTTTGAGTATACATTGGAATGATGGGCTAAGGAATCACAAAATACAAAAAGGTGGAAATGTTATACCAAGTTTGAATTTATGTTTTAGTGCCTGTTGATGCAGCTAAGAAAATCACTTGACTACAGAGGATAATTATCAGTCAGGTAGCAAACAAGGAATCTTGTTATAAAAAATAAATTCCAGAACAGAAATCAAATTCTGTTTCTCAGCTCCCACAAACAGCAATGTTCCATCTGTAAGGAAAATTACATTGTATTAGAGGTTTATACCTTTCATTTTGAATGTACATTATAAAAGTTGAGTGAGATACTAAAAAAACTAACTTGGGTGTTATATATTTATTGCAGTATCACTGACTGAAACATAAAGTGAAGTTTTGCAGTTTCTCTGTCTAAAGCTTACATCCTCTGTGGTGAATAGGAAAGTATTCAGTTCGTGAAGTCTTGCAGAAAGCAAGCAGACATTCATGTTTGGCTTCCCTTATCTTCTCCTCAAAGTAAGGTCTCACTGAAGCAGTAATGTTTGGATAATACCCCACTGGAAAAAACTAATGCAGATCCCTTGGATAAATAAGGCAATTGTACATCCTCATTGACCTGGACTTCTTGGGGGCAGATCCTTAGGCAGTTACAGAACAAGTTCACTCCATTATTGTGACTAAAAAGAAAGACACTTGAGATACCTGAACTTAAAACAGTCATGTCTTATAGCCTGAGGTAAGATTTCATTGTTTGTTGACAAACTAACAGTGATTTTATCTATACATTCAATGACTTTTCCCCCTCATTGTCCCTTTTCATTTTTTTGAAACTTTACTTTAAGCATGTTGTTGGAATTACTTTTCCAGAAGGTGATGAAAGAACACCTCTCTGCTGTTAGTAATCACTACCACAGAACAGAAACCACAGGACGAGAAAAAAAACAAGTAAGAAGAAGACCTAACTAGAGCCTAACAACTCAAAGCAATGGAAACCATTTAAAGGAAAAAAACCCCTGACAGATAACAAAAATATCAAACATACATAAATTTGTAAGAGTAAACCATTCAGAACGAGAAATTGTGGGAAATTATTAGAAATAAGCCCTTAAAAAAATAAAAAGTAATATCTTTTAAAAGCATATAACTACTGGGCACTAAAAATACCACACAGCTTCAGCTACTGATCAAATACTGTATGTCTAACATTTAAAATGTTTGAAACCTACATATCATACAGGAAAAAAAACCTTTAAATTTTAGGAATAGTGCAAGAGAAGCTTATCTTAGGCTATAAAGAAATGTGGCAGCTACAGAAGTTACTCGCACACAATGATCAGCCGGTGAAGTACAGAGTGGGAAGCAATGTCCAGTCCCTAGGCTGATAAACACAGGTACATACAAAAGCTTGCGTCTGTAAAGCAGCACGATCAGATCTGCAGTAACCCACGGATTTAGATTTGCTGTGCTGGGACTGAGATGGATCATACCCGGCCAGCTTGAAAATCACAGAATCACAGGACAGTTGAGGTTGGAAGGGACCCCTGGAGATCATCTAGTTCAAACCTCTTGCTCATACATAAGAATTTTACAAACCATAGTCCCCATTTATCTTCTACCTAACTAGACTTGAATAATTTTATTGGCACATAAATAATGCAGGGATCTTCAGAAACGATGACCCACCCCATTAGCCTGTCAAACTCCAGCCACAGGCAGAGGGTATTTCTGAAACTCATACATAAATTAAACTGAGACAAATATATGTTCCAGAAGTTCATTGAGTCATAACATTAAATAATAATGCTCTTCTTCTCTGACCCCAAGTAAGCAGAGTAGTTACATAAGATGAAGTGGAAACCTGTAGGTGGAAACTACATTCCTTGCTTAATTTTCTTCAGCTTTTTCAGTGGCAGAACTGTTGAACTTTCATAAAACTGTAAGAAGAATGGGAATGTCTATTCATATGTAAAGTTGTTTTTGTCTTGAAATCCCCATTCAAGTCCTCTGTGGCAGGTTACGAAGCACCATGTAGTCATTTTGAATATTGTAAAGAGTGTGTGGTTCTTTGGTTCATGGCTACACTGCAAGTAGCATAAATTCAAAAAAAGGCACTTACAGTCCTCTCTTGCCTTCACCCAGGATCCAAATAAGTATTAGCAAAACATATACATGAATTGCTACATTATAGAGCAAGTTCTGATAGTTTAGATGAGTCTATCTCCAATCTTCAGTCAACCTACAAGACTGGTTTGGCCAGTACTGAAAATGATGCAGCAAGAACAAACAGAAACAATCAAACTCTAAATTTGTCAAAGATGGAATCCAGTTACTACTATGGGCCTAACTTTAGATAAGAAAAGGTATATATAGTTAATATTGCCCCCTATACTGGTAAATGCACAGCATTTCTTTTTTTAAGTCTTTTATTTATATTGTGTCTGATGACAGATTTCCAGAAAAATATCAAAGACGCTCAAAATTCAGTGGAGCCTGCAAGCTAATTACAGTGATGCCCACTGCACTGGGACCCATTCAGACTTCCTGATCATAAAAAACCCACAAGCCTGAATGAGTGTAACAATAAGTGACACAAGAGCCAGGAGCACTGTAAAGGTGAGCTCAGGCCAGTAGATGTCAGAGGAGAAAATATTCTCTCTGCCCTCCAGGTAACAGATAATCCTGTGTAGTGTCTGTTTTACCAAACGTTATAAAAATGACCACAAGAACCTTTCACACTGCAAGAAACTTATCCTCCATGAATACCCAACTCATTAAATAAAAAAAAATCCACAAACCCTGTCAATAGAAGGCGCTAGCAATTTTAGGTACTACTGTTCAGCTATTTCAGTGTGTTTCTAAATTATGAAGACTGGGAGGATTAAGAGGATTACCAGCAAGGATTTTTGTGATAAGTTTTGATTAGGGTGGCACTCTGTATTAGGGGCACTCAGATTTTTTAATTCAATTTTTATTTAAAAAATCTTTTATTACATTGTAGAATTACACTATAAGGTTTCAGCTGAAGTGAAAACATCTGGCAAAAGATTGTTCAAATGTTTGAAGTAGCTTGAAAGGCAAATATGAAAGCAAAATGATTAGAAATAACTCGAGTTGTTGAAGTGACACCTCTTTATGACTGCTCAAGTATATTATTAAATTAATACACAAGAGGAAAGACTATAAAGGAATTCAAAATGCCCATATGAATTTGACTGGGTTTATCCTATTCACACTGTTATTTTCCTAGTAGTGGTGGTGTACAGGCCATATATGAAGTATTGTCACTAACATTTACCAGCCCACGCTTTTGAGTAAAAGCACAAGAGAAGGAACAGAATCGCATAAAACACAACTTTTAAAAGGCCACATAGCAAAACAAACAAAGAGGTGGAAATAGGACTCCCAGCCTAAAATTAGTTTATCCATTGGGTAAGTGCCCCTAAATTTATTCTAGTGTTCAGTTATCTCCCCGCAGGATTTCACAGACAATAAAATTATGAAGAAATATTAACCCAAATCATGCATTTTGCAACCCTAGGTACTTTGTAGTAGGAGCTTTAGCATGAGAGACCAAAGCAAAGTTTGCAAAAGAACAGATGGATGGGGTGAGAAAGAGATACAACTGCACAAAAAACCTGAAAGGGGTGGTAAGAAATTCAAGTTTCCTAGGAAGAACTCAGCTCCTTGTAGAGGTTCTCCTATATAGACAGAAAAGGATTACGTTTATGTGGCAGGCAAAGAAGAGCACAGCAACTGATAAGATATTCACAAGAATGCAAAGAAAAATGACAGCTGTGCAATTCATGAGAAAGCAGCAGAAAACTCATGGCAGAACAGATGAAGCCTGGATGTGTACCAGTATTGTCAGACACAAAGAGCGCTACGTGTGCTAAGTCTAAATTAAGACTGAAAACTCATCTCTAGTGGTGATGATGATAAGTGGCAGGTAGGAACAAGACAGGGTTGCAGCTCTCTCGGCTGCAGGCCATCTCAAAATTATTTCCCAGAGACTATATCAAAGAAACAGTCTCACATGTGGAATTAAATGGAACAGGTCAGAGCCAGTGGTAGAAGTTTGTATTTGTTGATCATCATCCATATGGAAAATGTAACTGAAACTGTGGCCATGTGTACATTAGTGGAGTGCAAACCAATAGAAGAACATCTCTAGAGGATGCTGAGGATATGTCTTCAACACTGAACACATTCCAGTGCTCTGTTCTCAGTAGAACTAATTCTTGTCTGGTACCATTGACCAAATGTCCATTTGCAACTGGAGAGTATTAGGTCCCACTTCTGGTCTACTTTCAGCCAAAAGGAATGCAGCTCAGGTATTCTAACATGTTCCATGATGTGAATGAAAGCATGGCGAGGGAGTTGGAGAAAGTACTTCAAAAGTGCACACGATTCAAACTCAGACACTGACGTAGACACACCTTGTGTTAGCTGATGCAATGTTTCACAAACATCAAGAAAAGTAAGCGTAAGAACAAAATCCTGGACGCTCCCAGAATATATGAGAAGAAAGAAAGATAATACAATAAAGAGCCATAAGAAAATGACCGGATATGTAGAAGTAATATAAAGACATAAGTCCAGTAGGATGAGAAAAAAAGAATGAAACCTTACAGCAATATGGAGAAGGACCACGATGAAGATTCCTGAAATACAGTCAAGAAATTGGATGCCTGCATGATAGAACTGTAGACATGGAATCGTAGAGATGGGTGCCTTGCAACAGTCAAGAAAAAGCCTTACAGTTCCATGAAATCCTTGCTCCCTACCGGATTAATGTGCTTGAGGGAAGTGGTGGGAAAGGCAAAGAAATCTTTACTCCCAAACCTTTTCTTCTGTCTGGAAGATTTTCCAACAAACACTCCTAAGCTGCATTGTATAATGAAGTATGTATGCAATAAGCATAAACTGCGATTGGTAACATATAACACTCACCACTTTTGCATCTAGAGCGACCTGAGCAAACCCTTTTCGATTTCCCCACAAGAGTTGATAACTTTCGTCACTGAATAGTGCTTCTCTAACTCCACCTGGTGAGATGGACACCAAGTGTCCATTCTTCAGTGCAATGAGACACTCTTCCCTTGTACCTGGCATAATACCTGTCACTTCCAATAATAATTTAAGGCCTGCAATAAATAAGTAGCAAATACATATTATTATAACAATATATCACAAATACTGCTTGCATGTAGGAACAAGATTACAGCTAAGTTAAAATCTAATAGCTACATATTTAGACTAAGGCAAATTTGTGCAAAGGAAGTAAAAACCCATACAGAGTAAATATTGGCAAAATGACAAATACGAGACAGTGTTTTTGCCCAAATGTTACAAAGAAGCACCAGCTTATCAGGAGCATCTAAGTAAACTAATGCCTCCACATGCTATTTTCTATAATTATCAAAACACCAGCCACGCAACCTAAACTTGTGCATCATAGCTAGAAATCTGAAAATATAAAGCTATTCCTCCTTCCTCCTTTTTAAATATTTTAGGTAAAAAAATAGAAATTTTCAGTACAATAAAGATTACTACAAAAATAAATGCCTGACAAGCAACTATTTTTAGTGTTCTTTTAAAATGTGATGTTTAACATTTTAAATGTTGAGGTTTTGAGTTGTTAAATTGAATATTTTGTGGTTAAATTGCAAACTACATGGATCAAATTGGACTGCTGTATGACTCTTAAGATGCATGAATGGCAGAAGTTAGCAGGGCAGTTTCAGCACTGCGTGAACAGTGCAATGAATCGCCTTCCTTTGTTTCCATAACTGGGCTTTCTCCAAAAGACAAAGTGAGAACCATAGAAGCACTCTATGCTTTCTCATATTATCCTCTCATTTTAAATCTACCAGTTTTGACCTCCCACAGAGAGCTTCAGCAAATGAGTGTCCCCAGTCTTCAAATTCACTGTCCCAACAGCACAGTTTGAAAAGAAATTGTTTCTATTAATAAACGTACACAACAACTATGGTCTGCCAGAACCGGTGCCTAGCACTGCAACTTTGACAAAGGTCTGCAACAGAAATTTTGGAAGACAGTGGCAAACAGTGCCACATCTTGTAATTGAACTGTATTTCATCTTATTCAAGGCATCGTGTTTGATAGTTCTTTCTCTCAAAAACAGATGCTGGACTTTGTTTAATCCCTTTGTGAACTCTCATGTATTCTTGTTTTATCCTGCAGCCATGAATGCCATATCCTTATTAAGTGAATAGGTACTTCCTTTGCTGGCTTTGAAAATTTTGCCTGTTAAGAATTACGCTGTATCACATGAATCACTTCTTATTCCCCTTTTCTAGGTCACGCAGAATTTTATATCCCTCAGTCATGCAAGATTTCCGGCCTACGTACTGGCTCTTCAAAGGAAGCCGTGCCAGGCCTCTGATCATCCTGTCCCGTTTTGTATCTTTATTACTTTGCAGCTTTTCTGAGACAGGGAAACCAGAATTCTACGCAGTACTCAAGATGTGGGCACCATATGCATTTTGAGTACATAACAGTATTTCCTGTTTCTTCTTTTTTCCATCATAAGCCTACAATTCTGTTTGCCTTTTGGCGATTGCTGAGACTTAAGCTGACATATTCCTAAAGTCATCTAGAAAATGACTAAATAAAGCCTAATTACATGTTTATATGTTTTTCTTTGCTTCTGCACTGCATTATAACTAATACTGAGTTTCATCTGCCATTTAATCAGCCAGTGATTCGGTACTGGTAGATAACCGTACTCTCTGTGTGGGCTTTCACTGTCTTGAAAAAAATGGCTAGTATGAAGCTTTATCACCTCACTACTAATCTAGATTATGATTATTTTGAACAATATAGGTGCCAGCACTGATCTTCATAAATATACCTAGTGAATTCTGCTTCTTTGTGAAAATGAGCCATTTATTTATACCCTTTATTTCCTGCCTTTTAACCAGTTATTCATTCACAAGAAGACTTCTCCCATTAATTAATCCAACAGACTGAGGTTCAGCATACGGTCATGAGCATTCTTTAAAGAAACAATCTGTGAAGTGTAACGTTTCTCTGCAAAAAGGAGGTCAGTATGGTAGAGCAAGAGGTTAGGGAAAATTTTCACTCAGTCTAGTAGCAGAAAATTTCAGCCACATTTTCTACTAATGCAGCAAATGAGGGGGCCTAATCTCCATTATTTGTGGTCTTTTTTACCAGATTCCTCTTTTGGGAGCCTTTTTATAGATTGATACCATATTTGCCACCTGCTGTTCCTCTAGCATGAACATAATTCAAGCAATGTCGTCTGTACACATCAGAAGTTCAGAAATTGCACAGAACAGAGTGTTGCTTGGTCTTGACAATAGTTTACTATACATTTGTAATAAAAATCTGTGCTACAGATACTTCAATTTGAAACAGTACCCTCTCATTTATCCCTTAAAAAAAAGTCTCCTTTGCAACATTCTGCTAAGCTTTATCTTCCCTTAGGGGTCCTCTCAAAAGCCAATCGTCTCTTGATGACTTCATGCTTCTGACATGTTTCATACTACGCAGTATTTACTAAGTATGCCTTTAGCAAATTCTTCCTCACCATCTTTCTAGAGATGCCTCAATACGTTCTTGCATTAAACTTGCCTGAGTGCATGCTCTTTGTTTTCAGTGTTTGAACACAACTTACTTTTTCTGAAGAACGCTCTTCTATCTTTAAATAGCTTCCTTTATTCCTTAGTGTTATAATAATTTTTAATATAAGTGGTATAAAGGTGCCTTTAAATAATCTCCCTGCTATTCCTTCTGGATGCTCCTTCTTTATGACTTGTTTTTCTAAAAATGAATGAGGTTTGCTTTCCTGTACCTTCTCCTTCTCACAATGGAATTATTTATTTCTCCCTCAGTCTACCACGTGTTGAATGTGTTGCAGTGGTCAGTATTACAGCGCTCTGTTCAACAGCAAGATCTTCAAACCAGCTTTGTGCCCTGCTCCAGGCTTTGATCAAAAGATTGATTTGATGTCATACCCCCCTGCAAGGGCTACTCAGTGTAGAGGACAAGAGGTAATTGATACCCTACCATTTACTGGGGTCTTCTGCACTCACAGCCCATTGCTGACAGGCCATATAATGTCTCTTTGTTGGCTTTGGAGGGTCTACCAGTGGTTTTTTGACCTTTCACTGAAGACAGGATATTCTACCCTGTTTGCCCTTCTGCATCTACTGGCTTTTAGTTTAAAAGTCTAAAAGCAGTCTTTCAATTTAAAAGCTCTCTTGAAAGTGGAATAAATCTAAATTTCACCAAAACCACCAACAGGTTGAGTGAATCCAGGATGCTCAAATACAAAAGAACAAGTTCTTACCTGGTAAACGAAAGACAAAATGATCAGCTACTGACAGACAAAGTCTTTTCTTCTGGAGAAACAGCCTAGACAAAAAGTAAAGGTAGTCTATAGGAATAGCTCCATGGTAATATACAAGAATGCCCGGTCCTTCTGGTAGG
>Ga0181612_155841_pt1 | contig 12402 bp, 4 predicted proteins | sample HoacroProtozoa21_FD_119630 | JGI IMG/M metagenome (GOLD analysis project Ga0181612, IMG submission 119630) | Hoatzin crop microbial communities from Cojedes, Venezuel. Combined Assembly of Gp0051906, Gp0051904, Gp0051908 | reverse complement strand
GGGCCGTGCCGGCGGACCGCCCGCCCGACCCGCCGGCGGCCAGTGGGAGGGAGCGTCGCGGTGCCGGGGCGGGGAGGGGCCGCGGGGGCCGGCCGGGCCGCCGAGTACCCCGAGGGGTCGGCGGAGGAGGGGTTTTTTCTGCGGTGGTGGTTTTTTTTTTTTCCCCGTTTCTTTTAACTTTGTTGGTGTTTCTGGCACCGTCGCGAGGGCAGGGCTCCTCCAGGCGGGACTGGCTCCCTGGCGATCGCCGGGCTGCGGGGCGCGGCGAGCTGCTGAGGTGGGGCTGCCCGCCCGGCCGCTGGTCGCAGCCGCCTGCCGCCGCCCCGCGCTTGGAGCTCGGTGGCCTGGGGGGTTTTGTTCGTCGCTTCGGCCTGATAAAGCCGGGAGTGGGAAAGGTGGAAGTCAGCTGAACTGCAGGTCTCTCGCACCCCAGCCAGGTCGTGTCCCTTGACACCTCGTAAAGTCTCTTGATGATCTGAAATTCCAACTGTAACTCTCCAGGTGGCTTGTTTGAACAGATAAAGACGTACCTGAAGTTATGAACTCTCCATTAGTATGTAATTCTACGTATTTTTTGTGTTTTGCCTTCCGTATTTGTCCTGGTTTTGGCTCTTGAGTGAGCTGGGAGGGCTGCCTAGTTTTTCAGTGGTTTCATCAGCAAGGCTTAGACACCGTGGGGTAGGGGTCTCTCCTTTTTACGATGTCCCTGAGTGTTAATGGGGGGTGGAAGGGGAGCAACTTTACATCACTTGGCTTAAATTTTTCCCACTTAGGTTCTGAGCTTTCGTTTGAAAACTTTGGGAGTTCACACAGCAAGGAATGATGTACACTGCTAGTGTATATTAATCGCTGGACTCTGAAATTGAGCAAGCTCTAGAGTGAAGCTCGTGGAAATCATCATCCGCATGTCAGTACCAACCGAATGTCGGTTCGAAGTTCAGGGTCAGAGCCCTGCCTGTTCCTTTATGCTGCTGTCAACTGAACCATTAGAGCTGCATCCTAGGAAAAATAGTGGGATTTTGCCTGAACTACTCCTCATTGCTTTTGAACTCTCTTTTTACAAGCGAAACATGTTGTCTGAGCTCTGCCTGCACAGCTCTGCCAGTGTGACCACATCATACAGGACATCCTTTCAAAACTGAAATGTTGTGTGACATGTATTGCATGTGGAATACAGAAGGTAAAGGCAGAGGCAGTCATAGTAAGATATATTTGTATTAGGAGTGTCTGGTGACAGTGTTTGTGATAGGTCTGCCCTTTATTTGGCAGTGAATCCTCTGTGCTGGTAGCTGACAGTTGTGGTATGCAAAGTCCTGAGCAGAAGTACGTCTCTTGATAGGCAGACTTTGCTCTTTGATGGGCTGAAGAACCAGCTCTTGAGTTGCTCTGTGGGCAGTGGTTAAATCAGGTATTCCTAAAAATGACTGGAGACCTGAGCACTGCGTGTTGCCACAGCTGTTCAGGGAAGGGTAGATGTGTAAATAACACAGATGATATGTTTCGCATAGCCAGACTGTGTTTCTGTTTTCCATGGAAAGAAAAAAAAATCACATCTGAAATGCTCCCAACATGTTCTCCTGTCCAGTAATGAGGCAGCAGTGCTATTCTTCATGGCTCAGAGTAGCTAATAACTGTTAAATTAATTACTTGGCGCTTTCAGATTGGGAGGAGGTGCTGAATATGACGCTTAATTGTGAAGTAAGATGTTATGTTCCTGAGTAGCAAATACTGCACCATTTTGTCTTTCTTCCTATCACACAACTGCAGTTGTCTTAACTGAAAGTAAAACACATTTCAGATGATCTCATAATCAGAAATTGCAGTACCAACTCTCTAAGTGCTAAGTAATCATGAAGTAGGCCTCTTAAAATTCTGCTATTAGCGAAGTTTTGGTAATAATACATCTTGAACTGCTGTTGGCTGCCATCTGCTTTTGTACCTTCAGGCTGTGCTTTCAAGCCGTTGTCTGTAATCATAAAAGGTGGAAACTTTTTTGTTTTATTACTTTAACAAAAGCTGTGATTCTTTTGTAATTTCTTTTTTCCAACAGCTGGCAGTTGGTTACAGCACCAGTATCGTAAAGGCCTTGGTGTAATCATCAGAGAGCCACCACATTTCTCAGTGTTTTGCTGCGACTGGATGAAGATTAATCACTGCTGCTTTCTTGAAAGCAACTGTTGAAAATAGCTTTTTTTTTTTTAATGTTTGAGTGATGTGCCTTTCATATCTTGAATAATTTCTGTGTTTGACTTTAGACTGTGTGGTATGCCTCACGTTTATTGATCAGAGAGGAAGTTGAAGTGTTAGTTTGATCAATATATATATTGCATATGACAGCATGTCTATTAACTAAGACTAATAAATATATATATGAAGAAAATGCTCTGAAAGGCTAAATGAATAATTACACTTATTTCCACGGACCTTTGTGTTCCAAGTCATAAGGTTTTGCTGTCTCTAATTTCTTTTTTTCTCTCCAAATTTGAGAAGCTATAAGAAGTGCTTAGAAATCTGAATCACCAACTGTTTGTGTTACATTTACTTTATGTGTAGAGATGGATAGCTTGCCTTTTTCTTTTGCTGCTGTTTTGAGCTTCTAGATGGTCTTAAACATATTGCAGGAGAGGCTTATTGGTTCAGAGTAGCTGAGGTAGGAATGATGTATGGTGTTTCTTGTTTTGAGTCAGTATGTGGTATTAAGCTGTTGCTGTGCTTCATCCCTGAGGTGGTGTGTGCTTCAGTGTTGGGTAAAATTAACCCTGTAGGTGCTTTATGAGGTATCTAGGGATCCTTTGGATTGCAAGGATGAAAGTATTACTGAGGTGAGGGTTGTGGACGCCTCCAAAGTACTTAAGAAATGAATATCTTTATGTCCTCTTTAAAAGTGTTAATCTGCCTCTGAAGTGAATATGGAAAACTGGCTTTTTCAAATTCCTTATTCATTATGTCTTCAAATAATTACTGTTTTAAATTTATCAAGGTTTTCTCTTTGTCTTTCTGTAGAACTAATCTAGATTATAGTCCAATATACTTCTTTTCATTTTGCTAATTGCTATGAGTAACGAGAGATTCTGCAGATATAATTATGCCCTCCCTCAGAGCTCAGCAATTGCAGTGAGCTGCTTTCCTTGTTGCACCAAAACTACTTGTTGCTTTCTAAGTGAATGGGGAAAGCCACTTCAGCCTGGCAGAAGGTGCCTGCTCCAGAAAGGGTCTACCTTATCTTTACTGAGATAGATAGGACCATAAGTTTCCAGAGCAGATTTCCTTTGCCACCATCTTGACTCTTTCTCCTTCTTAATCTAAGGAAACAATGCAATCTAAGCAAGTTGCCTCCCATGTAATACCTGTGTGGCCCCTATTGGACAGCAGTATGTTTGCTGGGGTAGCACTCAGCATAAGCTGAGAATGTTGATGGCTGTGCGGGTACGACTGTATTGAACTATTTTCACCTTCATTGCTGATGAAGGTAAAAGAAGGAAATTTCAGTTTGAGTATTTAATCCCAGGATATATAAAGCTGGCAAGGGAGGAACTCTGACTTCGTTTGAGCAAAATGATGAAGGGTGGTATGGAGGTTGGTGAGAAGTGAAGGACATGAAGCCCCATAGTGCCAATTTTTGCTATCACAGCCCGTATTTGTGTCTCGATTACTGCTCTGGGCTCCAATTGTTTTCTGCTGTTCCTGTCTTTTTACTTTCTGCTTTGCTGTTCTTTCTAATGAAACCATCGTTGTGCGCTTTTTAAAATATTGCTCTTCAACTCAGTTGCCTTGTTATGCAATGCCAATTTTCTTTTTCTTTGTTTATTATCTTTTCGGGTTTAATTTTACATACCAGATTTTTTTTATTTGGATGGTTGTTTCTGAGAGGAATGATCCTGGAAATTTTCCATTTCACTTTTTCCTCTGCACTCTACCTGTAGACAATCTGTAAAAACTAAGCAAGAGGGAAAACATGTAGCAGGCTGTTTCTGGAATCACGGAATGTGCCTGGGGGAAGGGATGTGTGGACAAGATCAATACTTTTGTTAGCCAAAATACTGTTATTTTTAAGGAAACGCCAAAGTTGGTTCTCATGATATAGTTGTAATCTCTAATGCTTAAAAGTATGTAGAGCTTTTCGATCTGAGTACTGCCTAAATGAACATAGCCGTCTGTATTCTGTTTGTAGTACTTGTCACTGCAAATAAGGATGGGGGTGGGAGGAAGTGAGGCCTGTGTCAAAAGAAAGTCCTATTTAAGTAACTCGCCCTGCTGCTACTGTGACGTCTGTGTAGGAAAAAGACACTGATACCCAAAACTTTCAGAAGAACATATCAATGGATGCTTTCACAGAACGTGTAATGACTAGCAGGTGGTATAACATTTTAATTTTGTTTATGAAGGCTTGAATTAATTTATAGACACGTGCATATTCTCTACGTTTTTAAATGAATCTCCCTGTGTAATCAAAATCTCAGGTATTCAATGTTTTGATTTGTGGCACTTCAAAAAGTAGTTGTGCAAATAATCTGGCAAATAAATCTAATGTGCTTGCCAAATATTTTACATTATAGTTGGATGTCTATTACAAGTTTTGTCCTGAAAATCTTAATGCGAAACTTAAGAAATTTGACTTGTAAATTTCAGTCGTATTTAAAATAAAGAAAAATAGCGTTTGCCAAAGGGGAAATAGGCGTGTGGAGGAAAGGTATGGTTTTAAGAGATTCTCCAAGCTAGGAAAAGAATGGGAATGAGCTTGAAGTTGAACCCTCAAGGATGTGCACTCTCTTGGCATATGGTAGAATGACAAAGGAAAACTGTCCTTTCCATTTGAAGCTAAAAATGATACTTCTTCTGGAGTATGGTAATTCACTTGCCTTTTTTCTCCCTTCACTGATTTTTTTTCTTTTGCAATTATTCCTTAGGGTGAAAAATTTGGCCCCTTTGCAGGGGAGAAGCGGATGCCGCAGGAACTGGATGAGAACACAGACTGCAGGCTTATGTGGGAAGTGAGTGATCTAGAGTGACGTTATCACACCTAGCAAAAAGTGTTCTCAGAATTAAATTTTTACTGTAACAAATCCTTTTTTTTTTTTTTTGTTCTCTCCCTAGCTTTTGTACTTTTTGATGCTTTTAAAATATGCTTTTTGGGCAGAGGAGGATTGACTTCTTTAAAATGATAAAGAAATAGCAAATGATAGTTTCTGATCAATGAAGTGTGAAAAATATCAAGTCAAGCAAAACAAAAATATAACAACATTGTGAAAAATTATTGAAAAATGTGAAAATAACAAAAAAGATTAATGCGAATTTTGAAAGGTGATTGTAAGAAACTGAGACTGATTTATGCTGATCAACAGGTGTCAGCTCATAGCTTCCTCCAACTGTAATATAAAGCATTTCCTTTTGTGACACTTGTGCCAGGATTTGGCAACTGTATGGTAAATGAAGTTTTTAAATTTTAGCAGCTTTGTAATGCAGTATGTAGTTGTGAGATCCTTAGCAAAATGAAAACCTGGTGCTGTGAACAGATGAGAGCATGAGTTTCAGGGCTCTTCTAAACTTTTTTTACGTACTAGGCAGCAACAGTAGATTATGCATTTGTAATTAGGTCCTTAATGCATCCTAGTTCCTGTCACAGCTGTGTTTGCCTGTAGCAAAAAATCTGTCTGAGTTTACCAGTTGAGGAGATTACACTAACCAAAAAATAATTGCAGTAACAATGTTTCCAACTTGTTATAAACACCTGGCTTTCCATGCTTCTGTTCTGTCTTTGTAATCTTTCTCTTCTGCTGTAGTTCTTTGAGCAGAATTCCTCTTTTCTCCCCCCGCACCCTGAGCCAAGCAGTTTCTGGTGGATGCATATTTAGTACTGTTTTACACTGAGAAGGAGACTCCTTTCCTACTTTTTCACCTTTCTGTGGTTAGAGGTGGAAGGATGACTGTTACTTTTATGCATGGCACTACAAAAAAAAGCTTATGTTTGACATCTGGCTTTAAGAGCTATCTGTGCATTTATTACAAAATAAATGTTTGTTTGAAAAAAACTCTAACATTAACATTGCTGAGTGGCTTAAAGAGAGCATAGTATTGGTATGGTCTTAGCAGAGCTATAAATAGATTCTACATACTGGAACAATAAGTGAGAGAATACTAAAAGCCCATCTTATTAAACCCAAACTGAATATAAATACAGTGAGTGGCAAAATATTCCTAGATGAGTCCTAACTCAAGTCTGTCAATCCCTGTGACTTTGTTTTCACTCTCCCCCTTCCCCCTTTTTTTTTTTCTTTGTTTAATCTAGGGATGTGCCCAAAATATCCTTTCCCAGAGAAGAGGTGTGTACAATTTGTTCCCCTTTCTGCTTCGGTTATGTACTCACAGCACCCGGTTTCATTGTCTTTGTTCTCAAGTGAAGACAAAACAATATAATGTGCTTTTGTTACAGATTTTTGCTGAATACACTACATGGTAATGTGCGCTGGCTCACTTGCCTTTTCATGATACTTCTGCAGGTTATTTTAAGTCAATAAAATACTTGAGCTAGAACAAGATTTTCAGAAGGGTTGGTGAGTGGATTATAGCAACAAGAAGGTCTTTAAGTTTGATGGAAAGTCATATGATTTTCCAGGTGCCTCAGTGCTGATGACTGAATGAGATTTATCTGTTTCTGTAAGACGGAAAATAAAAGGTAAATACATGTATTTACTGATGGCACTGATATGACCCCACTGACAGCAAATCAGAAAATGGTTTTTTTATGAGCTGTTCTAAAACCATTACATAATATCTTACTGTAACCTAGTTTTGGGAGCCTGGAAAAGATTCCCACATACCAAATTTTATAACTTCCTTGAATGTTTGAACCCAAGTTGTTCGCGTTTACTGAAGTTGAGCTGAACGTGAGCTTTATAATATAATTTAAATCGTGCTGAGATTAGTCTTAAGTTGAAAATAGAGACCAGGAATGCAGAAAGTAAGAAACTGAACAGTCCAAGTAGATGGTTATTCCGGATGGTGTGGGAGGCAGTCGCAGCAACTAGCCAAGTTTGTGTGTAGTCAGCTGTACCAAAGATATTAAAAATAATTAATTTGAAGACTATTGGATGAAGGCACACGAAAGTCTGATCATAGTCTTATGGCAGTCAAAAAAACATGTTTTCAGAGAGGACACCTTCAGAAAGAAAACTAAATAGTAGAGGCTTTTTATAAATCAAGTTAAAATGAACATTAGTGGAGCATTTCTCTTGGTGTGTGATGCCTGGGATCTGAGCTTCAATTTTGTGGAATAGTTTTCTGTGAGGAAGTTTACCACATGCATTCCTAGTTGTATAGACTTGTGGTCAGATGTGGTCTGTTTTGATCAAGCTATTCCTTTTTCTCCAAGACCAGCAATGTGAGTTGGCATCTTCATGATGTAATGTTGAGACAGAATTGTACACATAATGTTTTCTTTTGGTCTTTAGGAAAAAAAGAAACTCTAAAAAATTATTTGGTCCAGTGATTTTGTAAAATAACGTTCTGAGGATGTTAGAGTTTGTGTTTACATTAAATATAGCAGAATGCTGTTAGTCTGCCTATAACTTGCATAGTTTTGAAGAAATCAAAGATTTACAAGTGCTTGTTCAACAGATTCCAGAGGATTGGGTTGAGGGGGAAAGCATCATTATCTTGCTGTTGTCTTTGTACAGAGCTATATGCTGAAATGTTTTATTTACAAGTGATGTGAAAGGGAAAAAAAATAAACCTGTGGTAACCATATAGTTAGGTGTAATAATAAAAAGCCAAGAAAATGTCCAAATGGCTTTTTGCTGTTTCTTTCTTTCTGTCAAAAACCCACCTGCCTGTTATCCCCCAACCCTTGTGTCATTATCTCTGACTGAATTGTGTGCTGTGCTAATTAAGTATGCAGACTTTTGTTCTTATTCTTTGCATCCCACTAACACCTTGATTAAATACTGCTTCGTTGGTCTCTGTTAGTATACGAATTCGGCAAAGCAATTTCAGATTATGTGTATTTGTTGAAAGAGCAAGTGCTTTAAGGCAAGAACAGAATAATCTTCATGTATTAAAAGTCACAGAAGCTTTTGCCTCTGGAGGGTCAGGTGTCCCTTTGTGAAAGGAAGAGATCTGTTGAGTTTATTTTCTTTACTGTCCTTAACCAAGAAAGTGGCATTCATTTCACTGCTATTGGATTGTGGCAAGCATATACTTTTGGTGATGACTTTGGCAAATGTTAAAACAGGGAGGGCTGGAAAGACTTAGTCCTCCTTCAAATACTCTGACATACCATGAAGAAATGTTGGTTGGGACTGGATGGCACATAGTAAGCTATCTAATGCTGGATGTTGCATATTTCAGGTTTGGTTTCTGCCTATCTGCCAAGATTATGTTTTCTTCGTGGTTATATTAAAACGGAAAAGAACAGAAGCATGCTGGAAATCAGTCTTTCAATGAAAGCTAATGAACATGTTTATTTATATGAGAAAATGTAATGAACTTATGTTTCTACTACTTGACTCTCATCACTTTTGTAATGACAGTTGTTTTCAGTTAAACCTGGCTGAAAACTAGTGAAGGCAATAGAAAATCTGCTGTTGGCTGTAACCAGCTTTAGATCAGAGCTTTAATGTTTAGGATTGAGATATGAGAATTCCAGCACTGTAAGCTAATTGTGGTGAGTTTTTTTCCTTCTTTGATATCGTGCCTGTAAAGTGTGGTTCTGGCAGAGGAAGGCTTTTATGTAGAAGGCATTAAATCGAATTATGTCCTGAGTTTCATTATAAAATAAACCTTAATTTGAAGAATTCTGTGTTTGCTCTCAAGATGAATGTAATATTAGAAATGTAGTTCTTAGCAATGTAGTCTTTATTTTTTCTGTATGAAGACTACGTTCTCAGTCAATACCTCAGATAGTATTTACATTTAAAATTTAATGTTTTTGTGTGAATCTTTGTTTAATTTTCAGAAATCTTTTGATTTGTCTTCTTAGACAGATGCACCTGGATACACTTTTATGCCAGTTACATTTAAAATAACTTTTGCCACACAAGTCAGACATTGATGCCCTATCAGTTGCAAGTTTGTGTCCGGGATTTTTGATTTTGTTGAATTAATCCCCACTGGGATAGATAGGTGTCCAATACTTAATTTGTTTACTTAGTGAAATTTCATTAATCAACTCTTTTAAAGTTTGATTTAGTCATCTTTATTCATGTTAAGTGTATGACACTGTTCTAATTTTAGTGACTTTTGGAACAGGCACCTTAATGATCTTTTGGTTTTGGTGTTGAGAAGAATCTACTCCCGAAACTGACTGAGAATGTTAGCCTCACATCCTCAGTTACATGATTTATTTAAGATGTTAGAAAGCACATGTCGATAAGTTGAGGTGCTGGTATTCTTATCTGAACTTGTTACAGGAGATCACACACAAGTTGCTTAAGGAGATTTGGGTGTTCTTCCAGTGAACACGAAGTCCATCTCTTCTTGTGAAAGCTCCACAAAATGTTAGCAGAAGCCTAGGAATAGCTTCCTAAACCATTTTGTCTCTGCCAAGGTCAAATAATGTAATGTAGCAGCAGAAGCTTCTTTAACGTGAAAAACTGTTGTTCTGTATTTTGACTGAAGAAAAATGTAACATGTTGTCTATGTCCCAGTACATCTTAGTGCGTAAGCAAATCAACAGTTGCTGCCTCAGGTTTCCTTTGCAAGTGGTTTTTTTTAATACTTTCTGCAGCAATGCTAAAAAGTGAGTTTCTACTCTGCAGGGAGCTCTGTGACGGAGGCCTGAAACTGAGGATGCAGAAGTATTGCATCTAGCTGTTTTATGCTATTAACAATAAAAATAATGTTTTCAGCTAATCAAAAAAATGCAGTGCAGAAAAACAATACTTTTCTTTACATGATTGTTTGAGTGTAGATTTTTTTTTTTTTTTTAGATTTATAAATGTTCAGAAAATGGTTTCCAGAAAGCAGGCAGTGTGTTTACTGCCTTCAGCAAAGATAATAATCTGCTTATTTTCAGTGAAGTTTTTTTTCTTCTTCGCTTGCCAGGTGTGCATGGTAGAGCGTTTGCAGTTGCACTCATGAGCATTTTGAAGTAGCGTACATGACAGCTTTGGCTGTTTTTTGAAAATCTGGAGATAATTTAATTGCAGTATAAAAGGCTAGCAGATGGAGTAGTGCATGTTGTTGGTGGGCGTTACAAGCAGCTTAGACATTTAGGCCTGTGTAGGGTTTCATATGGTAGCTTATACAATGATTAGGGGCAAACTTTTTCCCCGAATACTTGTATAGTGACGTGGTGTTTGTTAATGTGGCCTAATTCAATGATGTCCTCACTGATCTTGAGGTAAAACCCCCTGTGTCATAACAGTTATCAGATATTTCATATTACTGTGAAGACATTTGACTGAAGTAATTCAATGACACCTTTTGTGTTGATTCTCAAGAAGATAATTCTTAGACACCTCATTTTGAGGTGCTTTTGTGTCTGGTGTATGCCTTGGATATGTGTATGCATTTTAGGTGTTTGATTGTAGTGAGTGACCAAATATTGAGGGTATTATAAAATGGAAATACATCTTGCCATGGGTTATCAGGCATGAATTTGAGTCAGCCTTGTTTTAGGCTCATGCCAAAGTCTGCATATGCTTAAATATGAAATTAATTGCTACTTAGTTATTTAGCCTGGGAAATCAAAGGTGACTGCAAGTCTGGTCACATCCATCACTGATAATAGAAAGTCTGTTATCCCTATTGATTACAGAAAGTACAGGAACATCTTGGTCTCCGTGGACAAAAGGGCCTCAGCAATAAATGGGTCCTAGACCAAGATGGTTTGTTTAACTACAGTGGGCAGCCTCAACTTTGTGGATTTAACCCTTTGCTTAGAGGAAATAGGGATAAGGTCCTGTTTCCTGTTTTTAAACAAAACATTATAGTATGACATCATCTACTGGTGGCTAGGCTTTTGAGGTCTATTTCTGGCTCTTTCACTGATACTCCATGTTGACCATGGGCATAGTGTACGATCATTTTAGGTCTCTGATCTATGAAGATGACTGAACCTTTATTATTTAGCAGCGGTCTCATGACTTAAGAGCATTTTTAGTTTGGTAGCCTTAGAAAACCAATTAGAAATACTTTTGTACTTGAGTTTAGGTCCTATTAAGATAGTTTTTTAAAATCCTTTTGGATTAACCAGTGTAGCTTGAGGATCTTTAGGAACACATCTCAAGCTAACTGGATGATTTGCTGATTTTGGGTGATACCAACTGTATAGAAACTGGGAAAATGACATTCAAACATGGAATTATGAAAGTAGACAGATCACAGGTTCAAATGTAAAAATTTTTAAATACAAATATGTTCATTAGCACTGTGAAATTGATACTACCACAACTTCCTAAAACTATCAGGGATATCAGTCCTGTAAAAATATTTTGCCTATATTTTAAGAACCTTAAAATTATAAAAGATTGTAACCGTTCAAACATGTGGGGGGAATGCAGTAATTTGCTTACAGATACTTTAAGAAAATCTTCCTTAAGGAATTTTCTACTTTAGTTTATGATATACAAAAGTATTTTTCATTTCCTCTCCCTGAAAGACATCCTCAGTTTTCCAGAAACTTCCTGCCAGGAATAGTTGTGGTGGGAAGGTTGTCCTGCACATTCTTGGAGTGGTTGTGTGATTGGAAAGGAGTCACCTGAGAGTGGACTGGAGGCTTTGTTGCAGAGTAAATTCCATTTAGAAGTATGAATATTTGTAAAAGAGGCGTCTCTGAGATAAAGAAAGCAAAGAAACCTTAATTCAATATAGGGAGTGGTTTTGTCGTGCTCCAGAAATGCACATGCTGAGTCCTAGTTCTGTGGTGTAGAGAGGTAAATTGCAGTATCTTTAATTTTCTTGAGAAGCACATAAGCACCTTGGCACCATTATCCCATTTTCTTCCCTTGCTGTGACAGCTGGTGCAGCTGCCAGGCTTGGAGGGAGGTACTGAAGCTACACAGTACACTTCTCCATCAGTGACACTGGAAAGCATGAGGAGTGCAGGAGAGAAAATTCCTTGTTGCTGTGGCTAGCAGAATTGTGTGGGTCTATGGTGCAACATCTGCTTTACTGACAACAGTCTCTGATCCTATCTCACTGGATATCAGAACAGATTTACAGGCAGACCCAAGTGCAAGCATTTTAGCTTGTATTTGTTGTTATATCTTCTAATTAGACTGATTTTCTTGCTTGGTGATCATGCCACAAAGCAGAAGAATGACTGAGGACTTTGGTGGACTTTTATTGGAGGGACCACCCTTTGCGATATATTCCAAACTTCACTTTTATTCATTACTGATTCAGTATAGATGATATTTAGGTCCACGTACTTCAAACTGAAAATGTAGAGTCTAGCTGTTTATT
>Ga0181612_106436_pt1 | contig 12402 bp, 6 predicted proteins | sample HoacroProtozoa21_FD_119630 | JGI IMG/M metagenome (GOLD analysis project Ga0181612, IMG submission 119630) | Hoatzin crop microbial communities from Cojedes, Venezuel. Combined Assembly of Gp0051906, Gp0051904, Gp0051908 | reverse complement strand
CCCCCTGTTTGGTGATCCCGGCGCCTGGGGGGCCCCTGCCCCCCCCCCCCCGCCTTCCCGGGCTGCCTTGGGGTGGGTTGTTGTTGGGTTTTTCGCTTCTTTCCCTGCTTCTCCTTCCTGCCGGCAGCCAGGATCGGTAGTGAAAACTTTCCGATTGTCTCCTACTGAGCGACCCGGCGTGCTCGGGTTTTCAGCAACTTCCTCTCGTAGTCAAAACCTTCAAGGTTTGGTTTGCCAGTCGCGCTCATTTTAAGTGCGGTAGAATATTTTTTAATGTTAGCACTTCAAAAGTTCAGGGTTCTTTGCATCCCATTCACCCCTCTATAGAATTTTTATGACTGTTTATATTGCGACTTTGCTCTTAATGTGAGGACCGGTAAACCCGTGAAACCAGTTTCACTTTCAGGTTGTTGCTGGAAATGTTTTAAAGCATAGCAATTTCTGTCCGGTGTGGCTTTAAAAAAAAAAAAAAAAATCCTACTACAAAGGATATGCTGATGAAGGTAGAAAGTACTGCGTGTGAAAAAGTAATTAATCTTAAAATAACGATTTAGATTGTGGGTGGCACCCCTTGTGACTTTTCACATCTAAAACCAGTTGAAACAGAAAGCTGCAGGGCAGTCTTTTGTATTTTAAATTAAGATTATTCTGCAGGTTTGAGAACCTGCCTTTACTTATTTGTTTGTTGTCTTCATTTATAACAGTCTGATTTCGACTTGTAAGGAATGGAATAAAAAAGCTGTGCAAGTTTAATCTGGAACATTAAATGGTAACTAAAACAATACATTATTTTAAAAAAGCAATCAGCCTTCGTAGGTTAGTAGTCTTTACTTGTTGCATCTGCCTAGGGATCATTTTGAGGAAGCATGTAATGTAAGTTACAGAGTACTCTCGTATGTGGAAATTACTGTTTATGCCCCAAGAGTAGTTTAGGTGTTGTTTTGAGAATGTGTAGGCTTGTGCACATGCACAAGGATTGTAGAGTGTAAGTAAGAATTTTTTTCATTGTGGTTCCCTAAAGAGCTAGACAACTGTGACGGTAATGAAAATATGTACAGAAGTTCCCTCCCATTGGCTTTCCTTTCTCTTACCTTCTGAAATTTGGTTTAATTTTGCAAGGCTTTTGATACCTTCTGCAAACTTCTACTGCATATCTTCATTTCTCAGGTAAGTCAGTACACTCTGGGCATGTGTGATACTTTGCTGAATCTGGCTGTGAGCACATGGAATGAACTCAGGTGTTGAAGACTTTGATTGTGGGTTGGTGTTGGTATTTTTGCCTTTAAAGTGCTTTTTTTTTAAATGGTAACACAGTGTTTAAAGTGAAATATTTGCCTCTTCCAGATACTCCTGTAAGGGCTTTGTAGAAACATAATGGAGTTTGTAACAGATTTTCAGTTTTCTCAAAACTCAGATATTTCACATGTTAATCATCACACACCCCCTCCAAAATTGCCTGCTAATTTGATATATTTTTTTATGAAAGAGTCTCCCCTCTTGTGTGAAACCCCCTGGGGAAGAGGCTATGGACAAAACCATTGGCAAACAGCAGAAACTGGCTTCAGACAAAATGCTGTCATTCATAGCAAATGAAGAGACAGGAAAAAACATTTCTGTAATTTTCCAGCAGAGATTTTACTTATAATAAGAGTGGAAGGCACATTTCCAGATAGAGGTGAGTTGCTTATATAAAAAAAGTAAGTTTGGTTGGTTCTGATTTCCAGGAATCCCAAGATGTTTAGCTTTGGGGTTTTTTTGTTTGTTTGTTTTTAATGAAAGCTGCAAGTATGTTTACTTTAAATTGGTACCATGTTTGAATTTTCTTTTTTGTTATGCTGTGGGGCACAATTAGACTTCAGTTCCACAGGGGGCAAGCTAGTATTACTACAGTAAATTATTTTGGCCAGCTTACATGCAGAAGAGTTCTAATAAATTGGTTCCATCGTCTGGTTTCCTTAATGCTAACATCCAGAGCTAAAACTAAGCATGTAGCATAAAACATTAATGAACTTCTGAAAACAAAAGCTGTGCATCAAATTTAATACCAGCTTGGAAGTACACTATGGGAAATGCATGATCTGTCATGAATATGTGATTAAAATAAATGTGTCTTATCACAGACCCTTGCCTTGAAGGTTGTGGTGACCTCATTGTTGACCTTGGCCTCCAATACCATCTGTCCATACTTCTGCCATGTTTCTGGGGGTTAGATCTGAATATAGAAAGTGATGCCTATCTGTATAGGTGCTGGTAGGCCTTTGTTAAGCTGCAGCTCTTGTACTCAGAGCTCTAAATTGTTGCCTTTCTGAATTAAAGCACCAAATTGATTCAGCAGTAACAGCCATTTTGGGTAGTTTGAAACATTTCTGTGACTGTTCTGGATCATCCTCCTTTGGCCAGGATGCACTTATTTGGGGGCAAGAAGTTTGGTTACTTAATCATGGGGTATTTTTTGTAGCAAGTTTTCACCTTCGAACTTGTAAATTTTTCCATGACTTAAGCATAGTCTTCAAGACACTAAAGCAGTCTCCTGAGTAAGTATTTGATGTTTAATTTAACATTAAATGGTTTTATTTTGTGTTTTGGCCATGTATTGTTCACCCTTTGTGACCAGTTTTTTTATGCTCAAAGAGTCATTCCCGCCCTCAAAAACTGTATGCTATAATGTGCTGACAAATTCAACTGTATATACATAAGACTATACATTAAGAGAATGAGAAACTAGGGATTTTTTTGTATTTGTTTAGAATTGCCTTCCTGCTTTTAGGGAAACCGGTTTCCTTAACTGTATTCTTTTATTGTACTGTTTGCCTTGTGTAATGGTTAATTAATTAAGAGTATTTCTTAAAAATACGTTGGTGCCAAGTATTCAGAGGGAGGAGGGGAAGAACAGGAAAATGGGAAGTTGGGCAGAATAAGAAAGCAGTTCTTAAGAGTTCCTTTCTCCACCCATCCCTTCAATAAGGAAAAGTATGCAGGAAAACCCCCAAGCAAATAGTCGTACAGGCTTATTTGCCAGTCCCGCTTACCCTAGACTTTGTACTGCTCTGTCTAAAAATCTTCCCTGGTGAGGAACCAGTAATCTCATTAAGAAAATAAGCTTTAGCCAGTACGTCTAAAAGTTTGTCTTGTTCTTTTGCTTGTGCATTGCTTCTGCTTAATGTACTATTAGACTCACTATTAGTGGTGGAGTTACTTAAGCTACTGCTCTTCTGGTATTAACCAGCTACTACAAGGTTCAACGTTTTATAGTAAGTGAGGCTTCCGCTCAAAGCATATTTTGCAGATAGGCAGGATGCTATTCCCTCACTTGTTAGAAGGCGAAGAACTCTGATCTGGTTCAGTTTTGAGGAGAAGACAATATCCTCAGCATGATTTTCAGTGCTAAATTCGTCGTCTAAGAGTAGGAAACGTTTTTCCCTGGTATGCCTATATTGTGAAACGCGGATTGGGCTTACAGTGGTTGTAACTGCTAGATTTAGTTACTGCTGCCGTTAGTCTCTGGTAGCTTTTTTGAGTGAAGGACTGCATTCTCGGGGACAGTGTCTCAAAATTCAGTGGGAACACCTTGCAGGGTAAGAAGCTGTTCTTTGAGGCCTCCATTCGTAGAGGTCTTGTAGCTATTGTGGTTACGTGCTTCTCTGTCAGACAGACAAGGTGTTGCTGGTCAGCTGATACGGCACGCTGCTGCTCATCACTTGCAAGAGCTCTGCAGGAATTGCAGGCGGCTGCTGCTACTGAGGCAGCTGCTTTATCTCAGTTATGGTTCTGTCTGAGACATATATTCTCCTGCTTGTAAGGATGCTGGTTTTGACCTTGGAGTTCAGAGTTGTACCCCAGCTTTTTTCTGTTTCAGATCTTCTTTTGCAAAATCCATCCAACTTCTGCAGGAAGGGTTATCAGAGATTCCACATGTTGTTCACTTGTTTCTACAATATCTATTTCAACATGGGTTAAAAAGAATCTTAGTGGTGTTTATTATCAAAATAGAAATGTTTTGATCTGCTCTAGCAAAATTCCAGCGTAGGTATTTGCATATTGTCTTCCCTAGCTTCCACCTCCTTCTGTGCACAAAATACTTTGTATTTTTTCTGTTGCAGAACTGTACCTTTGCCAAGTCTCACAAAACATATTTAGAGTAATTTCCCCAGAATTACAATCCTGATTATAAATTAACATGAGAATGTCCTACATAAATTATCTGGCCAACCTGGTCAGCTTCCGGTAAAAGCTTGGGTAAAAAAGTTTTATAACAACTATTTTAAAACAATAAACAAAGCTGGGGTTTTGAATCACTCATAACTTGAACTGGGACAATTTGGCCAAATATAAAGTCAAAGGAAAGGTGATATGAGACTTGTTTTGACAGTGTGGTTATACTCAACAAACTTGATGATTGCTACTTAGGAACCTGTATAATGCTGAAGAATTATTTTCTTAGCAGAGGGCCCAGCTTTCCATATCGAAAATGAAAACGTCATTCTCACTGTGGATATTTTTGCAAAGAGGGCTTGGCAGCAGTATTGAAGTTCTAAGTGTATGTGATGCAAAAGAAGAATCAAAAGAAGAGCCAACTGTGCTGTTGTGGTATCTGCAATCGTAATCTTGCACCGTGCTTCAACTTGCCTAGAGCAGCCTGTCTTCCCTTCTGTGCCACTCGTCCTTCATTTTGCCTTCAGCCTCCCATTGCTTTTTTCACCTTCCCTTGGGGTGGGAGCGGTGCTGGCTATAGAGTTTCTCTGCTGTAGCGTTGGGATTTGGAGGGACTGGGAATGGGCTGCACCTCTCTTCCTTCTGAGCTGCCACTGCATTTCAGACCTCTGCCAGCAAAGCTCTGGGCAAAGCAGAACTGCCGTGTGCATCCACAGTTCTCCAGTCTGGAATGGAAAAGGGATATCCTGAGACTGCCTTGTACTGCAGGCTCCGCTGAAGGGCTGAAGTTCTCCTTGATGTGGGGGAGGCCCTAATCTCTGTGAAATCAGATCAGCTAACTTGCAGATGATGAGTGGATGAGGAAGGAGATCCTGCCTGTGTGCTCCAAAACACCACAAATGTCTGTCCGTAACACTAGAAGGCATTACTGAATGGTTGATGTGGTATTGCATTTTATTTCTTAGTGGAGGCTGTGGTCAAGGAAAGTTAAATATTGTGAGACATGAAGGAGTTCATGAAATCTTGAGGAAGGTGACTAGTCTTCATGTTCTGATCTGTAAATTACCGGCACTGTTCACAGAACAGTGTATCCATGGCAACGTTGTGCTCAACTTCTGCCTTAGTCTGCACACATGTGCACACACAAACAAATAACTGCTCTTGCATCTTGTTGGCTAATAGCTTTAGCAATAGTCTGCAGGTAGGACTTGTTACCAGCACAGGTCAGGACTAGGTTTTGTTCTGCCAGCACTCAGTGTTACCTCTAATGATTGTGACTGTTACACTAGCCTCTTCAGGCAGATACCACTTCCTTCAAGGATCTCAGGTTGTGCCCCATCCTAAGTTTTGATTGGTTTTAATATAATTTTGAATTGTTGGCTGAGGAATGTGTGCATAATTAACATTACACTGTTTTTTTGTTTTGTTTTGTTTCAGACCTGCTTGAAGTGTGCTAAATTTGTTTGCCTTATTGCATAACATTTTGTGCTTACTGGTTTGTTTGGGGTTTTTTTCTTAACTGGATGCTAGAATTGGGTCAGTGTGGAGATTAGTTTTTGCCTTTTAACTATAAGGAAATCCTTCCATAATAGTATTTAGTCAGATTGCAAAGGAGAATAGAGAATATTATAATAAAGGGAGAGCATGGCAGAAAAAGGCTCAGACAAGATCCAACAATAAAGATGTTCAGGCATATACTCTTTAGGAAAGGGATTTGGGGAATTACTGTGATGAAATCTTAAAGCTATGAATCTAAATACGATTTAAGAAGGAAAAGTCCGATCACATATTATTATTTTTCTGTCTACAATGGCTTTTAAATAAAATTAGCTCTTGGAAAAGGAAGTAGAGGCTTTTTAAATTTTTTTTTTTTCTGTTTTCATGGCTGTATTTCATTCTCCCAACTTGTGCTTCCATGGTAGAATTTTTCTTTATCTTCTCTTTATCTGTTATTTCCTTTCAATCTTAGTAGATACTGTTAAGGATAATGGAAATACTTTGGAATTTTTTATTTTTAGCTTAGTGAGGGCAGCTCACTTGTGTAGCAGGAGTATTGTTTCAGCAGAGCTGTGCAAGATACTAATAAAGTGAAAACTGTCACTGTATTGAAATGTATGTGTTGAATGTGCATCAGAAAAAAGACATTGGTTAATCCGTTGTTTATACTTCTTTAATGTCTTTGCTGGAAATTGCTGAACTGTTACGTGTTCTTCAAAATCATATGCTTCTATTTGACCTCAGATTTTTTGGTTATAGGAAAACTGTATTATGTAACAAGTTTTTGTATATGACAGTAGCAAATTAGTCACCTTTCTATCTTTTAGCATTTTTACAGACTGTATTGCCATAGTAACTGAGCTCTTCATAATTGTTAATGTATTAATCCTAAGAACATCCCTGTGAGGTAGAGAGATATTCCTATTTTGCACGTGAGAAACTGAATCATAGGGCAGCTGAGTGATTTACCGATAACCCCACAAGCCAGTGAGAGCAGAGATACACTCTCATTTCTGTTCTGTGGAATAGTGCCCTCTTGGTTGAACTGCCTTTTCTCTGCCCAGCTTTCTCAAATGAATGAATTTTAGTGAAATTGGCTACAGCCATCTGGAGTGTGCTCATTTGCATGTAAGATCTGTGTGGCTGTCATTATTCAGCACATCAGGATTAATGAACTCTGAAGATACCAAGAAAAAGAAATGTATGGACTGCTACCATGTATTCTCAGCGGATCGTGAGATAGCTTTTTCTTCCTGTATATCACAATATCAAAAATAGGCCAGTTTTCACTCTACTAATACTAATTAAATTGGCAGTATGTAGCTTATATCTCTGTGCTTATAGAGTAAGGCTGACTTTGACCTTTGAAACTTTTTAAGCTCAACTTTGAAATATTTGCATTCAGAATGCTCTGCTATTCTTTGGGGGTTTTGTTGTTTGTTTTGGTTTTGTTTTTTTTAATTTTTAGACAGAGCATACTTCACGAGCAGAAAGGAAAAGACGTGATTCATTCGGGATGTTTGACGGTTATGATAGTTGTAGCGAGGACACCAGCAGCAGCTCCAGTTCAGAAGAGAGTGAAGAGGAGGTTGCTCCTTTGCCTTCCAGTCTCCCAATTATAAAGAACAATGGACAGGTCTATACTTACCCAGATGGCAAATCTGGCATGGGTAAGTATGTGGTGCATGGGTACAGAGAGTTTGATACTGATGTTTTTCAGCCTGTGCTGTGAGTTGTGAGGGTCCAATCTCGAATGTTAGCCCTGATTGAAGATGGACCAAAACAGCTGAAGGGTTGGGGCTGGTTTGTTTGGAAGGGACGAATCGTTTGGGTTTTGTTAAACTGAAGTAAGATAGATTTTTGAATCCTGCTGTCAGGAAAGAAATAGTATGGGAACATCCGCCCTCCCATCGAATGAGTGTTATGTATATATATACACATGCATGTGTATGTTCTCATGTACATTGTTTTTATTCTTTGAGCTTTGAGGAGAATGCCAGTGTGTTCTCTGTACACTGGGGCATGTATTCTCTCTAACCTTTATATTATGTGTATAATATATTAAAATACATTTCTTCCTGTACTAGTAAAACTTCATTACTGCTAGTTTATGGAGTCTGTCAAAGTATACCTGTTCACTACCCACTAGCTGTGAGCTAGAGTATACTGGAAAAAAATAAAAAAAGAGAAGATGGCTTTTATCATCAGAGATAAAATATTTTAGCCAAAATCATTAATGATTAGTAGAACTGTCTCTGGGTAGAATCTTGGTATTGTCTCATTGGCATGAGCTGGTCACTTACTCATCATGGAACAGCTCAGCGGGTGATGCTGTCAACCTCTGAAGTGTATGATTCCATCCAGGAGAATATTGGTGGGCTGGGGTACTCTGAGTATGCTAATTTATGATTCAGTAAAGAGATCTGGTTTTATTTCAGGTTGGAAGCATTAAGTATTTAGAGGAAATCGATTGACAGGCCCAGATTCAAAGCAGGCGTTTCCTTGAGAACCATGAAATCACAGAAATCTGCTTTAGCGGAGTCATTCACTTCTGCCAGTGATAAAATAAACAGGGCTCGGAAAGGAGGCACCCTTTCACCAATGAACTTGAGGTTCTTAGTGTTTCACTGACGTTTGTGGTGGTCTTCTTATTTTTAAGTTGTTTTTCTGTGCAATTCCTTTTGGGGTCAAGCCGTAAGAAACTGTTTGGTGGTGCCACCTACAGGACCTTCCTTACGTCGTCTTTGTCCTGAGCTTTTACTGTCTTTGTTACGCTCTTAACATTTGGCTTTTTCTCTCCTCTGATTAGCTACGTGCGAGATGTGTGGGATGGTTGGTGTCCGTGACGCTTTTTACTCTAAAACAAAACGCTTCTGCAGTGTGTCATGCTCTAGAAGCTATTCATCAAACTCCAAGAAGGCCAGCATTCTGGCCAGGCTTCAGGTAGCGGTACAGACACCATCTTCTTTATATACTTACTATAGTCTGTGTTTGTGAAATATATACCTTTGTAAAACTTGCATGAAGTTTTAAGATAAGTTTCTTAGCACATTAAAACTTTCACAAGGGATTTTGTAAGCCGAAACTCCGAACTGTGTCAGTCATGAACACATTACTTTGCTTAGCAGAGCAAATTACAGAGAGTACTGACTCCTTATTTAATTTCTGCTGCAGTGGCCCTTCTGCAAGAAAAAGATCAGGAAAAAATCGTCAGCCTACATATGTAGTGACTTGAAATTCCGTGCATGTCGTACCCAAGATGCTTTCTGTCTTTAGAGAGCGTGAAGCTTTATTTAGCATTGTTGTGTTTTGGTTTTGAGTGTTTTCTTAACTATATAGATTTGCAAAATGGGTTTTGGTCTGGTCACTTAAAATATTAATCATGAAGATATATTTGTAACATTCAAGAAAGATCATTATATTCTGTATGAAATTAATTGTAACAAATGCAAAGAAATTGCATTGGTATAAATTAGATTAAAAGTTCTTGCTTTTGACCTGCTTGTAAAAGATACCTTTTTTCAGGTAAAGAACAATGAACCTATAATGCTGTTCAAGTTGGTTTACTAGTCATCTTTTGGACATTCTTTGCTACTGTTTTTTTACGTTTATTTAATATTATATGTAGTTTTATATACTTAGTCAACTTTTATTGTGTGTTGTTCTACCAGAGATATGCTGCAGACCTGTGGAAATTTCCTGGTGGGAGTTTGGAAAGACTGTATTTACTTAGCTTTTTTTGTTTTAGGGTAAACCTCCAACAAAGAAGGCTAAAGTTCTACAAAAACAACCTTTAGTGGCTAAATTAGCAGCATATGCTCAGTACCAAGCAACTTTACAAAACCAGGCAAAGACTAAAGCAGGTAATGGTGTATAAACAGAGCTGAAAGAAGTACTTGGTAATGCAAGATTTGTGGCTCGTTAGCAGCTCCCTAAATAAAATAACTTTCTCTTAGCAGCAGTCCCTGTGGAAGGTTTCAGCTGGGGTAACTACATCAATAGCAATAGCTTTACAGCGGCTCCCGTTACCTGTTTTAAACACGTAAGTATTTTTCAGTATGCACTGTCCTTTTGTGTGTGTGCATGAGAGAGAGAATCTGTGTTAATTCTTGAATTCATTTTTGCAAAACATTCATATCCAGATACGTTTCAGGGCCTTGGACTGTGAAACTTACTTTGTAACCTGTGTTAGCATGACTACGTTTTAGATGGGTGTTTTGGTTTTATCTGTCCTTCAAAATCATTGAACACTACCGGTTACTGTCATCAAATGTGTTTGCATAAACAAGGAGAAAGTGAAAGAAGGAGTCTTAAACACTTGTGAGTTATTTTTTTCACATTCAGGGTGCAAAATCATGGAATGCACTGCAGAATATCATAGCAACCAGGTCATAAACATTAGAAAAAGTTACAAAGAGGCTTTTTTGATTGAGTCAGGCTTGTTCCATTATGTTGAACTGATCTTTTGGTTACATATTTGGATTTGGGTTTTTTTTTTCTCTAGTTTTTAGTCACGTTCTCCCTGTCAGTCATGCTGCCAGGTAGTGTAGAAATAGAGGAAAATGAAGACTTTCTATAAATGTGAAGTTAGGAACTGGTTTTCTTTGTATTAGAATTACAAAAAATTAGAGTCCTCAGTCATTATGGAATGTAACTAGGGGGTGAGGAAAATATTTAGCAGCATCTGTCTTTAAATGTGTTCATTAAATTGCAATTATTAGATCTTGTTTAAAATATCGTCCATACTTTCTGTCTCTTAACTAAAAACTTCCTGACAGAAAGTGTTTTCTTAGCATACTTTTCTTTATTTTCTGTTTGGGAAATTGAAGTATTCCATCTTCTTAGAAAAGCTTTATTTTGCTCAAAATTATCGGATGAAAATTGCAATCAAAACAAACATTTTGTTGCATGGAAGTTGTCCAGAACAGGGAAGAGAGACATATTTTCTGTCCAGTTCTGGAGTTCATGCTGAAACCTGTCAACTCATAAATCAGTAGGAGCTGAGGGTTCTTGGCAGTTGGCACTTTCTGAATAGCACCCTTTATGCTTAGAGCCCGTAGCTATTGCCCAGAGCAGAACCTTGCATTAGTATAGCTTTGTGAATTTGTATTGAATTCCACATGCTTAAATAAGCATGTTTGCACTTTGCTTTCACAGTTGTGTACATGCTATAATAAGTAATTTCATAAGTATGTATCAAAGGTATTATTTGTTAACGTGGGCTGTGCTATTGTAGCGACTGAATTATAACAGTAGAACGTATAAATCTTATTCTGTTCAAAACAAAGGGTTTGAGTTGACAGTAAAATCATGACATATCTACCCTTAAATTTGTTGTTAGATAAAATATATAAGATATAATATATCTGGTTATACTGGGTGTATCTGTATGGATATTTGATAGGGAATATTGGTATCATTATTAAAGAAAATTTAAGGGACTTAGAAGATGTGGGATTTGGCATATTGGTGTTTTTTGTTTGTTTTTTTTTTTAAATAACCTGGCATACTTCAGTATTTCAGGTCTGATGTAATTTTCCAGGTCAGTGGGGTTTTTTTTTGCCTGGAGAGTTATTTCCTCTTCAGTTGAAAACAGTTACATTTTAGAATTAAAACATTTAAATCTTGAGTTCTCTCTATCTCTTTCTCTGTATGAGAAGGATTAATTTCAAAGCCTTTTGATGCGCTTAATATGGTTTTTGTACTTTACCTTCATTCCAGACTTCAGTGTTGAGTAGCAGTAATGATACTCACTGGCAATAGTACAGCTATGCCCACTTTATAGTTCAGTAAACTGAAGTAGAGAAGCTGCTTTGGTTTCTGTAGTACAGGAAGCCTGTGATAAAGCCAGAATTACAGTTTGTGCACATTGCAGCTTCTTCTTGTCAAATTGCTTTAATCAGACACACAGCAGTAGCTGATGCAAGGAGGAAAACTCATAATTTAATGGGTTTAATATTGTGTTATAGCTTGGTAACATACAATGTGCTCATTGCTAACCTGCAGTCCAATTTCGTTTTCTTCTAAACAGTTTTTACTTTTTTTCTATATTTACTTTTATTAGCTCAAATAATTCCTACAAATGAAAGCAAATTCAGTGCTTTGAGTCATTTTTCAGTACTACTTAATGTACAACTTAATGCACAATTAAGAGTAATTATTCTTTTCCACTCTGTTGCTAGAGAGATGCACATTTCCTAAAGTTAAGAATTTTTCAGTCTTTCTTACAGCTGAATTTCATTCTGAGCTGAAATACTTTCACACTCTTGGTTTCTGTCGTTATTAAAATACACACTTTGCTCTAAGGGAGCATTTCCAGGATTTTGCACTAGGTGGCAGTGCTTTGCTGTGAACTTTTTATTTTAAACCGTTTTGCACATTGTCTTCTCTGTTATTACCTTTTGTTGGGGTTCTGTTCCCACACATGTTTTCAGCATAGTATTTTTACGCTTCAGGAATTGTTAGATTCACTTTGCTTTGAAATCCTGATTCGAGTTCCAAGTCTGAAATCATGGCAATGTTGGTGCCATCCAAAACCTTTAGAAGCAGCCAGCTGTTTAACCCACAGGATCTTTGCTCAGCTAGGCCTGTGGAGATACTTAGCCTTTAGGAGCTCCCGTGAGACAGGACCTTCCTGATTGCAACTTACCTTTCAGAGAAGGCAGCTGCCGCTCACAGATAAACCCTCCCAGGTCATCTCCCGGAGCAGGAAGCGATGAACCAGATCTTCCTTGTGTGGGAGTGATGTGAAGT
>Ga0181612_171782_pt1 | contig 12403 bp, 6 predicted proteins | sample HoacroProtozoa21_FD_119630 | JGI IMG/M metagenome (GOLD analysis project Ga0181612, IMG submission 119630) | Hoatzin crop microbial communities from Cojedes, Venezuel. Combined Assembly of Gp0051906, Gp0051904, Gp0051908 | reverse complement strand
GTCATATTCCTAATGCATTATGAAGCATTGCACAGATTTACTTTGCTACAGGGCTTTGAAATAACCTGAGAAAAATTAATCTAGAAATTGGCTCATCATTCTTATCAACATATGAGCATAAATCACAGCATGCTTTGTCAAATTCTTGAACACTTATTGCACATATTTATTTAGAATAAGTTCCCATGATTCCTAACGTGGAGCCACAGTACTGAAGCTTTGCAGTTTAATATTAGCTCAAGAATACTATGCTGACCTTCTACATCTCTCATCTGCAGATATCCACAATGTATTTTTAAGACCATGGATAAATAAAATAATTTGTTTAGAAGTCAGATATCAATAGAAAATTTTTTGGCTACACAAATTTGTAAAGTATCTGGAGAAAAGCTGCATGTTAGTAATTGATATGCTAAGCTCCAAGGCATTACAAAGTAAAGCACCTGTACATTATTTAAATTATCTGTATGGAAAGTACCTGTATGAGTAGCGTAGGAAAAATGCTACAAAAATGTCCAGCAATAAGACAGCTATAATTTAAAACAAAAAAAATGGAACTTTGAATGGTGACAAGAATAAATTTAAAGCTTTGATGAGCAAGTATTTCAATAACTTTCTTTACATAATTTGAGAAATAAAACCTGAGTTTGATTCAGAGATTTCATTTATCTCTATGGTATTAGATAAATTTAAGCTTCCCAACCACTCTGAAAAATTTTGGAATAACATTTTTTCAAAGCAGTTTAATTGGTCAGAGAATGGTCAGTCTGAGGACTTACAATTATATTTTTCCTCAGTTGTATGTCCGACTAATTAAGTAACTGCTCTTTATTAAATTATTTATTGACTCTGCAAACCTTTGCATTAGTATCAAATTAGTGATTGAATAATTTGTGTAATGATGGCCTGATTCAGGTGAATATGTGCCTATTTAACTATGATATGACTTTCAAGACTCTCTGATTCACACCATTGTGAATCCATTCCATTTTATTAGCTTTCCTATTTAGTTGAACCTTTCTTTTTTCTTGTCTTCACATCCAAACCCCTTTCAGTGCTACCACTCCCATGAATCTGCCCTTTTCTCATCGTATTTTCCTCCAGCACTGGGTTCCACCTCTCCTATATTTTTCTGACTGTTTCTGAATTTTTCTTATTTAGACATCTCTGCGCTTTCTTGCCTATTGCTTATACACAATTAATTTATTCAACAAATTCATATTTTGCCTGTCTTCTTTTTACACCAGCTGTCAATAGATAAATGGAAGGGAGAGCTGGGATGACTTGTATGCTTCTCTGTGAGACTAGTATGTATTTTATTGTTTGTTCTTTGCATATCAAATCCAGCATTGAAGAAATCTCTGAGTACAATGGCTTCCAAATTGTTTCTGTCTGCAATATTCAGGCACTTCAGCTCAGTGACCCTACTGGTTCATTAATTCTTTACATAATTTTGTCCCAATCTGTCACATTTTAATCCGCTCAAGAAACTAAATTTGCCTTCTCTTACTGAGACTGTAGGTGTGTCTTTGGTGACCCAAAATGCTTTAGTGAACAGGTTAGTCCTTTGAAAAAAAAAAGAAGGAAAATCTCCCCACACTTGCTGGCTCTAGCCGTGGCTAGAAGATTTCTTCGCAGCTGAGACATGTCTGCCACTCATTAGTTACTGAGGACATCTGTCCCCATGAAATATTCTGCTTTGCTCCATCTATTTGGTGGACTTTTTTCCTTAAATCAGAAAAAAAATCTTCCCTCCCCCCCAAAGAGAGGACAACAGTCCACTTCATTGATATTAACAGAACTATCTCTCTCATGAGAAATAAGTGACTACCACTTCCCCACAGGAAATGGTGTCTGCCCTACTCCTCTCCCCAGTTTAATAAAGGAGGAACAAGAGAGTTAAATAAATTGCTTTACACCATGGTTGGAGAAAAACAACAAATGTTTGCATAAAAAGTCATCTGTTGCACAGGAAAGTGAACTATTCTAGATATACTTCCATTGGTATGAAGCTCTTTGAGAAAGTGCTCTTCTGTTCAGGAAGTTGAAAGTCCAACAGTTAAGTTTAAACTACATGTAGTAAGAGATGAGGCATTGGCTTTCACACCAGAATGAACTAGAATAGATAGTGGCAAGCAGTAGCTGACAATAATAGATCCTAAATTGCTGTCCCATTTTACAAAGCCATCTGTTGCATTCAACACAGTGCCAACTTTCAGACTAGGTATTTCTGGTTCAAAAGCATTTGCTTGGTGTACAGAAAGCTTAGTCCATGAAAAAAACAGTGCATTATGATGCAAACCTAGACATAATAAATTAATAACCAAAAATAGTGCTAGAGGACTTTGAAATGATGAAGAGGAATTCCATCCAGGACTTACCCAGAACAATACTGAAATATATATTTTTGCAGGGAAGGATGATTAATTTCCTATTCCACAAATGATAAACCTAATTTTAATGTAGCTGCCAATTATATTTAAATGCACCAACTATTTACAAGGGTCATGCTGTACTGGATCAATGCAAAAAAACTCAACCCAAACCCCACCCTAAATCCTCACTTTGAAGATATTGCAATTAAAAAGAGATTAAACAAATGAATCTTTTACTTAATGGAACACAGTACACTAATGATCATTCTAATCAACACCAGAAAGGTTATTTCTTTTACAGAAAGAAGAAAGGTTAGTTAGCAAGCAGCAAAATATTTTTGTACTTATTAATGGTATTTCTATGTGCTTCCATACAGGGCAATCATCTTGTTAGATGGAATGAAAAAATGTGTTGATTACATCCTGGATGTATGAAATTGATCTAATATCTGTAGAATTCATACCTTCTGTAGACTTACTTGTCCAAAACAATTAATTTACACGTATACATGTTTATATATGATACAGAGATTAAACATATCTTAAAATAAGCTATTGTGAATTCTTTATACAGAATGGGAGAAGAACGTTTCCTATAAAACTAAAATGTGAAAGGAGCACAATAGTAAAACAGACAGTGGAGAAGAGAGATTTAACAGCAGATGAGAAGAGGCTGCTAGAGAAGGCAGTGTTTGCAGGTAAAATGTTAAATAAGTTTTGCAGAAAGAACCAGTGCACAGCTCGAGAAGATACAGCAAAGTATTCCATATTTCTGGAAATGTTAACAGGGAGGCTAAGAGAGGCAAATTTGAAATTAACATGAGATATAAACAAGTTGGTTGTGAAAGCAGTAGTTGAAGCAGAGTGCGTGGATGTAAGCTGGTCTGACATCATGGGTAACATGGCTATAGGCAAAATGGTATCCCCATGATTGTAAAAGCAATACACACCTGATAATGTGTTGGGTAATAATAGGTAATAATAGAAAAAAGGTGCTAGCTTTCTTAGCATACAAGAAGGAAGGAGAGTAGAGGATATAGAGCAGGTAACTAGTGAAGGCACTGAGTAAGTTTCCAAAAGAGGATGTGGGTCTGAATGAGAAGGGAGCATGAGGAGAGGTAGTGTCAGCTGCACAGAGTGTTGACAGGGAAATTAACTGAAAGCATGCTCCATGAATGAAATGAGTCAGTGAGTTAAACAGCAACTTCAGCATTGGCTGAAGTGATGAGAGTATGAACCAAGAATGGGTACAAAGCAGAGAAATGCCTGCTGAGTAAGAACAAAAGCTGTGGGATAGATACCACTGGGGCTGCAGCTACTGGCTGTGCAGCAGATCAGGGCAGAAAAAACCAAATGAGTATTTTTGTTTGTTTTGTGGGTTTGTTTGGGAGTATTTCAGTCGAAAGGACTGATTTGTAAAAAAAGAAAATTCAAACTGTCTTGAAAATTTACTAGTTTAGTTGGAAAAACTTTTTCAAAGCCAACATAGCTTTACCAGGAGAGGAGGGAGCTCAGCTCAGAGTTGCCAGTGTCCTTGAGGTAAGGGCAGTGAGAAGACATTAGGATCTGGGTCTATCCCATACTTGTGGAGCCCAAAGCACCAGTCTACTCTGCTGAATTGCACTGGCATACAGAGGTGGAGAAAAGGAGCGGGTTTCCTCCTGAAGTGAACTTTCACCTTCACTTCTTTCACCTGGTGGGAAGTAGGAGTCAATGGTGAGGAATTTAGCTAAGCTTACTTGTTAAAAATGAGTAAAGACTGAGAAAATTTACTTAAAAGCCATGTTGCAGTAGAATCTCACTTCACCTGTTTGGTTCTAGTTTGCTTCTCCTAACTACATACACACATGAAGGAATGAGTTTTGCTGCAAAAGTATTGGCACAATTTGAATATTTGGTCTGTTACCAAGATCTAAATAATCACAAGATAACATCAACTTTTATCAAGACAGCAAGTGCATTTTTAGTGACACAGGAGATAAAATAACAGCATATAATCTAGGCAGTAGCCAAGACTAAGCTTATATATTCCACTGAGATCTTCAAATCAAGACCTATCCTCTTTCTAAAAGATATCTGCCATTTAATCACAAGATATTGGGCACAACAAAAGAATCAGTCAATGATCTTATGCTGTTTGTGGTATACACATGATCAGACTAGATCACTGGCTTTTCTCATATCAGTGGAATAAGCCTAGGAATAAGTAAAAAAAATTTTTTTTGCATTAAATACTGGAACCATATTAAATCGAGAGTAAACTAGATGCTATTGTACATTTTTCAGTGTTTATTTGAGCATTGAAGTGCTAAGCAATAAAAATCCACCATTTATTGTTTTTCTTGCATTACATGCTCTAACCATTTGCTTTATTGAACACAGACAATTTAGTACATAATAATGGTGAGATTTTAATCCCAAAAGTCCTCTGTGTATTATAGACAAGCTTTAGCAAGAAAGGCATTACGGCTACATATGGTACAAGTGGATGAGTAGAATTACAAGAAAACAGTAAGCCTAGTTCTGGTTATGTAGAGTATATCAGACATAACACTATTTATTCAACCAAAATGGTGGTGGTAGAACAGATGTGTAAACAGAAATCAACTTATTGGTTAAAACTTAAGATGTGTTTTTTCACTTATTAGCCAGTAAACAGACAACAATAATGAAATGACTTCGAAGTCATTCATTCAAAGTCAGAATTGTGCCATAATTTTTACACGAGTTTGATAATTCACCACTGACATAACCATGTTGGTTTGCACTGCTGAAAGAACTCAAAATAGTCATAATATATTAGTGAATTAAATTCATCATACCTAGTCTGACAAGTTGCAACTGTTATTATTTTTTTGCATAGCAGTGCCATTCTGCTGATGTTGAGGTCTGTAAATATTCTCCTGTAGCATTCTATGTTTCTTTTTTTATTCAGTATATTTTTTGTTTTCCTGTCTTAAAGGTCTGATGAAAAATTAAGACTTTTAAATAGGTGACAACAGTTTAAATTCAATTTCTAAAATCTAGACTGGTACTTTCAGCTATTGCTGCCAAAGAGAAGCTAGGGTGCAAACACAGCAGTACTAATGACTGGTTTTATATTTAACAATATATTCAACAACATACCAACTTTAAAAATGAGTTTTAAGAAAAATCAAGTATCTTGTCCTCTCCTCTTCCTTGGAAGAAATATACTTTTTGTCTGCCTGGGAAGAAAGAAAATATGAAAAGCGAAAAAAAAAAGAAAAGAAAAGGATGGATCAGCAAATGGAGATGAGTTTTCTGGCTCTATCCATCTCATAACAGCTTAAGTCAATGTGCACTCAGGAAGGGACTTCTTCACCAGACTGAAAGCATATTAGAGAATAGCTTACTAGACATAAGTAGGGACGAAAATTCAGTTTAAAGGGTCAAATGGTAAGAAGAATAAACTCTTAGGCCTACTGAGCTTTCAAATAAAACTAAAGAAAGATAGATAGAAAAGTTGTTAAACAGAAATCAAGTATCCAAAACAGAGAGAAAACATGAAAGGCCAGAAAATAACAAGAGCATGAGAATGAAGGTTCAAAGTAGTAGAAAACCAAAGCCAGCTTAAGACTTGGTCCTGAAAAACACTGAGCATCTGCAAGCACTAGTGGGCTCAGACTCTGCAAGTTTATTTACACATAACACTTCTGTTGCAAGTCTCATGCCTGAGTGCAAATTTTAACAAGATTTAAATTCTTCTTTATATTTCAATACTCTCTACACCCATTAAATTATAAGTCAATTGGACTTAGCTTTTATATTCTGTTCTTTACTATCTTATCCAGGTGAAATAATTAAAAGAGGAAACAAAAACAAACAAAAAGACCCCCCAAAAATAGTATCACTGGGAACCCGCTGTAGAAACAGAATTGTGATTAGAGGACCAAAAATGCAAGATCTTTCAGCATTGGTTCTGTCATTAAGCATTCATCAATGGCAAGTGATAAAATCTATCTATATGTTTTTGTCTTACATGAAACTGTGACAGCTCACTACATTGTTTCTGTATCTGTAGCACATGCTATTTGTCCTTTATCTTTATTTTTTTCTTCCAGTTATGTTAGGTATGCAACCTCTGAATCAGTCCACAGAACAAGTTACACTTACTACTATGCAAATAGATACACCTCAAGGAAATTTCTGAGCTCAACTGTATTGTTTGCCTGGCTGATGATACATGCTGCTTCATTCAATTATATAAATTAAAGAAATAACATAAAAGGCAAATACTTAACTATATTGTTGGGCACAGATAGTGTACCTGTCTATACTACTTGAATTAGTGCAATCCAAATAAAGATATTCTTTGGGTCTTAAGTTTTGTAAACAGGAAAGGTCCTAATCCCTTTTTATTATGATAATTTCTACAGTTTGGGGAATGGTAGTACCTACCTGTTGAAATCAAGGTCCTTCACTTCATAACGACTTTATTTATAAAACTTTTTCTTCAAGGTTTATTAAGTATGAATTGACTTTGAAAGCCTGTGAAGTTTTTTGAATCCAAGAAAGGCATAAAGAAACCTGAGCAGAGAAAGGAAGTGGTTCTCCACCAAAATTAATTAAAGTAACTTTTTTCTATGGGGAAATACCCAGTGGCATTCTTCATTATCTCACCCAAAAAGTAGCTAGTATGAGTCACCACTGAGAACAAGTCTAATCTATAAAATCTAAAAAAGTCTTTAAGTTTTATTATTATGTTTTATTTTATTACAGTGCTTTGCACAAGATAACATTAAGCAATTTTGATTTGATAGAATTGCCCTGACTCCTTCAGAATAGTACTAATCTGAATCTACCAAGACCTTTGAGAATACAATCTTCGTAAATCAGCAGAACTCAGACTCGCATCAATAATACTGCTGCGTGGCAACAAAAAATTCATATCTAAACCTTATTATGTACACTCAAAAATTAGGATGGTTTAACAGAACCAAGGTGAACACTTTTCATGTTCTTAGTCATGTTTTTTATTAAGAAAACATTGTTGATCAGGGAATTAAATATTATATATTGATTTGCCTATACGCTGAGCAAACAATGACGAGTCTTCTTCATATGAACTGTATATTAAAAAGGCCATTTGTGCTCTTATTGGACCTCTAGTTACAATAGGTATATGTAAGCACAAAAGGAGAATAAACTATTTTCTGTAACATACAGTGAAGATGAAAATCCTTATTGTCTTTGTGTTTTCTCAAGCACAGGTGTGCCCAAGTTGCTAAACAGGAATCAAACTTATATAAATAATATGTGATTTCAAAAGAATATCATTAGAGAATATTCTGAGTTAGAATAAAAGTGAAGATGACTTACAGTCAGTGGGGAAAAAATCGTTTAGCTAGTTACTGCGGAAGGCTAGATAGCTGATCTACCAAAGGACCTTTGAGGTGCATGAGGTACGATATGGTTCATAGCAAAGCAGTGAAGAGAACATGGAAGGTAGAAATCAACATATGAAGTTGAAGACCTGTTGCCTATCTTAACTGATTATGGTATAGGAGACAGAAGTTGAGGAGCATTTAGATCTGTTTCTTAGTTCAGCAGACGAAAAGTCAGTGTTAGCATTTCTCTTGTATCCTTGCTCAGTAGCTGTGATAAAAGATATCCCCTTGTAACAGACTGTAAAGCTAAAATATGTTCAGTTTCATAAAGTACTGATAAAATATGGTGCGTCTAGACTTTTTATGCAAGTTGGGGTTCTAATACAAATACACAGTGCTTTTTAATGTCAGACTTGAAGTTATAATTTAATTATTCAACTCTTTCATGCTATAAAACGTAGCATTGCTTAAAAATAAAAGTAATCTTTGTTCAATAGACAAGAGTGACTCCCCATCTCTTGTTCTCACTTTCTGTAGAATTTCATTGGGTGAAAAAGAGTACAAGAAAACAACTTAATGGCATTTGTACAGCAATAGACAATGTTAAATTGATTATCCTTAAACATTTAATTTGTACATGTTACTAATAAAGCAGTGTTTAATTTGATCAGAGAGTAGAGGTGGCTTTTATGTTGGCCCAGTGGGATTCCATTCAGAACTTTATACCCCTCAGTAAAGTTTTCTGAGTTTATATTCTTCTTGTACTAAATGCATACCCAGCACAAGCCCACCATCACAGCTTAAGAGAACAAGTAGTACACAGCAGTACAGCAGTAGCGCAATAGTGGGTACACAAGAAGTATATAGGAATACAGTTCTGCACACTAGCCCTCAGTGGGGTTATTGCTTTTTATTCCCAAGCTTTCAGAGATGGGCATGGAGTAACTATGGTTGACTGCACATAGGAGAATATGTGCAGTCATGCATACTCTGCATGTATACATATTCAACCAAACATGTCCGCTATGCCATTGTGTATGTTTTCGTTAGCCTTCTATAGTGCTTTAATTTGGCAAAAGTTGAGTCGTAATTTGGAATAACTTGACAACTCTGTTAATTATCTGAAGTTTAATAATGACAGCTACTACTTTCCTGACTGGCATAGCAAAACCACTCTGCCATAGTCAGAGTGTGTTTTCCCGACAATTTCTGAGGTGATAGCCCACACTGCATTGGAATAGTAATGTTGCACCATTATTTAAGAATACAGTCTCAAACTACAACATCAAATCTTACAATACGAATCAGTGCTATACTCCAATTAATTTCATTGTGAATTATTATATCCCATTTAGTATCTCAGTTTCTGTGCAAGCATTAAGTCTCCCTCCACACTCTTTTACTGATCGTAGATGAGAAGAGGAGGCTGTTTTCTTTTTCCCTATATATAAGTATCTGTTTTCCTTCTAGAACCTCAGACCTCCCAATGCACACATCACCTCGACACACATGGACCATTCCCACTATTGGAACTTTGTTTGTTGTGCTACTGGAGTGAAGAGTGCAGTAAACAAACCCGAAAGACCAATTCATGCCTACCTTGCCTCTAGTCATTTGTGCGGAAATGAAAAAGGCTTCCAAATAGGAACATGTTGTACTGCAGTATAAGGACAAAACAATCTTTTGGGGGCCCTGTATGTGTAACTTGTGATGATGTCTCTAGAAACTGTTAGGACCATGGCTGCAGAGATGAAAATATTTTTATTTTGTGCATTGTAATACTTGTATATTATTATCAAAAAAGTACAATTTTAATTTAAAACTTAGAGTGATCTCTTTCACAAACTTTTATTTAAAAAATTAAGTTATTTTCTTAATTTCTTCTTTATATCAGTACCTATTTGTGAAATAAATAATTGTACCAAAGCATGTCTGGAGTATGTCTGGAGATTATCTGTTCCCATCTTTAGACAACGTCCACCCATTTTGTCCCTTCTAGGTAGCTCACTAAACAGTGAAGTATAAACTAAGAAAAATAATCTATGACAGCAGAACATTTATTATTTAGGACCTCTGCTGGCAAAGACTGTTATTACTGAGCACTTTTCAAAAGGTAAGATTCAAGAAATAACCAATCTTTTTTATAATAAAAAAAATTATGCATAATTTTTCTAACATAATTCCTCTAGGAGAAAAAATTTGGGATATAAATAGACAGGAAGACTTTTCAAAGCTTAGTAACTTTCTTTGTCCCATTTCACCACCAAAAAAGTCAGTAAATAGTAATATTATCATTTGAAGTTTAATGAGATAGCTTAAACAACAGAATCTTACATAGTTTTATGTGACAAAACTTGGACCACAATGGTATTAATTTCATCAGGAAATTGTTAGACATGATGTCATGGATGTCTATCCAAGAAGTTCCAATTGCTGTTCAAGCAGTTGACGTGACTCTAGGGTCCCTTTTATTGCTCTTATGAGGAACCAACATAAACACAGCTGTGTAGAGTAGAGATGTGCGGCTGTATGCACAACAGTCTGATGGTGCAGGATGGCAGAAAAAGTGCTGAAATGCCTGAAAATAATCCAGGTGGTTTATACACCATGAACAACTTCCTCATATGTCTTGAAAGCCGTAAGTCATGACTTGCATATATCCAATTTCTGATTTCAGGGGCTAAATAACACTGCACTGCATTTAGAAATTAAAACATCAACCTTATATTTTTTATTATTTCAGCGTTTACCAATTTATCTGTTTAGCAATGTAGAAGGATAGGAATCTGTCAGCAAGACACAAATACTGAAATTTGAAAGAGTAAAACATAATAAGCAAGAACTATCCCACCGTAAGAAGGGCAAAGAGAAGTAGACAGATGAGAAAAGACAGATGTGTATCAGTGTTTTCACACTGTTCAAAAATGAAAACAATATCTAATTCTTCGCAGTCAGTATCTTATTATTCAATTTTCCTGTCTGAACTAAAAGATTATCTCCAGAGAAATCCTTCACAGCAGAATATTCTGCCTTCATTTTGAAGACACAAAATTCCATAGCTCAAATATAATCTTTAAATCATTTGAAATCCTTTTGAATAAGTGTATAGTATCTCCTAACACTCTCCATTTTTACTGGGAGTTTGCTGATATTCAGTTCTTGCAAGGAGGGATTAAAATAGAAAGCTAAGGAAACATATACACACGAAGTCAAAACTTCAGAAAATACCATCCAAAAATTGCAAGCACTGAACTATTAGACTTGCAGTTTTTTAATAGTGATTACTGGTGGATGTCCAAGCACATTAGCTTTAAACTCGCAGTTTCTGCCAAATGAATGAGGAAGGAAGACAGCAGGGTGCAGAAGAAGGTATTCAGTTTTTATTATGATTCTACAGGGAGGTTCAGGATAGAATAGTTCTGGATGAGCTTGCATGCTCTAAACCTGCACAGTACCAAGCGATAACAGAAAAATAGACATTTAAAATAATTTACTTAAAAAAACTGCAGGAAATTGTTTAGCAAATGACCTGTCTTTCATCCATTCTTTAAATTAATATGCCAAATGTGCTGTCACTTTAATACATCATGGTGACAACTTTTCAAAAACACATTCGATGTTCCTCATGGAGAGTTCAGAGGATTTTTGAAGGAAAAAGTCCACCAAAATTAAGTAATTCATTGCCCCCCCCCTGCCACTTAAAGTTCTATGTGCACTGACAGTAGGATTTGTCAAGTAAAGTCTCTGCAGTGGCTCTCTCCTACTAGGATCCTCCTAGGATCATCAGATTTTCTGTTCAGTTGTGAATGGGACCTATCAAGGCAACGACTAATATGTCTGGAACTCAGACCCTCACAGAGATCTTTTGGGCAGTATTTTCCTCCTATCAACACTGTACAATATAGATGATAAGAAATCTGCACCACGTTCCAGTTCTTTGCTCCCTCTACACATTTTGGCAGAAGAGAGTATGTAGATCTTTGTCTCTTAATCTCTTGGTTTCAAAAATCAGAATAAGTGATAGGCTACAAAATAACGACCTAATATTCAGGTAAATTCCATAAAAAGTACTTACTGATTAATATATACTAAGGTTGTTCTACCAAAAGGAGAGCAGAGGGAAACAATTCATAGGACAATTACTTCAGCTTCAGCCCTCTTAACCTGAAAGCTAATAAAATAACCATCAGAAGCAGAGCTGAAAGAATAATTCTGAGAGTGCACAAACACCTCCTACTGTTATATGACTATGAATTTATTATTTTTCGACACTTTCATCTGCATTTGGAGTAAATATATGTATCATTTCCAACTCAAAATCTAAAAGCCCTAAACTTCTTGTTCTATATGCAAAGATCATACTATACATTCTTCTTAAACTATGCAACTATTTTTCAGCTTGGTGAGAATTAAAATAATTAATGGACATATATAAATAAAATAGACATTCCATATATAATTTATTCAGGAAAAATATCTATTAATCAAGGTGTCAAAAGATACACTCTAAGTTAAGCATACGTTCAAGAGTTTCAGCTAAATGATTTTAAGATCAGTCTTACATGTCTTGTATTAAAACAGTCCGTGGAGGCTGTTAAGAGAGATTAACAATCGCTTTTTACTGCGTATTTCTAACAATATACTGTCCTGGGTTTGGCCAGGACAGGGTTAATTTTCACC
>Ga0181612_163620_pt1 | contig 12403 bp, 7 predicted proteins | sample HoacroProtozoa21_FD_119630 | JGI IMG/M metagenome (GOLD analysis project Ga0181612, IMG submission 119630) | Hoatzin crop microbial communities from Cojedes, Venezuel. Combined Assembly of Gp0051906, Gp0051904, Gp0051908 | reverse complement strand
TCTTTCAGTGCTGTAAAGTGTATAGAGTATAACTTTTTAAATACATTTTTGTACTCTTAATTAAGTGCTGTTTTTCAATAAAGTATATGCATTTTGCCCTGAGGATATTTAATCTCAGGCCTTTCACCCACTACAGAAGCAGTGAAGAGAGGTTTATGATAAGCAGGAACTTTTTAAAGATTTATTCTGCAAGCCTAAGTAGTTCCTTGACAGCAATGATAAGAAACCTATGTGTTTCTGGAGTTGGAAAATCTCCTGTATTAAAAGCCTTGGAGTAGTTTAGGTCTAAGTACTTCAGATTCCTGAGTTCAGGTCTCATCCTAGTTTCATATATTTAACTTAATTGATTTCAATGAGCTTATGATGACTTACAGTGGGGTAGATGGGTCTGGCCTCTCATTTCTATTTTGATTCTGCAATGTGGTTCCATAAGGATACAGATGACTCTAGTTTTCGCTCCGTGAGCATGAGTCATTCACTGGTTGGTGAGAATGTGAGGTCTAGTTTTCTTCTGGCATTTCCTGCATGCAAGAAGTGAGCCTATGTGAGATCAGGTGCCATGGCATTGCACTCCTACAAAGGGCTCACCAAGACAATAATAAAACCGAGATATGTGTGAGACATTCCCCCAAGGATCACCAGAGAACAAGAAATGACCTTTCATTAGCTGTTCACTAACCATACCTTCATCCACTCTTCCCGTTGCTGCTTATGGGAGGAGCTGGAGATAGCTCTGGCCATGTCTTCTTGTTGTTCTCTCCCTCAGTATAAGTGTTGTCTCTGTTCTCTAGGGATAAGAATAATCACATGAAGATGAGTGCCATCATCGGGGACCACACCTTAGTATTAGTTCTGGACCCCACATACATGCAGAATTTGATTCACTCTCTAGTAGTGGTCAGGATTTCAAACTCCTTTAGCTGCCAGTTTTGCCCCCAAAGTCATTAGCACAGGTATAGCTCTTTGCTCCAACAACATCCTGAGTACCTGGGTAGGTTTGACCTTATTGCTTCAAAAATTACCCAGTAGGAAAAGCCTCTGTCCAACATAAGTTCAAGTGAAGTTCAGAAACTATGAACCATGGACATATTGGAGTCAATTAAATCCCAAGCACTTCATTCATGAAAGCATGAGAGTAATTAACTCTTCGGAGTCCCAAGTTCCTGTATGTTGGTCAATTGCAGTTGCTCGTGAGACAGCCGTATACAAGCATAGATTCCTCCCCCCCCCACTGAAACTGGCCCTGAAATCAGGCAACTGGGCTAAAATTGCAGTACTGGTGTTATTCAGGGTTTTCAGTGGACTCCCTCTGTCCTTCCCTCTTCCCTACTTCACAACCCTGCTCTGCCAGAACCTTGCAACATGCTGCAAAATGAACATAAGCAGAGGCAAAACATGGTGTGAGGTCCTTCTTCCTCTGCTGCCTGCTTGGGGACATCAAATGGTGCAATGTTTCACCTTGTGATATCCCAAAGTGTTTTAAGACCCATGAGTCAACTTGTGCCTCACTCCTGGAGAGGTGGATAAATAAGGCAGACACAGGAAGGACTGAGCGCACGGCAAGCAGTTCTGCATTTAGGGCATTTGATTCATGGGGGCACTAGTCCTGCACAGTCAAAGGGAAAGGGCTACCGTTGTCCTGGGATAGTCCTCATGGCTTTCCATAGCCCACCATGGGGCAGGAGAGCTGTGGATACATCATTCATTTGGAGAATGGGTTGTAGAGCAGGCTAATGCAAGGACCCTCACACCACAGCCGTGCTGTCGGCCCAAACGTCAAATGTCTCTTTGCATCCTGTATAGTGATTTGCTACCTTTACGGTCAGAAAAAATTCGTGCTCTTTGCATTTCTCTGCTGCTACTGCCTTGGTATTTTAAAACACTTTATGGAGCTGCTGAAGGAGTCTTCAACTCCCCCTCCCCAGTAAATGTATGCCCTCTACTGCTGACGCACAGAAAAGGTAATTGATTTAAATTAAGTCACACCACATCCTTGGCAGAGCTGTGGAAGGAACCTGGGAGACCCGGGGAGGGAACCTCTCCTCTCCTCTCCTCTCCTCTGTCTGTGGAGCTTTAACAGTTGCGCTGTCAGCTTGGAGACAGATTTCATCAGCACAGAAGTGTCACTGGACTCTGCTAATAAACAGCTTTATGCAGTCTCCCTTACAAGATCTAGCATATGATATAACTACGAATAGGGCTGAAAAGTATGCTGAGGAGAGGATTTCAGTAATGCCAAGTTTCAGATTAAATCTAGAGCAAGTATATTGCAGAAGAGTGTTTTTCCCCAGATGAGTCCAGAACTGTAGCACACAATTTTCCCAATCCATACAGTTAAGGGCTCTGTGCCCCTCCCTCAGACAATGTTACAGTAAGGAGTTTTGTCTTAAAATTCAGATAGGTGGATAGAAAAACAAAATGGGAGAGCCGTGGAAAAGAATTGATCGGTCTCCCCTCATGGAAAATGGAAAGCCCTGGTCTTGTAAAATTTCTCATAAAAAGAGGAAAAAAAAGGTAATTGAAAGGCTAGAGAAGGCAGACTTAGATCTAAATTCAGACTTGAGCAAACAGGACTTGAAAGAGAGTTTGTTTCTTTTATTTTTTCTTTTTTTCTCCTGGAGGGATCTTAGGTAAATAAAGCCTGGCATGAACCCACCTTCTTAAGAAACATGTTCTGAAGAAGGATGAAATCAACAGGTTGAGGTGCTCTTTACATCAGAATTAGTCAAATTAGTTGAACCAGAAGCAATAGATTATTACACAGCTTCAAATTTCGTATGTGGCTTCTTGTGCCAACCATGTGACACCTGTCTTCGACATTCAGCAGCCTCACACAAGGCTCTAAAGGGGAAATTAATTTCCTTTCTTTCTTCTCTGGCCCAGGAAACTGTCTCCTCTTATTTTTTTCCTAGTTTTTTTTTTTTCTGTCGCCAAGATTTCTGACTCACAGCACATGGAGATGGTATTAGTCACAAGCTATTTCCTGTTTTCCAGATAACCTCACAGACTGGGGCTTCACGGTCAACAGCACAACCAGGTGGAGTGCAAGGTAGATGAGAACCAAGCACTGGCAATTGCCAAGCAGGCATACAACCTGCACCTAACTGATTGTTTTCCTCACAGGCATCTTTTTTGTTGTTGTTTTTTGTAAAGGAAAGGCATTATTTTAAAGTTCTTTATCTTCATATATTTGTCTACCATGAGTTTTCCCAGACCAACACACCAAACATGTCTTTACTCGTCCTGCTCTCAGTACAAATTTGATTGTTGGCTTTTCAAGGCAACGCTCTTACTTTGTTGCAAATGTATCAAGTGCCAACTGAAAGGACCATGCCAGAAAGCCAGGATAAGTTCAGAATAATTTGCTGCAACCAGGGCACCAGGCTCTTCTCTGCTCACCATTTTCTTATGGCATGTTTGCTCAGCAAATGCCAACACAGAGGGGAGAGACATACCACAGCTGAGTGAGTTATACTGCCCAGCCTGCTTCAGCTCATGGTGTAGCTGTGCCTTTAGCTATTGCCTCCTAACAAGCAAATCCATCTGATGCCAGTTCAGCAGGCAGAAATCAGAGGATTAAACCTCCATCATCAAGCAGCCTACTCCATTCAGGGAGGCCGATGGAATGGAGTAAGGCAGCAGTCAGAGTTGCCCTAAGATGGATCCCTATGTTGCACATCCATACAGGATTTTATGGATGCCACAAGAATATTTCACTGAAGTGACTGGAGCCACTCACCTCCACCTCCGTTCTGCTGCGGTGCCCTCCTCCCTGCCCAGCTCCAACTCCGTGTGCCGAGCCGCTCGGTCTCAGCCAGGACTGGCAGTGCCAGGGAGGTGCTGCACCTCAGGCAGAAATCCCTGCCTAGCTCAGGGCACAACTCACATGAAACCATGGCTCTATCAGCTCCTGCTGCTGACCGAGGCAGGTGTATACAACCTATATTGAAATTGAGGGTGTCACAGTTACCAATTACAAAGATAGCAAAATTAAAGCTCAGTCAGTAACAGGGCTGTAATTGCACCTCTGAATTGCGCTATGAGCTATCCCTAGGCATGTGGGATAGATGTTGCCCCTGATTTATTACTGTGCGTGTTGATAGCAAGTTTGTAGTACGTCCTTTCCAAAATACGTTAATTTTCTGAAGTGTATTGGTACATGTGTACCCACCCTTGGTAATGCAGCTAGCTCAAGGGGGAGAAAAAGGTTGCTGTTTTAAAGCGAACTGTAGCATTAAGCAACTGCCTCGGATAACAAGAGAAGAAGACTTCACCTGAAAAGAACTGCAGGAGATTGAAAGCAGAAGGCAATTATGCAAATTGCAATTGGAACAGGATTACTCAGGCTAGAGCCAATTACTTTAGCAAAGCGTGCCATGGGTTTTAATGGTATGATTGTGCCAGGGGGAGTGGGGCTGGCCATACCTGGGATTTGCCACTGTCTGTGCCTGGGAGATGCCACCACTGCCAGCACAGCAGTTTCAATGCCACTGGGAGCAAGAGTCAACACACGCTCAGGCTCCACTGGACAGAGCAGCATCAGTGCACTGGAGTGCCTGTGATCCCCATCCTCATCTCCTACTTCATCATGCTAAGGGGACTGAAGGACAAAGGAGACTTCAGCTTAGCGTGCAGGGCAAGAAAAGCCACAGCAAGCAGCAAAAGAAAACCAGGTGGACTGCTCCCGAACCAGCTGGGACTTGGCTTAGTTGTTTGGAAGGAAGGTCTCAGAGTGTTTTTGTGGCTGTGCCTGGGCAGATTTAAAGGGCATTGCACCATCTGAGTCTATCCAAATGCAAATGTGCTGCTGTATATGGAGGAAGAGGCTACACTGGAAATCAGATTTCTTACCTGGAGGAAAACATGTTTGTGGTTGTCTTCTCTGGGTGTTGTTCTTGGTATATCTCATTCATCCAGTATTCCCATAGCTGCCATCTTGGGGATTCAACCATGCTGATGAACTCTTTTCCCAAACATTTCTGAGCTTTGAAGAAAAAAATTAAAACCAATAAAAGGTGACTTCATTATTACCTTAAAGTAGAAGGAATGGATAGCAACTACTTAAGCTCATAAATATGGGCTAGTATGCACTGAAAGTAATTGTTATCATCATATGTGGTTAAAATTAGTCATGAGCAAGTTAAAACTAAGGTTGATGTCCAGGTTCATTGCTGAAATGCCCTTACTACCATGTGAAGTGCAGAATAAAATAGCAAGAACAGGATAAAACTCACCCAGTGGTTTTTTTTTTTTTTTGGATCAATGCTAACAGAACAGGGAATTTCACACTCAGACTTCAGTAAAGGTCTGTGAAGCTTCAGCTTCTGGTCTCAGCAAGAAGTAGCAAAAACAAAATGAAGATTTTCAAATCTTGGAATGCTAATAGCACTTGGGCTGTTCAAACCATCTATTACTGTCTCTGTGATCCATGCCTTCGGGCTTTAAATCACTCTCCAGAAGTTACAGAGCTCAGTCCTTTGGTTACCAGTTGCACAAGAGAGAACCTAATCATTAGAGAACAGGACAAAGACTAACTTCTTTTTGCTGGTCCAGGCCTTCCCACCTGTGTTCTTTGTGATCTTCAACAAATGGCTGAGACTTCAGATTCTAGTTCTCGTATGCTTCTGTGTTCATGAGTTGCCTTTGCAGCACTGAGCTATGCACATGCTATGAGACATTTGCTCTCACATCCTCTGACAGATTTGAGTACACCTAACACAGAACACACTTTTTAAAATGGAGACCCTATACTGTCTCTCTGCCAAAGTTTTACTAACTTAAAAGAGGTACAATTATACCTTACCACTGCACCGGGAAGGGGAGTTACAAAGTTTGATTCTGCAGTGTTTTGAATAGGATCCTTGGAAAGTCTCTGAATTTGGAATGGAAATTACTACAGGAGCTTTTCTAAATAATTTTGCTGTAAAAGAGTAATTTGTGTATAATGAAAGCCTCATAAACACACAGACTGGCTGCTATTAGAAGACTCCATTAATGTAGTAGTTTCATACCCTGTTCAGTAATGGACAAGACAAGCCCCCAAATTATGAGTCCCAGTGTAACAGAGACTGTGCTAATTATGTATGGGTGCATGTCAGCTGGGATAAAAAAAAAAACCACCAAAAATACCCCAAACAAGATCCGCCTCAGTCCTCTCCTGACAGCAAGTTTTGTCCTAAATGAAGAACGCTTCCTCAGCTTGTTTAATGACTCCCACGCAAGCAAGGAAAATTGTTGAGGTTTTGTGATAAGTTTCCTCCTGGTGTTCCCCCTACTGAAAACCAGTGTTTACAGTCTAAGGAGCTGGCACCTTTTTTTCCTCTGGTGTCACCCCGCAATTTCTCCAGCTACAATTCTTTCAAAATGGAGGCACACAGGGTAGCCATTGTACTGAGTCAGGGTAAAAAAGAGCCAGAGAAAGGCAGAGAAAGCCTCCTTCTTAACCCACCCAAGGAAAATTGAGACCCCTTGGGAAAAACTTTCACACCTCTGGATGCTGTCTGTGATGCTCTGCTTGTGGCAAAGGTCTTCTCTGAGTGGCAAACTCACGAACCCGCTCAGGGTTCAGCAAGTAAAGCATCATCCAGTGCAAAAATGGTCAGTGTGATGGATAATTTCAGAGTGGTGGTAAAGCTATTGGTTTTGAAGCTAGCAATTTGAAGTTGTACATTGCAATTAGATAAGCGAGAAAAATGCTATTCTCTATTTCCAAAAATAATCTTTTGATACTTGGGGTTAGGCTGGTATAGTCCTAAATCTCCATGGATGTAGTTGTGATTCCTGTTTAATAAAACTCCAGAGGTGATCTCTTTTTATCAGCCTATCATCTGTAATTAAGGCATTTAATATTCAAACCCTTTGATGTCATGTCATCTTTGAAACATAAACAAGAAGTTTGTCTCCATCTTAGAAATTAAGATAAATGGGTTGGAAGGGCAAGTCCCCAGAGATACTTCTAAAAGCTATTTGGATATTTTAATAGCTACAAAAAATAATAACAATAATATTAAAAACCACATTGGAAGAAGGCTTAAAACAGAGTCCTATAGAAAATGAACAATACAACTTCTCAGCAGAGAAACCTGGACATAATCAGATTTACTACTGTTTGTTGTTGGGTTTTTCGGTCCAGGCGATTTGTTTGTAGTGAGAATTTCGAAGTACTGAAATTAATTCCCAGTCACTCTCTCTATTGCTATCAGATAGAAAAGCAAGTCCTGGCACCCCATGAAGCTGTGCCCAGGGCCTGATGCACTGAGATATGGAGGACACCTCATGTTACACATCCTCCTCTGCCCCACTATTTAATAAGAAAATCAGTGGGAATGTGGCAACCATCTGGTGGGGCATCTGCCCCGTATGCTGGGTTTGGCTGAAGCTTCAAATGAGATGTCTGCAAAAAAAGGACACTCTCTGTCCAGGTTTGGGTAAAGCAAGGGGCTAGGTATGAGGTCAGCCTGTCACATAACCTGTGGGGAGCAGTGCATTGGGGAATGCCCTCCTCAACCATTTATGTCTCCTCACCTGCACCGGTGGAATAAGTCTCACCAAGGCCAAACTGGAAATCTCTGTCAGAAGACCTGGGGCTCCAGACCTCAGTCTGCTTCCTAATCTTATGGCTTAGCCACACGATTATCCTTCACCCACATTCAAAGGCACTAAAGGATGTGCAACTTTTTTCTGCCATCACTCTTCCCTTCAAACTTGTCAGAAATCTCTCGCTCGTTTTTCTGGCGTGAGGCCCACTTCCACTCTCTTTAGCCTTCTACCGGTATCCCTGGATCTCAGCCAGCTTAGATGTGAGCTCTCCTTCTGTTTATAATTAGAATGTGCACACATTCAAGTTTGTTTTATTCCCAAGGTCTTATTGGTGGGTTAGAGGGATCAGCATGTAGGAGGGGAATCACACAAATCCTGTTATTTGTAGGTGCAGGGTGGTGAACAGGAGGACGATACAAAAAACCCATTAGTCATTACTAAGATTTTAAGGCAGATTCCTTAGGCAAGGCTGGGAAAATCTCTCACTGTCTGCCTGCTCCGCTGATAGCTAGGTCTTCCTTTGCCCCACCTCTCCATGCCCAGACTATATGAGTGTCCCAGTACATTGGGTTACTATCTCTCTTCCTCTTCTTCCATTGCAGCACAGACTTCCTTTTATTTCTGTTTTGAATCATGTGGAATTCATCTGGGCTGGTGCAAATTTGCCACCATTGTTATTTACTATGACAGCTTCAGAGAAAAACTGAAGCAGCAACATTTGTGTTAAGGTTTGTTTTGAGATCTGCAACAGGACAGCAGTATACACCTCTTCCAACCCTGATTGCTGGTGTCTGACTAATGTCCTTGCCCCAGGCTTTTAATTTCCCGATGCAGTAAACTGGTTCTTGGAGTTAAAGGTAAAAAAGCCAATATCCAGATCTTCTCCTCCTATGGGGATCTATCACCTCTAGAATGTTTTAAAGTAATGGCTAAATTTTTACATGACTATGCATTCCTCGCTTCTGAACACGAGCCAACATGATTGATTTGAGTATTAATTAGCACTATTAATCACAGAAGACTAACGGATGATCTCGCTGAAGTTCATAGAGGAGCTCTGAACAACAAATATATGAGGAAGAACAGGTCAAGTGCCAAAGAGATGACTAGACCCTGGCCTGAAGTGATTCTATTCCAAAGGCACAAGTGAAGAAAAACAAAGCCAGACAAGATAGAACATATACAGAGTGGGAAGTGGGTATTTAGGCTTGAATGTTTCTTGAAATAGGTGGGGTCTCAGTGGCAGCTTGCTAAAAACAGTGTGGGAGCTTAGCTCACGGTAGCGTTCTTTTTGGCAGGCCATGAGGTGGGGTTGTGAAAGGCTGCCAAGATGGGTGGATGAAGGAGACAGAAGTATCGGTGACTGATGCTTTGGCAAGATTGTAACTGAATGGCAGGTATTCCATTTTCTCTAATCTCCTTTTGACACCTGTTTCTTCCTGGGCCGGATTAATTACCACTTGCAGGATTAGGTAAAGCTGCCCAGTTACCTACAAGTCTGGTTTTAATATGGCAGCTTTGTCAGCTTTTCTTTGCCAGTGGTCTAAGTTAGTTTTGTTGGGCTGTAATTGGTCAGATGAGCTCATACCTCAGAATCTGCAACCTTTTCTGTCTCAGCTGACGGCCCCTGGATCTGGGCAGCTCGAGGGAATGCCTGGCAGAAAGCTCTGCCACTGATGGAGACTGCTCTGCTGCAAGAGTTGTGTTTCACATTAAGCACCAGATGTCTTTTCCATCTTTTTTAGTAGCTCCTCTAAACTGGAGATTAAAATCCCAAACTGCACAACTCCAGAGCCCCATCTCCACAGACCCACCAGGCTCAAGAAACCCACACAGCTCAGAAAAGCATCCTGTACTGTAAAGAATGACATGTGGGTGGCAGTTGAGCTTACCAGTGTCTGCTCTATTTGTGTGAACAATTGCTGCATGGCTGCTTTTGAATTTACAAGTGTTTAGGAAGTTTTGAGATGCACAGACTATAAATGCCAGTATCTATTCCACCCTCTGCAGATTTGAATTCAGCTGTCATTTCACAGTGCACCTAATGATTCAGGTGAGGGAAATGGTTTCTGCTGTTGTTCTGCTCCTTTGTTGTTTCTTTCTGTGAGATGAAGAATCCTTTAGACATGGAGTTTTTCATGCTATGCTTCATCCACTTGAACCTTTCCTTCACAGACTTCAGGCATATAAGAAAAAAACCAGATGTCTCAGGAAAAAGAAAACCCCCAAAACCCTAGCTTTACATGCACTTGGATCTTTCATTTTATAAAAACAGTCAGGCCACAACCACAAGATTTCACAGATAAGAGAAAAAATGTGGATTGTACTTAATTCAATATTATAAAGAAATGCTCTTACAGGGAGACGGCAAGCTGAGCCAAAGCCAGACCAAGACTGCTGACTGATCTGAGAAATGTGAATATTATTCACACTGGGACACCACATCTCATAATGCTCCATGTGTGCTATAGTATATAATTATGAAATGTTTGCATTAAGTAACTTGGGTGCCTAAATACAGATGTTCCTTATTGACATTAATTGAACTTGACATATCTTTGGCCTGCTTTATAACAGTCACCAAAGCATGCATTTCCACTTTACCGTACATATTCTAAAGGAGCTCTGTTCCATATCGAGCTTATTAACACAGAAAAACATTAGTGCCTTAGCTATCTGTCATATATTTCAGGTAAAAATGCAATTGGTTTGCATTAAAGAGTGTAGCTGCTGGGAACTGACCACAAACATTAATTTCTGTTCTTTTAAATTTTTATTTACAGTGAAATTTGTCCCCAAGACTTAGAAAGTTATTTTGTCTTTCCAAAACTGTCAACACATTGTGGTGCCATTTGCTCTGCCCTTATTATTACTATGTCTCAAGTGCCCTGAGAAAGAAAGGAAGAAAGAAAGAAAGAGAGAGAGAGACGGAAATTGTTCTTTCACTCCCATATAAAATATAAATGGTTTTACATTTGATAGTTTAACACTTCTACACTATTCTGCAGTGTGCCTCATTTCAGCATCTAGAGAGAAACCCTAAGTATCGAACAAAAATAAGAATACCCGTATTTATGAACTTCACCTGGCTGGTTCAAAACAGGTTCTACAAAGGAGAACCCAAGAAGGCCTACAGTTTCCTTTGAGATAATCTGTTTTAGATGTGTCATGCAGTTGAGATCTGTATCTCGGATTCTCCAACATCCTTACGGAACCTCAGATTTTAAGCAAACCTTTCTAAATAAGCTTCCTTGGAAATGAAAGATAGGCTTGTTTTTGACATTTTCATCTTAATTTGCAATGTTCAGCTGGGCTATTGATGAGTGGGAAGTGTTTAAGTGGACGTTCACGCTTTGAAGTGATGAATACAGAGATGATAAGGCATTTGAAGTTTGATCTAGAATTCAGACATGAAAATTTATTCCCCTGATATTAAGGAAAAACTTCTTACACATATTGTTCCAGGCAGTTCATGGACCAGGATAATTGCCTTTTTAAAAGGAGGTTTATGTAAAATTCGAGAGAAGAGTGGAAATGAAAGTACACAGAACAGAGACCTTGTGATTTTATTTCGCCAGGTTCCTCCTTTTAAGAGAGGTGTACATATTGCCTTTCCTGAACTGAATAGTGAAAATATGTATGTTTTCTGAGTCAAATTCAACATTCTCAAAGCACAGAAGTCTTGTCTAAAAGACAAATACCTGCCCTGTCCCTTAATATTGTAGGAGAACTTGTTGTGTTACGGGAGCTCTTTCCTTCTAAAAAAAAGTTAAAGGTGATTCAGAGATTTTGTATAGGCTGAGGACTCTTGCCTTACTCAAGGAGTAACATTGCTCTTTTTCATAGCAAGATGCCACTTTCCATTCTAAAACTGCTTGAGAAAAATATTTTTAAAATATTGCATTTTCTCTTTGATGCTACCTTTGCCAATTAACACGATTCCAAGGATTTCTGCTTGGAGTATATCTTTTGGTTTTCTCATAACAATTTAAGCAAGACAAGCATGAGATGAAAAGGGAGCTTCCCAAGTATGTGCAGACACTTATTATAAAGGGAAAAGTCCTGTGGCAAATTCTCCACAGCACAAGTCATTGTTTTGAAATGTATTTCAAGACTAAGCATATCTGATCACATCCAAGGCAGGAATATTACTGTTTATAATGTCATTGTGAGCTGTGAAGGATACGTTGTTCAGATACAGGTAAAAATTGATGATGGAGTACTAGGCTCTGAAAGTGTCAGTAACTAAGGATTGTTTTTGAAGTAAGAAAAATAAAAATGATGTAATACTAACCAAAAGGCCATAGTCACTTCAAAATGCAGAAAAATAATCTGAACAAACTCATATATGCTTGAAGCTGGGTGCTTAAACACCAAGGAATTTATACTTTTTCACTTCTATTCAACTGGTGAGATGTTGCTTGTAACTGAGCATGACATGAGTAATAAAACATTCCTTTTCTTTTCTATAGGCCATGCCAAATGGACAGTAAATACCTGACAAAATGATCCAGAGTTCATCAGAGATCATTCCAGGAAGTTTTACTCCAGGCATGTACATTATTGTAAACTGATGATATGCTGGGGTCTGTCCTTTATGAATGTTAAAAAAAAAAAAAAAGCTTTTTATATTCAGCCTTTTTTTTTAATATATATAATATAAGGGGGACCTTATAAATGCTTTATAAATGTCTCAAGGGTGGGTGTCAGGAGGATGGAGCCAGGCTCTTTTCAGTGGTGCCCAGCGACAGGACAAGGGGAGGAAGAACTTCACTCTGAGGGTGACAGAGCACCTGAACAGGCTGCCCAGGGAGGTTGTGGAGTCTCCCTCTCTGGAGATATTCAAGACCCGCCTGGACATGGT
>Ga0181612_133030_pt1 | contig 12403 bp, 5 predicted proteins | sample HoacroProtozoa21_FD_119630 | JGI IMG/M metagenome (GOLD analysis project Ga0181612, IMG submission 119630) | Hoatzin crop microbial communities from Cojedes, Venezuel. Combined Assembly of Gp0051906, Gp0051904, Gp0051908 | reverse complement strand
GGGTGTGGAGGAGGGGGGGTGTGGGGGGGGGGGAGGGGGGGGGTATTTGGGAAGGGTCCCTGACATGGGGAGTCTTGGGATCCCCAGGAGGATATTTGAGGGAATGGTTAGGGTGGGTTGCCACTCTAAATTGCACCACAGTATTTTTCTAACCACTTATTGATGACTAATTTTGATAAGGTCAACACAAAAAGATTTTGAGACTATGAAAACATGAATTGAGGTTTATAAAATAAGATATTTTGGTTCCCTAGGAAAAAGCCATGTTTCTAACAAAATTCCTCATCTTTGGAGAGGAACAGAAACTTGTTTTTCTCAGAGGTAAAGTGTCATGTGGTAGAAGTACAGTGTTCTACCATCATCTTTTAAGCGGAAGTGTTGACTGCAAGTTAGTTTCAGGATAGATATACAGAGAAAAAGACACAATATCCAAGGATGGCTTATCAAAACCATGCCAAGTAAATTCATGATTTGCTGAGATGGTAAAGCACGTGTGAACACGAAATTCAGTGAGTTGTAAAAAGCACGCAAAATATTTTCAAGCATTATGGAAATCAAAGAGGTTTCTTCTTTTGTTTTGGGGGGTGTGGGGAGGGGGAGTGGAGGGTAGGCTGAAGAGACTTATTTATAGCAACTTTAATTCTGCCACTCTTGATTTACTCTTAAGTTCCTGGGTTTCTATTCATACGGTACTGTTGGGGACTGACGTGGAAGGATAAGCAAAAAAACCCCTGTGAGTCTTGGGTCTGAATCTCCCGAAGATCACAGCTTCTTTGCCTCTAGGCACTTCACAGCACTGGAGTCAGGGATGTCGCTAGTTAGGGTTTCCGATGACTACAGAACGGCCTTGTAGGGACAGCCCACAAAAGAGGGAAAATGACCAACAACAACTTGTTCTCTTCTTCTTTTTCATGCTAAGAATTATGCCAGATGTCCTTTTGTTTAATCAACATATGAAAGAAATATAAGAAACCCTTCTTTGTCAATTCACTTGTATTCTTTTTGTGCGTACTGGGTAGCAGAGCTTTTTGCTCTGTTACGTGTAGTCTTTACTGAAGTACTGGTGTGCTGCTATACTGGTAAGTGTTCAATGTTCTGCACTGAGATAATCCTCTGCTAATTTGCATTGGATGTCTTTTGGGTAGCTTGCAGTGTGCTTATAGCCTTCCTTCAGCTGATGTACAGAGGAATTCAGTACTTTATGTAAACATCCACTTTCTTTCTATTATCTCCATTTTCTTTCTTTGGAAAAGAGCCATATTAACTTGAGAATATATTGCTTTATTTAATGATAGAAATGCTTTTGAATATACTTAAGTTACCATAGGAATAATGAATATTTGCTAATAACTATTGCAGTGTTGTCTATAATTCCTAGATTAGTACAAGCTTTAGACAATTTGTGGTCTATAAGAGTAGGCACATGCTCAGGGCAACTACCAAGCTGCTATAATACCTGAGATACATGGATTACTAAAAAAAGTAGGAAATTATTTTTGAAATTCCTATATTTTTGGCAGTGAGGATCACAAGTAAAATTTAAGCATTTAAAGCTCACGTAGGTACTTTCAGAAAGTGATCAATAGTGCAGATTCATCAGAGAATTATTGCTAGATAACGCATTACACCTATAAATGTGTTCTTCCTTTCAACTTAGGTGTACCAGTCTTCATAGTGACATATATTTATCATCTCCATTTGGGATTTTGCATCAGTCGAGTAACTGTATGATGGTTAGTTTATATAATACTCAAGAGTACAAGATGCAAATTCTTCAGTATAATTAATTAGAAATGCATGATATTTTAATTTTTTTTTTAATATTTTTTGATCAAAATCCTGCTGTCTACGTCGCTCTTCAGGCTCTAGTGAACTGAGTGGGAGCTTTGCCTTTGACTAGTAAGCCACAAAAGGTAGACTTGGGCTCAACCTATACTGCAAGATCCTTACAAGAATCAATAAATGATCATAATCCATAATCTGAAATACATCTATTGTCACAACCTGATACAGTATCAGTACAGGTGCAAAGTTTTGCTTGATTTTATGTATTAAACAACACACATTGATGTTCAAAATTCAGAAAATATCCAGAGCTGAATAATATGCCTTTTGATGAACAGATCGAGAAGATAATAGTATGTAAGATAATAGTGTACATATATAATATTTTACTCTGTAAAAGTACATAGAAGATACTAGTTCTTTGTATTTTCACTTACTCAATTTCACATGTATTTGGGATCAGGAGGCTGATTGCCTGTGGAAAAAACCACTCAGCTATCCTGTTTTTACACATGGCTGATGAGCCCCCTTGACTGATAGAGAGTTTCCAGGGACAGCTAACTCTTAAACGCTAATGAAAATAGGTACTTGGGATACAACTGATAAAAATGCCTCTGGTGACAGAAGTGCCAACAAGCTCCTGTTATTAGATATTTCAGTAAATCCTTGCAGAAGATAGATCTTAAAAGTGAGTCTACTGCAGGAAAAGCTTCAGTTTGTGCTCACACCTTTCTTGACTCAAAAACATTGTACCATGGGACACAAACCAGAGGACAGGCTTCATTAGTTCAGTTCTAATTTCATTGAACTATTTGTTTGCTTTTGTTTTTGTAACTTAAATCCTCAGTGGTTTAATTCTACATTGTCTAATTTATTGGCAAATAATGGTAGTTTTGTCTTAAATTTATGAAAGTTTTACATTATTTTAATTGACATTTCTGGGCTTTTAAATTATTTCTGCGTGGAACTCATTCTCAAAGGGTTTAATTTGGTTCTGTGTAAAATTTGATGAATGTACACAGGAATGTGAAAAAATAAAAACAAAGAGCTGGATACAAATCTCTCAACTCGGAAACAGCTCCCCAAAGCGGGATTCTTTCAAGCAGATCAGTGTCTTTCGGTGTTGAAGTCAATGGAGCTACACTGGTTTACACCTCCTGAGGATCTGGATACACACCATTAATATCTGATTCAAAGCCCATGGAAATAATTTGCTTTTAGTATAGTAACTTTACGGCTAGAATAATCTGTTCATATTTATGAGCTTCCTGCTTAATGAGTTCTGACATGTTTGTTAGGGAGCCTGAGATCATTCCTTGCCCAGGGTAAATCTCTGAGGAACAGTTTCTTTCCTTGGATGCTCTTATAGCAGTGCACACCTTAGTGATTGCTGGATAAAAATAGGCAATCCAGGTATTCCGTTTGAGGAGATGTTGACTTCTTGCAGGTTTTTGTTCATTTGTGTTTTCTTTTTTTCTGAAACCCATCTCAGAGAGTTTTTGACCTCTAATAGTAGAAACTAAAGTTGTTAATTTTGAAGCCCATGTGAGAATAGTAGTGAAACCTCATGCTTCTAAAAGAATTTGGTAAAATATACCCCTCATTCTTCTATTAGTAACCACATGTCTACTAGGTAATTTGTTCTTTTACCTACTTAGGTACTTTGGCAAAAATGGAATTTGTGGGTTTTGCCCTCAGGAACAGATGGAGTTACACACCTTGCGTATATGCTTCTGGAGCTATTTGAGAAAATGATCCTACTAGTGCAAGAGAAAATGTTCTCCTGAATCTTGACTGAAAGCCTTCAGAGCAGCAGAACTGTAGCATAAAAATGAGTGGAGGATGACTCGGTGTTTGCTTGTTAGTGACTTCATTGGTTTTTATTATCATAAAATGCAAACATTTCACAGTTGTTCTTATCCTTTTCTGCAGAACTTGCCTAAGAATCTCATGAGACCAATGACAATTTTATTATGACACTTCTGTATGTTCTGTTTTCTGGTAGGTTTCAGCTATAGTATTTTGGCATTTGTACTTCCAGTCCCAGTACGGTTAGGCCTGGACACCAGCTTGTGGAAGTACAGATGGCTCTTCATAAACTTTGGGGTTTTTTACTTTCATTTCAAAATTATCTGATGATGCATGTCACTCACTAGATGGCTGATGGCTGTCTTGTCAGATGGCTCATGTGAGTACCTACCAAATACTTTTTGAGGGTTTGGGGAGTTTTTTGTAAAATACCAGATACTTGGTGAAATCAGTGCTGACACTTTTGGATGCCTACCAAAGACAAGAAGAAAAATCACGCTCACACCTCCCTGCATCTTAGTATACAGGATGTAGTGTTTTCCTCTGAGCCCATCAAGATGTAATTACTATCTGTTGCTCCAACAAAAAACTATTAAGAAATCAAGATAACATGTTGGATCTCAGAAAGCACATCTAATAAGTTAATGATGGGATGGATGATTTCATCATTACATTTTGATTATTTGTCCCTTATTAACAGACATGTTTTTTTGACAGGTGAAATTCTCAGCTAGCCATCAATGCCATGGACATGCACTCAGATAGGGAAACACAGCTGAAAAATCACAAAAATAGAATGATTAGAATGTTTTTCTTATTTCACTTGGACATTAGCAAAATATTTGCAGTTGCTGCTATACTGATGACCTTGAAGTCTCACACAGTTACGATGACTTTTTTTTTATCATATGAATTCAACACGACAAAATACATTGAATACTGCCACTCTTAAGCTTAAGTCTAAGTTAGAGTAATAAAAATTAGAAAAAAGTGACTCTTAAGAATAGAGAAAGTGTAAGTATTTTTGTTCTCGACGTGTCCTTGTGCTGCAAACTTCAACTTGATACCATTAGTGCTCCTTTAAGCCCTTTTCTGGACTCCTGTGCATGCATTCCATTGCTCTTCATCTCAAGGTGCATAACACCTATATCATAAACTTCAAGTGATATATTTTATTTAATACTTCTAAATAAATTTTTATAAAATTTTGAAATACATTTTTCGTCTCCTAATTCAGAGCTGAATATACTGACACGGCAGAACATCTGACTTTTATTGGATCTTGCCAATGACTAGATATCATAATTAATTCTCTTTAAAGGAGGAATTAATTTAGCTTATACAATGTAGTTTATACTTTTAGGGGAAACAAATATTCCAAAAGCCCAGATCAGAACATTTGCATTGAATTGAACTGCTGAGATAATTAATTTCAGTAGTGTTCAGTTCCCACTAAATACCCAATTTAAAAGAGTTAGGATCCAGGGAACTTGAGAACAGTGACTTTGTGAGAGCTATAAGATGATTTTGCTACTTGCTAGGGAGCTTAGCAGCTCTGTGTCTATGGCAGCTTTGCCAAACTGTGTGGTGAACAGGAGACTGATATGTCCTAATTTCATGGCAAGCTGCCATGCTGTCTGGCAATGAACTGTGGAACAAAGTGCATAGTAACATGTAAGCTGTTAGGAAAGTAGGCAAATCTTCCCAAAACATAAAATGATTCCCTTAGAGACACTTTTTTTGGAGTCAAATTGTATTGCCACATTTGACAACTGCAGAGGAAAAAATAATACAACCGTGCTGGCTCAAGCTTGTGGAGGCAATGACTAGGAGGGAATCTGAGGATCACTTATGCATTTATCGTGCATTCCTTTGGCCATATAGTATCCTGTACTGGTGATAAGTTCTATTCATGGGGATATGTCATGGTAGTATCCATTGTCAACAGAAAGTAAGATACCTTTTGTGGATTTTTTTTTTAATATTCCTGCCACTTGATACCTATAAACCACTATGTTAATTCCCTACTTCACTGTGAAGCTGGGGGGAAAAATATCATTGTACAAAGATGTTTAAACACTATGGAGATAAGAGCTATATCAAAATTCCAAATTTTAATGGACAGTCCCTCTGGGACAGCCAGAGGATTTCTGTGGTTTTTGTATGTGTTCCTGGCATGTTGGTTCTAAACGTACTTCTAATGTAGCTAGATTTTATTTTTTTTCAGTACCCAGAATTAAGAAATTAGTGGAGTGAACACTGAGTCATCTTCAATGTGAAGAGCTAAATCAGGTGTATATTGAAATTATCCAAACTTCTGTTTTGTTCATTGCCAATCTGCTATGTTTCACAATGCAGATCAGAGACAGGACACCTACAGAAATGTACATTGATTTAATTACTATAGAATGCATGGGCACGCAGCTGTAATGAAGATATATAACTGTAAGGTGGAATGCTACAATAAATAGGCTGTGATCATATCTGCTTAAGACTTTCCTTGCATCTTTGTCATAAGCTCATTATAGAGGCACTCATGAATGTGGCTACACCAGTAGAGTTTCATGGCTGCAAAGTTCCTTCTTCTATGAGGAGTAAAAGAATGAAAACAGTGATCTAATTCCATAGATTCACACACTGCTGAATCACAGGCTAGGAGCAGTGACTTTTTTAAATTTCTTTTTTTTTTTTTTGCGTGACTACTTCATGCCCCTAAAAATGTCAACACAAAGTATCTTAGCATTGTTGTTTTGTATTTGAAAATACAGTCACCTTAACGCTACAGGTATGTACTACCTGTGCCTTTTAAATAAAGATACAGCTTTCAGATAGAAACCTATGCCTTTTGAGATTTGTAGAATATATACAGTATCTAAAATGTTTAATCTCTACCTCCCTCCCCTTCCTCCTTAAAGTAGTCACTCCTTGGAAAGCTAAGTTATTTTAAGAAAGCTATGAAATATTATTACTGTTTCTATTGTTCTGGAAAATTAACTTGTTATAGCACTTCACGTATTTATAAAACTACCATATTAAAAGAAAATCAGAGATTCTTTAGGGTTAGCAGGAACAACAAAAAAGATATATGCCTTGCAAAGCTTGCTGTAGATATGAAAATAAACACCCAGAATAAAGGCATGAGCTTCCTAGAGAAACATAAACGATACAGATAATATTCTGCAGAGATCAACAAAATCCCAAATCTGATAAATCTTATATTAGAAAAAGGATTAAGGCAACAAAGGATAAGAGTAGGATGAAAAATCATTTCTTACATTTAAACTAGTTGAAGAGTTTCATAAACGCACTTTCATGACTGACTTTCAAGGATCACAAGTGGGACGGAGCTCTAGACAAGGTTGGAGTAGAGGGCTTATATGGAAAGTTCTTCTCTTTTTAATGATCTTAGATTTCTCCATTTATTTTACGCCTCAAAAGATAAGAGACAAATTTTCTTGTATGCTTTTCCTTAACATTGCCAGAGGTCACCTGTAGCACTCCTCCTGGAAAAAGCCCCTCAATGGAATCATTTCCCACAGGCACAGACCTTGTTTTATCAGAGCTGTAGTAGAGTCATGTTTTCCAAGAGAAGATGTTTTTAATTATGGATCAGGTGTACATTATTTAGGTTTAGAAAGCTACTCTGAGACTGAAGTTTCCTTTCTTTTAAACTAAAACATGGGGGATTTTTTTCTTCCCTTTCCATTTTTTCCACACAGACAAGGCCTGAAAACAAATATCTTCACAAATTTTTCCTAACTCATTTACCTTCTGCTGTGAACAAGAGCCAGCCTCCTTAGATTAATAACTGGTACTAACAAAGCATTATGTATTTGATTCTACATAAACCTGTGCATTACTTCAGTCATCTAGCATACCAATTCTCTTTTGCTGTTATGAATCAGCACGATTTCCATCTCTACAGATATCTCCTGAAAAGCAAGTAGTAAAAAAGAAGAAAACCATGTAGTTCTGATTATAACAATCTGGGTTTATTTGAAATTGCAGGCTGATTAGAGGGAACACTGGAGAATACCCTGTGTCTCTCCTGGACAGAGGCTGGAGTGGGGAAGGGGGAGGAGTGGTGGGACTGAAGTATTTGGTTTTGTGGGGAAGGAGAAATCACTCATATAGCTGCAAAGAAAACCCAACACTGAAGTTTCTAAATTATCTTGGGACATAAAAACCCACAGAATTTGATATGGGCATTACTTCATTAGGATTTTCCTTCCAGAGAAGTATTAATTTTTTTTAGATTAACTTAAATACAGGATAAATGCTGAAGACACTGAAGGATTAAATTAAACTTAATTAAAATATTTAATTCTTTGATTACAAAAGTAATAATTACAGTAGAATAAAGAGCAAAATAACTCTTATTGAATAGCTCCTTATTAGGTATGCTCAACCTTTTCTATCAGGAGTTTTTAATACACTCTTCATCTCTTTATTCTTATACCCCTTGTACCTTAGAAAGACAGAGAGAAAAGAAGGAAAGGAAAAAGGAAAGAAAGGAGAAATGGAGAAAAAAAAGTCTGTTTAGATCTATGCAAAATACTTGCTGCTTCTTTAGGTGACTTGGTTCCATCCTGATATACTTGTTTATTTGCTTTCCTTCCAAGACATGTAAATATTTGTTGTTTAAAAGAATTTGGTATAACAAATGTTGGTAGAATAGCAAAGTGAATTGATATTGATATCTTGATGTCAGTAATGTAGAATTTTGCTTGAAAGGCTGAAATAAGGAGAAGGAGAACCAAATATTTTACCAGGACTAGGACGTAAATCTCCTAGAATAGTTAATAGGGTCTGTGCTGTCAACTGCAACTGTGACTTTCCAGGAAAAGAACTGTAACCGAGAAAGCCACATTTCTTTTGATCTTCCACTTTTTTATTGTCTTTCCCCCTTTATGTGTAGTCTGTCTTATAAGAAGACTGGACTGGACTGTATAAACAGGATTAAAACAGCCACCTGAAATATATTCCTTTCTTTTCCCAGTAAGGGCACTTCAAGTCCTTGGAAAGAATAACTGAACGGAAGGAGGAACAGGAAAGATTATTAAAACGCAGATATATTTAAGGTTGTTTTGGGGAGATTCACCAAGTGGGACTGTTTCATATAGTCGAATACATTTTTTCGTGGTGAAGAATGTATTCCCTGTTTGAGTGCTGCTTTAGCGGTTTTGAGATTCAGATTTTTTTGAGGCAGGTATGGTTGGCAGGGTTGAACGTGCCCTTTGCCCATGCCACCCAGGCTGAAGCAAGCAGTCAGTGAGTGGATGCTGCCCAGTGTTCAGCTTCCTCCGAGACTGGCCTTGGTGGCCATATGTCCCAGGGCTGCTGCTCAAGGACTTGTGCAAGTAAGCAAGGTATAATAGCACCATTAAAGCTGTGGCTCTCTGGAAAATATATCTTGCCCAAAGTACTTCTTTCCATGATCATGGCTTTAAATGACAGGCATAACTGCATTAATGCAGTAGACTTTGCCTGGATGCTTATTCCACATAACATCTTGATGATCAACAGCACTGTCTCGAGTCAGAATGACCCATATTAAGCAGGCTGAGACTGATTAGGAAATAGTGTGAAACATTACACTGAGGCCTGAAATGGACCTCCAGAGGTGTGCCAAGGACAGTATCTTCCAAGTTTAGATGAGGACACCGAGGCACTGCTTCATGGCTGATGCGGTGCAAGAGAGCTCTGCTGACAAGGATGTAGCCACGGAGGAGGGCTCCCAACCCCATGGAGAGGAAGGGGACGTCACAGGGCCCTGGGCTGTTCCTACCAACACATCCATAACTGGGTGCCTGAAAGAGACAACAGGAAGACGGGATCTGTGGGGTGCTGTCTGGGAAAGGGAAAAAGCCAGCTTCCCCTGGAAAAACATTGCCTACATGTTGCCACTTTGCTGTGCCTTCGTGGGCAGACCTGAGAGACAGGCAGATTGTGCTGCTTCAGGTGCTGTCCCCGGAAAATGGATACAGCCTTTTAAAGAACCTGAATGCTTTGCCACTGTTGTTTGCTGAGCAGCACATCGCCAGGTATGGATTCTGTAATTACTTCTGGGGCCCTTTTAATTCATCAGGTTGCCCGTGCCACCCCAGGGTGGTGGCGGGGGCCATCATCAAGCCTCCCCTGATGGGTAGCAGGGCTGGGACCAGGCCGGGCACGTCGGCCCTGCAGCTGAGGGCCTGGGCCCAGGTCCTGGCCCAGCAGCGAGGCAGCATGGGCTGTCGATGGGGACCTTGGCCTGACAGCTGTCTCTGGGCCTGGGGAGGGCCTGGCCGGTGGCCTCCCTCCTGCCACACCCAGGATGCCTCTCTCAGCCTAGGGGCTGCGGGCTCAGCCACCACCATCGCGGGAGTGCCTGGATCCAGGGCCTGGCACATTGCAGGTGCCCTGGCCAGCTGTGGCAGCATCCTGGGGAAGCCCAAAGTTTTGGTTCAGGGAGTGCTTGGACTCTGTCAGCAGCCGTGCAACTGCCTCCTGCCTGTGTCGCCTTGCGTCTGAAGAAGCGGCTGAGGAGAAAGCTGTTCAGCAGCCGGACGAGCCCCTGACAACGTGGTAAGTGTGGGCATAATATCTTTTGTACCGGGGTTTTCTTGCAAAAGGTTTGGCGTGACTTCGAGGTGTCCTGTTACCTTGCACGCACCAGGGGAAGTCAAAATGCTGCAGCCATGAGATAGCCAAGCTATCACCTTCGAGGAAAATGGCTGGCTTGTCCTGGCAGCGTGCACATCTACATGGACACTGCTCGTTGCCTAGACTTCAAAAATTACATAGACTTCAGAAAATAGAAAAGGGATTGGGCTAAAGAGCTTGGCTGTGATCACAAGCTGCTGTGAACTCATGCCCTTTCGTGTATGGAGGGAGAAGAAAGAAGGGGGGAAAGAAAAACTGCGTTTCTTGCTTGTTGTTTAGCTGATGCACAGAATGGTACAGCTTGAGAAGTATTACATTTAGCTGTCTTTGTAATTAGCTGTTATTCTTTATTTGCTAAATAGCTAGAATAGCATTTTGGCAGAAGGGTCTGGGAGCATTTTTCAGCTGTTTCTTTCGCTGTACCATATTCTTAGTCAATTGATGTTAGTCTTTCTGTATGTTAGAGCTAATATTACTAGATTACCAGAATAACAGTGCTTTCTCTGATATATTTAGTATTATAAAATTAAAAATTATTAGAACTGAAAAGGGCATTTTCCATTAAATTCTTCATTATCTTTTGTAGAAACAAGTGAATTAGTTTTGAAATCCATTGCTGTTATTTCATGAACAAATACTTTATGTTGTCAGTAGGCAAATAGATATTCTTGTTTTCCTATTAATTCCTGTAAACCTGTCTTTGAATTTTTAAGTGGGTCTTTAATTCTATTTCTTATCTAAAATATTATTTTGACTTAAAATTTTGAATTTTATCATTTTAGGGAAGATTTCCAAGATATTTATAAAATTAGCTTATAAAGTGATGTTACAGATACAGTCTTTTCAGATCATGGCTTTACATGGTGCTTTCCAGAAAATCAGCCCTCTGGCTGCTCTTCTGGTGAATAGAGTGTGAAAAGATGCCTGATTTTCTAACTCTGTCAGGTTTAAAAATTCCTGTCAAGTAAACAGGCTTCCTAATTTTCCTTTAGACGGACAGGCAGATATGCATACTTTTGACACTACATTCAACTGAAAACTTTCTACACTCAAGATCATTTCACCAGAAAATACCAGAAAATTGTAATATTAATAATTTATTGTTGGTTTATTTTATTTATGTTTTGCATATTTTTCAATTTTGATTTTACAAAAGTAGAAGAATGTGGATAATATTATAATTTTCCTTTTCCAAGCTAAATTAGCTACTGCACTAAATCAATATACGCTGAAAGAGCTCCCAAATTGATGTATCTTGCTGGGGTGGCACTGGAGAAATAGAGAGCATTTAACTCCCGAGACTTTTCTTTACTTGTTTTAAAATAAAAGGCAATCTGAATACATGTATTTATTGCCTGACTTACCACTTTCTAGTTTGGTCAAAATTGGTTTGAGATTTTAATGTTCTTAATTTTCCCGCCAAGTAAGGTTAAGGAACCTATTTTCTTTGAAGTATAATTAAGTTCAGTACACTGAGGTCAGTAGTGTTCCTTCTCTTATAACTGATACATGAGCTTAAGGTTTTGTCATAACTTCAAGGGAATATTTAGGATAAACATGTTTTCTATTTTTTTCTAATGTTTTCTATTTTTGAGTGAGTTTGTTAATTCTAAAATTGTGAATGATGGGTTTCCTCTACATATGAATATGCCCAAGTTTTCTGTGACAGGTAAAATCTCACATCATTCTTTCAAGTTTTCTTGTAAATCTTATAAACATACATGAACTGTAATAACTGTGTTCTCCTTCATTTCAGTTTGATTTTGACTGGGTACCCCAGCTCCTCTTGATATAAAGTATTAAAATTATTCGCTTATTCTTATGAGAAGGTGTGTGACCTTTCTCTTTTCTTGCATTATTATTCATCCTTCTTTGATATCATTGGCATGTTATTTTCAGTGCTCTGACATGCCTGGCATTCTGCCATGTTCTTCATGCTTTTGACACAGAAATGTTAGAAAGGGAGGCACATTTTCAAAGAAGTTTGTTCCTACAGGAAAGGTAAACACATTGTTTTAAAGAAACTACTTTTCTTCTGCTCTTTAGGCTCTTGGTTTGTGTTGTTATTCTTTTCCCTACGAACAATTAATCTTGATTTATGCAGTCACCTGGTGGAGAGTCGTTTTGAAAGTGGCTATGGACTGACAGGCTGTGATGTAAACTC
>Ga0181612_170444_pt1 | contig 12404 bp, 6 predicted proteins | sample HoacroProtozoa21_FD_119630 | JGI IMG/M metagenome (GOLD analysis project Ga0181612, IMG submission 119630) | Hoatzin crop microbial communities from Cojedes, Venezuel. Combined Assembly of Gp0051906, Gp0051904, Gp0051908 | reverse complement strand
CCAACCAGGGCACACTGCTGGCTCATGGTCAACCTGTCGTCCACCAGCACTCCCAGGTCCCTCTCCACAGAGCTGCTCTCCAGCAGGTCCGCCCCAAGCCTGTACTGGTGCATGGGGTTGTTCGTCCCCAGGAGCAGGACCCTGCACTTGCCCTTGTTGAACTTCACCAGATTCCTCTGCGCCCAGCTCTCCAGCCTGTTATTATTGTTCCAAAATTCTGCTATATTCCCACTAGGAGTTACATGCCTGAATAAACCAAACAATTAGAATTGTAACAAAAGCACACCAGCCATAACTCTGATTATTCTAAATAGGCGATCATACTTCTGACTTGTCCAGAAAGAGAATCAGTAACTGAATACGGATGTTAAGAAAACAGGTTTGTTAAGGGGTCACGTGTCATTTTCCTCCTTTTTTCTGTCCTATGCTTGTCACTCTCCTCTCTCCCCCCAACATTACAGGAATCTGTAAGAAGATCAAAATGGAGCAATGTAAAAAGATAAAAAAAAAAAAAAATTTAAGAGTTACTAATGACTGTGGACTCAAAGGTACGTCTTCTTGCAGATCTGTTCCTTAATACTCTGAAGCGGTCAAAGGCATTTGAAAAAGACTGTATTAGACAATGTATGAACATAAATGGACTTTTAGGAAACTAGAAATCTTAATAGTGGCTGAACTGAAACAACATAGTGTTAAGAATTATGTACAGACTCTAAAAATGCAACAGAGTAGCTATACAGTTGGTAATAATACTGAGCAGTTTAGGGTGAAAGGCAATGTCCATGCTTTGTTCCAATGATTTTTGGCAAAAAACCTGCATAAAACATCTAGCTTTTCATTATGACTGCATGATATTAAAGGTAAAACTAAGAAAATATCTTCATGGAAAGAGCATTCTGTGCATAACATGTTAATGGTAGCTAATGAACCAAAACCCACAGAAAACCCTTTGGACAGCTAACAAACACACACAGCTATTAATTAGGTCACAGCTGTTTCCTCACAAGTCTTTTGTTCACTTTAGTTGTAGAAAACACCAACATATCTATTAGACCTGTAGGGAGGTATTCACCAGTGAAGAAAATATTTATTTATTATACGTTAAATGCTTGCAATTATATGACTACTTACGGCACTTCTGCTGGTTTCTCTCTTTGTAAGTAAACTATAATCATTCAGTTCACAATCTATCCTACTCCTCAGAACACCACTCACCTCAGTAGATCCAATTGTTTCATTTTGTGTACTTCAGGCAACCATTGTAACTCAATCACAGATTTTGAAATGTTTTGAGCATCCAGTAAAAAAACACATGGAAAGAATTAACACGCTTCATTTTCACAAAATAAAATTGAAGAAAGTTGTTTGTTGGTTTTTTGTTTTTGTTTTGTTTTTTTTCAGGTGACCACCGGGATGCGAAGGGTTATTTCTATCTGAATCCCAGTTAAATTTGAGTTCCACTCATGAACACGGTTTGCCCACTACGCCAGTTACTTCATTAACTGGCTGTGAAGAAAACATTTGCAAAGGGCTCCTGTTCCTACTGCAGAAAATTGCAAAACTGCCGGCTGCACATCATTGCTAGGACACAAACCAGCCTGATTTCCTGAGAGCCTAGGGGAGACCATTGCCTTTATGAAAAAAATCAGGAAGTATTTCCTAATTTCCACACATGTGCAATGCACCATGGGGCAGACAAGAAGGCAGAGAAGGTATTTCACAGTGGCAGAGTATATGGCTGCTCTGTTGGGAAAAGAGATGGCAGAGGCTGCTATATCAGTAGTGCTTCATCTTTTCTGTCTGAGCCTTGCTTTAGAAAGCTGGCCATGCTCCTTACCTCACCAGTCTAGTTCCACTCCTCCCACCACCACCCTTGCCCCAGGGCAGCTGCTGCCTCCTTACCTCCATGTCTCCTGCCCCAGAACCTCTACCACTTCCTCCTCGCACATCCCACACCATAAACTATTGTCACTGCCTCCCTCAGCCCACCGAGAGCGAATTAATAAATCTGACCGAATCCAGCTGACTCTGTTCAGAGCCTCCCGGGTGTGTCTTCACAGGCTCCTAGTGCTTGGCAGAGTTTATTTGCTCAGGTCTGCTGCTGCGCCTCACCTGCAATGGGTTCATGCCTCACACGTTGGAAACCACAGGGCCAAGGCAACATAAGTAGTCTTTTCAGGTCATTACTTCTACAGTTTTATGAGTTGCCAATCACAGTAACTAGGATAGCTAGGTTAACTAGGGTAAGTCTAAAGTACAACTTAAACCTCTGCCCGCTTCTGGATCAAAGTTAAGAAGAAAGAGTCAGTAACATTATTCTTCATCAGGAAAAAAATAGAGAAGAGTTTTAAGCAGTTAACTGTCTTACCATAATTCTGTCACTGTCAATAATGGTGTTCAAGCGGTGTGCAATGGTCAGCACCGTGCAGTGAGCAAACTTTTCACGGATCGTCTTTTGAATGAACTCATCTGTTCTGAAACACAGCAAGAGCAATGCAGACAAAAATAAGATGTTTGCATGGATAACCGAATGGCAGGCAAGTTTTAGGACTTCATCAAACATGACTGTACAGTATATGCTTATAAAGTCATTACAGTGCTTCTTCCTCTCATTATATTAGATGACTTGGAGGCGTATCATGAAACATACTCCAAAATCTATCCTCTAATACTTGAGGTCGAAAGAGCTCTTCTTGCAAGTAGAGCAAGAAGTTTCATTTCAGGAGACTAATTTCCCAGGCTTTCATTACATAAAGAGGAATATTCTGTAGAATCAGATATTCCCAGGTATTTCTACACCAAAAAAAGTCTATTTCTACAGATTTCTACACCAAAAAAGTCACTGTTATCTTAAGCTTCAGTTCGTGTGAGCAGTGAAGTTGGTGAAAGTAAATATCCTTCACTGTAAATCAACGGAAGAATGAACGCAAGACAGCCTGTAACTAAGGTTCTTGATTTCAGCTGCAAAAGGGGATTTAATAAAGGAGGTGGTTGGTAAACTCAACTAGGACTGGATTAGCTCAAGAACTTGAAAACAGAAAAAAAGAAAACTTGGCATATTCCGTAAATCAAAGGCATTAACTGGAACACACAACCCAAGGAAAGGGATAAAAGCTTTGAAGTTAAGATCCTCAATCAACGACATGAATTAACCCCCTAAGAAAAGGTATCGGGAGGAAACAAAAGACTTGTAAAGACTGACAACTAAGCTAGAGCACACACATTGAAGTACAAGGTTAAAGTGATAACTGTCACAAATAAAGCTGAGAACCCTGAAAAGGACATAAAATTATACCAAAAGAGACATAAGACACTAAAATGTTCTTCAGTTGTACCAACAAGCATTACAGCAAAAGAGGTGCAATACTCATAAAACTGGAGATTATTCAAGGAACTAACTGTGCAAGAGAAGCATTGACACCACCTAGCTTAAAGCATACCAGTCAGGCTTAAATGTGGAAATCTATATAGTCCCCTCTCTGGTCACTGAAAGGGGAAAGGCGTGGCTGGAAGGTGCATGGGAGCACCTGAATTAGGCAGCCACCAGGTGATGAACGCCCTCTAGAGGCACCCGACAGCCCACATTGCTCTGGGAGCCTCGGCTCCCAACCCCGGCGCAAAGCCACGCCACGTGAATACTCCCACACCACACATCAGCCTTCAAAAAAAATGATGAGTGGCAACAACGGAGAAAGAGGCAGTGTGGGAATGCAGGTACAGAAACGAAAATTCTCATCCAAGATAAAAGGAAGACACAAAGAACTCAAAATATACTGTGGTTAGTTAGACCAAGGAAGCTCCAGCCTAGAAGTCAGGCACTTGAAGGCATGGGTCTCATTTCCAGGATTTCTATTAAAAAAGGAAATTGTACTTTTATATAATGACTGGAGAATAATATATGCTGTACATACGGTTAAACCAAGACAAAGGAGATACCTGCATAAAATGTTATATTCAGGCAGCCATGCTACCTTCAACCAGTTTCTTGCAAAGACTTAATTCTTCAAATTGATATAAGTAACTAGAAAATCAAATAAACCACAATGAAGATTCATGCAACACATGTCTTCCTCTGACAAATTATTATTTTTTAGACAGAAGTAGTACTCTACATTGAATCTGTCTGCACATGATAAATATTTGGTATCATTTCATACATTAAGCAAGAAGATTTGTTCTAATGACACCATATCAGGAGGCACTAACAATAAAAAGTGAACAAAGACAACTTCGGAAGAACAGGATGGCTTAGAGGAATGGAGTAACCATTAAGTTTTCACAGTAGAAAGCACCAGCTCGTGCTCTGAAGGACTGAGCAGTAACTTCTGTTACAAACTAAGTTTAAGCAATCTGCATGACAAAGGAATAGACAGATCCCTGCCGATGACAGGACTAATCACCAGAGAGAAGGAAGACATGAACAGTTAAGTAAGAGTTCCCACACATGCTGACTGTCATCTTCACCTGGGGCCAGAAACATTTAGGCTCTGTCACAAGCTTAAGAGAACCGGGTTCTGGGTCTCAGTCTGAGAAGGCTTGGTCCTTCTGCTCCTGCTTCCTAAAAGAAGCTCAAGAACATGGTGGGGAGCAGGTGTCCCTCAACTCCTCTTTTTGAGCCAAGACCAGTCCGCAATCAGGGAAAGAGATGGGAGAAGCCACGACAGGCTCTTTAGCCCTGTGTGTTCAGAGTCTCCTTAAGAAAAGGAAGTTGTTCATTCTCAGCGCCCCACTAGCATGTGCACGTCTCACATTGCAGCCATACCGGTGCTCTTACCCCAATATTGATGCACATATCTCTTTTGCAACCTTCTCAGCAATGCCTCCATGACCTGACTACTCTTACTTTCAAAATTAAAAAACAGGGCCATACTTTAAAGCACTCCATAGGGAAGAGGCTTATATAGACAGTGGGATGTGTCCTCTGCAACCGTTAGAGATAGCCTACACTGAACAATGAAACAAAAGGCTCCATACTCCCTAGAAGAATGCAAAGAAAGTGCTTTTCTTTCCTTATAGTCAAGCTCAAGGCGAGGTTTCCTGCAGAGCTACTAAGGAGCACAGAGAACTGCAGCTTGCTCAGGAGTTTTGAAAACAACTTTTTGAAAGGCTCAAAATGATTTTTAACTCTCAGGCTATTCCTGCTGTTATCTGAGAAGAATGCCTCATTCTTGAACATCCCTGTCCTCTGCATTCATTTATTATATCTTCCTTTATTACGTGCATTCCTTATAGCACCACCTCTTCTTACATTTACAATAGAAACCACTTCTCATTATTAGATAGATACTATCTAACTTTTATCTTAAACAGGTATTTCTTTAATATGAGCTTATCCCTACTAAAAAAACGCTGGCCATATTGTGGGTGTGACAGATGTTATAAAATGAGACTACAAAGTAATCAGAAACAGACCTAATAGCTCCATCTTTGAACATCACAGTATGAAATCTCATGCAGACACGCCCACTGATAGGGTCTCAACCTGATCCTCTCTAAGGTTCATGGTAGATCTTGGAGTATAGTTGTGGGAGTGGCAGGCAGAAGTACCATCAGTAACTCCAGGAGAATGTTGGGAAGAAGGTAGGAAAGGCAAGAAAATCTAAAAGACTATGAAAAGTATCTCTCTACAGAATTACATGCTGACAGACTGCAGAAACCATATCACATGCCAATTAGAGCCGTCTACCCTCTAGAAAAGTGTCAAAGGAAGCACTTTTTTCAGAGCATGAACGGATCCTTTGAGGTGTCTACCCATACTGAGCAAGCGGCCAGGCAAGTGCCAAGTGATTCCATCACCCACCTCCGTGGATCAAACCCCATCCTCTTTCAGGCACAGCAGAAACCAAAGATGCAACCCGAACACTGAACTAGGGCTGCTGGATGACACAACCTCAACCCCAATCTGATTATATGAAAATGGGAACCACGACACTCCCCATCACAAGGAACAGTACAATAAGAAAGCACAAAATGGTGGTATGGGTGTCACACTGGCACTGCAGGTTGAGGATCTAACATCAAGTTTCAAAGCAACCCAAGATCTGGTGTAACCTGAATCAGTTGACTGTGTAGAAAGAAAGCTATCTAAAGAGTAAGAATAAATATGAGCTGAATGAGAATCAACAAAGCTGCTGAAAGGAACACTGGTTAAGTCATTATCTTCAGTCTACTGTCTTCCTGGGATTGTCCTGGAAGCGTATGTCACACTATACAATACCTGAATGGCTTTGGATCATTTCTTCAAAAGAGAAACAGTTACAGACAGCAGTCAGATGTCAGGAAAGGTTAAACCTTACAAGGTTAAGATGGCTAATGAACTGAACTACGAGCAGTGGCTGTTTTTACCAGACTCGGTGCATGACCAATGCAAAAACGTGGCAGTGGACTGGTCCCAAAAAGTTTTCTCCTCTATAAGCAGTAAAAACACAAGTTAATGCATAATACTGCAGTCTGTGCGCAAATCGCTTAGTAAGCTCAGCTTGCTCAGTATTTAGAAAAAGTCTCACTTCGTAAAGATTTTGTTTCATTGTATCACCAAAGCAACTACAGAACGATTTTCAGCTCTCCTGCTCCAGATTTCACCCAACTTTCCAGAATGGTTCGACTGCTATAAAACGATTCCACTCTTTGGGGTAAGAATGCCAGCTTCAGGACCAAAAAGGTAAGATCAAATCCAACATTTGTCAGTCATCATGTAAAACATGCAAGTAGTCAGACTTAGGGCAACCTTCTTTATGGCAAGCTTCTCTGTGTCACGACAGCGCTGACCCCCCTGCAGCACGCAGAGCAGTTGGCAGCTATGAGGAGCAAGGGGAATAATAAGGGTACATATGGGAGCTGGAAGATGTAGGAAGGAGGGAGAAAGGTGCACTCCAAACTCCTTCCCTTCACTGCTTTGCTGAGCTGCACTCACCAGCAGAGAATGGCCCAGCTGAGCTGGAGAAACACAGTGGGGAGTCCCTCAGCCCTGGGAAGGCACACTGCACACCTCTCACCCTCCTGCTGCAGCCACTGCCTCATGCCACCTCACCTTCCCACCCACCCCCAAACCCTGCCTTCTCACATTTGCTTCCAGGTTGAACTGGAGAAGGAACATGGTTGCAGCAGCGGTTGGCACAAAGAGATCAAGAGCCAGAAAAACGAAAAATAAAAGAAATATGTCCAGAGCCGGCAGCAGCTCCCCATGGATTCCTATCCGAGGTGCTTGATATGATGTGTGCTTGACAAGGGTGCCAGGTATGGGGGTTTTGCATCAGAAGAGGAGGAGGTTTTCGTTACATGCCAAAAATGCCTCCCTGACCGCTCAGTTAAGCAACCCACACCAGCATTTCCTGTGAGCGTCCTATCAGATTGCGCAGCTGAGAAATACTCAGCTCCAGTTATAGCAACACATTAAGGAAAAGGTAATAGTCACTGTAATGCAAACTGAATTCACAGAAGAAGTTCCAAGTTATTATTTTTATTGTTATGCCTAGAGTTGATACAAACAAACATTTACCTTATTATAATATATATTGCAGCACACATTAATCAAGATCAATTAAATGGATAGTGCAAGTTGAGAACACACACACGAGATGCCAAAATAGGGAGGATGAGTAAGATGGTATTAAATTTCCACAGCTATGATTAGCTGTGATTAATCAAAGTTAATCTATCAAAGCTCAGCCAAAAAAAAACTAATAGTAAAAAAAAAAAAAAAAAAAAATTATAAAAGAAAAAAAAAAAGAAAAATGGAAAACCTCTGGGAAGGGAATGCATTTCTCTAAAGGTTTTAGAAATACACTGTCAGCTGAACTGCAAAGCTACCCTAGTGGCACCACTTCTCCCCCAAGAAGTTGTTATAAAAATGAGTCACGCCCAGATGACATACAAAATCCTTAATGCAGCTGTTTGAGAGACTTGCTGTGTTATTGTCCTCTTTGGACTTCGAGTTCTCCCTCAAGCCACGGTTTGTTGGAACTATATATTCAGCTCATACTAATTGATGCAGTACATTTGCAGTATTGTTTCCAAAATATTTCCACCAGTGTTTCAAATGTTTCAAAAATTAACAGTGGGGGTACTTAGCTATTGGAACAATTTAACAAGGGTTGTGATTGATTTTTTTTTTTTCTATTGAGGTTGGATGTTCTTCTAGAAGTACACTCTAGTTCAAACAGGAATGAACTCAGGGAAGTGCTGATGGCCTGAGTTATACAAGACAAAATAATGAACGATAAATGAGTCCCTCCTGCAGCTTTAAACATCCCCAAATCTGTTTTGCAATTCCTGTGATGTTTAGGACGCTTACCTTCCCCATCACCCCTATTTTATCTGTAATGTACTACACTGGCATTTGAGCCATCTGAAGGGAGAGGACCTCATAAAGAGAAGTATCTGGTTTTGCTTATAGCCATTTTTCATCTTTCTATTTTTCCGGGTTTTTTGGCAAGCAGATTAATTAATTAATTAATTAATTAATTATTTCCAAGAGACATTTCTTCCAGAAATCAAGAGAACTCAAATTGTTTCATGGCTATTCTGATGTTACTGATGTGCCTTTCCAAGGAGGTTCTTGTCTTCTTGTCTATGGCTGCAGGACAACTAAACTTTGAATATTAACTTCCCTACTCTACGGAACGCACTGAAATTAGGGATATTTCGAGCGCTTATTTTATATCATCTACTCTGCAGCCAAAGCTCAACCGCCCCATTTTGAATAGACAATTATGATGCTATCATTAAAACCATAAAATAGCAATACAAACTACAAGAAATACAAAGCATTTAAGTGCAGCTCTACTGTGCAGATGATCATATTAGAAGAAAAAACGGCTTACTGTAACATGACAGATTTTGCTTTTACCTTGGGTCCACATTTGCTGTTGCTTCATCGATGATAAGGATCCGGTTTTTTTTTAGAACCGCTCTGGCAAGACACACCAGCTGTCTCTGACCAACACTAAAATTAGATCCAGATTCTGCCAGCTGTGTCTCCATTTTATTAGGTAGATCTTCCACAACCTCCTTCAGTTGCACCTGTTGACATGTCAACATATTGTAGGATGAGTAACTCTCTCTTAAATCAGCTATTGTGTGTCTGATGACACAACAATAAGTATGCAAGGTTTACCTTTTATATCCTGACACAAAATGAGTAAGTGCCAAGTTGGATTACAGAGTGTGTCAGTTATTAGAATTCTAAAAACATTAAAGCACATTGTTAAGAATCTATTAATGTTCATTAAAACTAAGATATGAATCAAAATGTAACCAAGGCATCATCCCACAGGATAATTTTTTCATAAAAGACTTATATAACAATATACGTGTCTACACACACATGCACACACACACACGCAAACGTGCACACAATGGTCTACCTTTTTCCATCAACAGCTATGTCCTTATCAAACCTGATGAAAACACCTAAAGCCCAGCGCACACAAGCACTGTAGTGTTATTTGGCTTGTAAATATCAGATGTACTTTATTAGATTTAATAAGTCACCTCTTCTAAGGCATTCCACAGCTCTTCATCGGTGTGTTCATTGAAAGGATCCAAGTTTTTCCTCATAGTTCCAGTGAACAAAACAGGCTCCTAAAACCCAGTAAAATTAGCATGCCATTATAAACACAGGTTTCATATTGCAATAGGTAATTTAATAATAATCAGAACTAACCTGTATCAACAATAGCACAGAAATATCCAACAACAAGCAATCTTCTATGAAATGCAAAGGAGTATTTCACAATAGCATGCTTAAAGGGGTGGGGGGAAGGCAAGCATTCAACCTCTCTGCCTGAAGATAATTTACCAAACAGGACAGGTCTGTTTGCAAATTGCTGTACACAGTTATGTCAGTACTCAAACAGGCATTTACATGCCACTGTTTTGATGCCACAAGCTATGTATATACTTACATGAAATCACTGCTACCCTCCTGGTATTGTTAATGAAAACCAGCAACTACCTCTGTCAATGAGCTCACATTACCAAATTATGTTTGGGCAGTTTTTAAAATTTGTTTTTGAAGTACATAAACCAGAGAGGAATCAAAGAGTTCACAATGCCTTTCTGGTTTTCCTTGTCTGTTTGGTTGTGTTTTCGCATTTTTTTTCCCATTTCATACCATAAAAGCGCTTCAATTTTACCACCACAGCCTAAGAGCAACAGCTTTCACCATTTCAACACAATGTTTAAACCTATACACGCAGAAGTTAATCTATACTGCCACAGCATCAAAGCAAACTCACTTGGAACTGGAGCACTGCTGGCAAAGCCCTAACCCAAAACACACTCGGGAGTCAAATCAGTACCTTCTCCCATTCAGGTACCAATGTGGGTTTGCCTGTGGTTGCAGCAAGTTTTGTTCTACTTCAGTTCACGGTCAGACCAATGAAAGACCATTAATCAAACTGGCACAAAACAATTCGCACTGGAAAATGTAGTGTTTGAGAACTGGGAAGACGACTTTTGGTCAAGAACTCCTTAAGCAACTGATCAGTATCCACTAACGTGAGTTGCCAGACCTGAGAGTCATGCACTGACACGGCTTTAGGGCTAAACTCCTCTTAATACCATACATAAAGACAACAAGAAGAAGTCAAAAGCTTATGTAACAGTGCTGATCATAAATGGAGACCATTCATCATCTTGTCAGTCTTCTTTAAATTGGAGAAATCTTATGCAAAATGTTTTCTTTTTTTTCTCCCCTATGAAACAGTCTAACTTACACTGGGTAACTCCAGCTTACTCCGAGACTAACCTCTGTCGTGACTTATGCCCCACCGAACCCTAGTGATGCCCAGCTCCAAAGGGCTGCAGCAAATCAGAACAGAATTTAGACTATAACCCGTTTATTGCGTCTTCATTTCTAGTGTAGTAGTTTGAGTTTGCACAACACTGAGTAGTTTAAAAGGATTAACAAAGACAGAACATGCCACAAGTAATGTAAAAGAACACATGCATTTCTTGACATAACATGCCAATTATTTGAAAGCATCAGTTCCATTGGCAACATGTCACTAAAAACCTGTTGAATGAACAAAACGATTAGAAAAATATTACCAGGGTAAAGAACATCTTTCTTCAAAAACACCTAGAAAGCAATTTGTTTAACAATACATATTTTAATACTCCATTTGCTGTGTTTTGAAGGTATTGTTACATTTATTTTCCTTTTCAATCCATTTTTATAGGTTGGCAAAATAAGAGGCTGAATTTATAAAGTGTTCATAACTATTATCAAAGTCCTAACAACAGACGTGTACTGCAACAGAAGATAAGGATAATTTTTAATTATCATTTCTGACACAGATTATTATTTAAAATAGTCTGTTTTATGAGAGGAAAGTAATAAGACAAACCTGTAAATAATTGTTGTAAAAATGCTTGCAGTCAAGGAGGCAGACAACATTTGCATAGAAAAGATTTACAAACACAACCTTCACACAGCTCCATCCAAGCAAGCAATTAGAAGCCTAAGCACATTTTGATTTCTCCAGGTAGTATTTAAACTCACGTATAAGAAAACTTCAGTCATGCCTCATCACTCTCTAGGAACAGTTCTGTTTAGCATGTTTTATGTTATAATTGTAATAAGCATCCCTCTCTCTAGTTTCTTAGCTTTCCACATAATTACGAAGATATTCGCTGCAAAATAACTACCTGATGTTACATTACTATTTCTATTGTTGACCCTACTACTAACACAGTGTAAGACAACGCCTATCGCTCAATTTACTATAGTATAAATCTTCTTCCAAACTGTCCTCCTCCTCTTACTACCATCACTTCACAGTTTTGCATATTTTCAGTGCAAATAAGTCTTCCCTTATGTGGAAAAGAAACGCCTTTTGGGACCATAATGAAAACCTCATCATATAAACTTGATAAAAATCACAGAATTCAGCTGGATTAAAATAGTCTTACAATCATGTCAACAGACCAACGTATGAAAAAAACCCATGTATAATTAAATGCAGTGCACTCTGAGCATCTGCATCCTACACATGTAGGACGTGTATTTGACCAGCAGTTTTCCTATCTCAGTACTCTATTTCATTCAGCTGGGTTGAATTCTTCCAAACGTAGAAATCACCCACAATAGCTACAGGCAAGGCTTTCAAAAAGCTGTAGACCTTGAATGAACTGATGATGATCTGCTTTCTGGAGAAAAGAATGCTGCACACAAACAAATAAATAGACCTTAAATCCACATAAAGTCCTCTTCACATACACAAGATGACTAGTTCCAGTGAGTACCTCCACTGTGCAATAACAAAGCCTTCAGCATGTAGAAACAAAAGACATCCTGCATTAGACAACAACAATCCAGTTGTTGGGGGAGTACCTCCCTCCCCCCCCCCCCATTTTTTATTTTACCTTGCCTTCCTCGTTTTTTACTCCTTGTGGTTGTT
>Ga0181612_155186_pt1 | contig 12404 bp, 8 predicted proteins | sample HoacroProtozoa21_FD_119630 | JGI IMG/M metagenome (GOLD analysis project Ga0181612, IMG submission 119630) | Hoatzin crop microbial communities from Cojedes, Venezuel. Combined Assembly of Gp0051906, Gp0051904, Gp0051908 | reverse complement strand
GCTCCTAAGTAGGAACAAGTGATCCACTTACTGACAAAGTGCCCCAACAGCATGAACATACATTTTTTCTTACCAAATAACTTCTGCAGTACTTGTCCATCATACAGGTCTTCAGCCAAGTCTTTCACAATAATCCTCTCTCCTACCAACACATCATTAATCCAGTCAATTAATACCTATATGGGAAACACAAATTTGGCAGCGTTATACACTATTCATTTGCAATTTAAAACACATGTCATTTTGTACAATGATGAAAATAGTTAGCAGAAAGAATACCAAAGCTGCAATGGCTCAAAACACAATCAGTCTGAATTGCCATCAGAAGAAAATCAGAAGGACTTAGGAAGGACACTTCTAAGGTGGCTGTGTCAATGTACCACAAGGTCTACACAAATGCCATATCGGTGCAGTGCCTTCTGAAGTGAAGTGTGTCCTTTGCTTTCAGCAGTATTTTAACACTTTATTGTGAGGCAAAAGGTGTTGAAGCAAATTCTAACGATGCTTCCTGCTAAAGTTCTAACCCCAAGAATCACAAAGACTACGAGGGAAGCCAGTGTGATCTTAGACTGGGCGTGGGATGGGACTAAGAATCTGGACTCAGGATTTTAATCCAAATTCTTAAGTCTCTCTGTGCCATATCTCAAGAAAGATACTGCAACAAATGACCTGCCCATTTCATTGGGATGTATGCACCACGTGGTTTCAATTAATTAATATCTAAACAGTGCTTTGAAGTGTTCAAATGAAAGAGGCAGAGATAGCATTAAAAAATCGTTTCACTTTCCTGAAAGTGTTTACATGCTTTTCATTACCTTCATTAGTTCTTGTAATTTTGGGTCATTTCTTGAATTTGGATCAACCATTGTTCGAACTTCATTTTCCTCTGGAAGGTTTAAAAGAAAGATATTAGAAACTATTACAGGCATGACACTTTATTTTACATCAGGCTTTTATGTTGAGATGTAAAATTGTTGTGAATTACCTAGCATAGTGTCCTCAGGGTCTAGTTCGAATGGAATTGGACTGAGAGGTAAGTTAATGGCATTTATTCCTTCTTCCTGTAATTCAGATACTAGGAAATAAAAAAGAAGAGCTTGGTCAAATTTCAATTCAATTTTACTTACTATTTCACTCTTCCTAAAAGTAGCATTAATTGTCTTAATTTCTTTATAAGAACATGACTCTCTTAGATAAGCCACTGGGTGTAATTACAGCAACAAAATATAGCTGAGAAGAATAAGAGGCCCAGCAAACAAACCTTTACTTGTATGAGTAGATTTTTTGTGGATAATGGTACTGGAATCAATGCAATTTCCTCAGATCTTTTCCAGGATAAGGCCCATTGTCCTCAAATTTTAAAAGGCTCACTTGCATTTTAATGGTCCTGACATTTTAACACTAATGAATCACTTTAGCAGAGGGAAATGCTTATTGCTCTCAGCTATGTCACCCTTGTTTTGGAGATGCTTCAAGTTTAGCTATGTGAGAAGAGCTGGGTCTGGCCATATACCCACCCAGGAGCTGCCAGACTGATAAACTATTTAGGACCAGAGGTGCAGTAGCAGCACGTGGTTCCCTCGTTGTTCAGGCCAGAAATCAGCTGGAGGAAACTCTGGGATGCTTCTGGCCTGCATTATTTGGCTTTCTTTAGCAGAAACCACGCCAGCAGGACACAGGTATAAGACGATGAACCCTCAAAAGTGCTGCCTTAGCATGGAGTCCAAACACAGGCTGAGAAGTAACTTGGACATGGGAACGGGGAAGTAAACCAAAATCCCATAGTTTGGAGATGCCCACAGTGGTTAGGAAATATGGACGAGTTCTTACTCAGCCAAAGTCCCCTAATGCTGCAAAAATCAATGTTCTGGTAATACATGCTCTGAGGAGATAGGAACAGAGAGATCCAGAAAAGCGTAAAGGCAGTCCTGCCGCTAGTTCTGTACTGTAGAGGTTCTGTACCTGGTACAGCTCAGAGAAACCTCATTCACGCCTCTTGGTGACCCAGACTTTCATAGGTTGCAAAGACAAAATCCCTCCCTTCACCGCCCAAACATGCTTCCATAACAGAAGAGAATAAATACAAACAAGGCAATACACTATTCCTACCGCTATGGAAGAACACACAGCACTGTGCAGGGAGGGTACCCCCTTTGGTGATCAGACATGTTTGTACTTGCTTTGTAACCAAGAAATCAGTGCAAACCAGATTTACCGAACCAGGAAATAGGCTCGCTGTCTTATGAATGACAAGTACGTAATGTTGATTTGACCGCTCATTTTCCAATGTACAGACCTTCAATAGAACTGGTTGTTAGCACAACTGTTCTGGTCAGAGCTTCAACTTCAGTAATTTCATTCAACCGTCCTACATGTGTCCTAAAGATTCAGGTAGCTATATACACCTTCTGGCATGAACTAAAACATATGATCTACGTGCAGATGCAGATTCACCATCTAATATTTCAGATTTACTACCCGAAGCTTTCCTCAGTTTATTTTGAAAACTACAGAAACAATTTAGGTTTGGAGAAAAACGGAAAAGTAGAAAGTGACAGCAGAGATCTTGTGTTTTGATCCTGGCCCCCTGACTGCCTCGTCAGTTAGCTTTTAGAAAATGATTCTTACCTCTCTGCCTTACCTTCCTGTGTGCAATTAGCACTGCTAAGTTTGACATGAACACTGTGATAATCAGTCAGGTGGTGTGATAACACTACTTCAAACTTTCCAGATATTTTCTAGGCTTTGTGAAATGTTTTGTGCTCCACCAGATGAAATACCTGTGTGCATTTCAAGAGTCTGTGTAGCTGAATTCACGCATCTATGTAAGATTCATAATGGCTGTTAGAATGCTTATTACTTTTAATTGTACAAAAATAACTTTGAAAAATCCACTACCTTCAATACTGAAACACTGACTTCACTCCATACACTCACCCTGCTTGTGTATCTGTAAAATACAAATACTGAGCAGCTCTAAAGAGTCATAAAGTAATGTCGACAATAATAGTTCCCCCGATTGTTGTATATCTTCTAAAACTGATGGCTGAGAGCAATGGACCAAATTAATCCCTCATGTAACTTCACTGAGTTCTAAGGAGTTATAGCAAAGATGAATTTGGTCTAGCACGTACAATCTCAAGAACTGTTTACACTTAATGGCAATTTTTTGAACTGCTAGCACTCCTTAGAGAAAATCGTTGCGGGTTTTATTAACTTCTTTGATTTTTTTCTTTTTTTTTTAATTTTGGTTCAAAATGGTTATGGACATAAAAACGTCAGTGGATAGGAAACTCCATGTGGAAGCCTTTCTGTTCTGAAATGTTTAGTTCATGGACGCTTCCTCACAAAGTTTCCTAGGCAGAAAATGTTTGATTTTTTTTTTTTTTCACATCAATCCCAAGAGGAAGCACAGTCAATAAAATCTGTTCAAGCCAACTGGCCTCTCTGAGCTCTCCTGCCCCAAAGGGCTGGATGCTCTGCTTGAGCAAGACACACTGGAGGAGCTCATTGCCATAGTGAAGGACAGTAGGGAAAGCTTTTGGCTCCTCTCTCCAGGGAGCGAGCCACTGGCAGGGCTCACTGACACTTCTCCAGGGAGACTGAGTGGACCTTTCTACGCTGAATGTTTTGCAAGGCGTTCTTTACAAGGCCCAATGAACGTCCCCATTTTTGTCACAACTATAACCCTAACTATTTGCACAACTATTACATTCTGCTTTTAATAACATGACCTTCATCTTATTATCAGTTTCTGAAAATAAGAGAAAGCAAAGAAAAAAAACACCATATCTTTGCATGGAAAGGGAACATAAAACAGAAATAAAAGAATAATAAACATACATGAGAAACTAATACATTGATGTGTTCTAGAATGCATTGCAAGTGCTGTATTTATTGTACAGTAGGGGCTAAGTCCTGCTTTGCTGTATACACGAATGCACAAGTGGTGGTCTTGTTCCCCCAAGCAGCTCACCTGAATCCCATACACTTCTCACACCTGCCCGAGCCATATGCAGAACATACCCAACACACCTATGCATGATCCAAAGATCCCAGATGGATCCAGTTTGCCAGAGAGGACCGCTCCTCCTCATCCACTGCATTCTGCAGTGCACAACCCATGCCCAAGGCTGGTATTAGTCCCGTAATAAAGACTCCTCCTGCCCTCCTGTCCCCTACAAGCAGAAAACATGATGGAGAAACCCTGAGCCTGACAGCATCTTTTTCATTTCTTTCCCCATACAGAAGAGAAAAGATTTAACTACAGATTAATAATACTGCTAATAGGAACAGGTAAGAACACATGCATTATATCCAGTCACACGTAAAGGGAGAGAAAATGTATAGCCTCACTTTCTAAGAATCTCCATCAAAAAAGTTCCACAACAAACCACTATTACACACCTAGGTGTTTATAAAGGAACCACAAAAATGTGATTGAGCTTAAGAGCTTGCATACCACAGTTCAGCAGAGGAATCAATTTCTCAGATGCTTTTCATTAGTTTGTTTTCATTAATTTTCATGAAAATAACTTCAGCAATTTAGTATTTTAATTAAAAAAAAGCACACAGGTCTGAGACAACTTTTGCAGCAGCTGAAAGCAAAATAAAATAATCTAATTTCTTAAAATACTTTGAGGAATGACTTGGAGCATCAACAAGACCTCATCTCTGAGTCTTACAGTGTAAAGACCCAGGAAGGGAGGAGGGACATAGCTGCAGTGGTTCATCTGTACCACACCAGTTGCCATGAGCCAGACCAGTGCACTGGGACCTGTGGCAGCTCCTCTGAAGGACAGTATCCACAGAGTTGTCTGCCTGACATCAGGCAGGCTTGGCCACTGGACAACCCCAGCAATTAGAGTTAAGAGCACCTTTCTGTTCCCACCCTCTGCTACGGCCCAGATGCAGCCCAGTGCGTTGGCTACCATGGGGCTTGTTCTCACCATGCTCGTATTGGCATGATTATGGACTTTATCCTTTCGTATGCGAGAGGAAAATTCAGTCCTTCATGGGTTTTTTTTTACAGTCACCATGCTAAGTGGAACTCAGGGTTGAAGGTACTTTTAAAGCAAGACCCTTAAAAACAACACTTACACATGGCCCAGACAAATCTCTGTGGACTGGCAGTGTGAAAAGTCCCAGTTTTAACTCTGGATAAGGAATGGACACTTCTGCTCAGACTTCTGATTCAGCTCCACGTGCCAAATTTGTTATGATGTAATCAAGTGCAACTCCACTGCTATCAGCTATCAACAGACTTCCTCCTATCATGCCAGCACCAGATTTGGCCCCAGAGCCGGGGAGCCCACAAGCTTGTACCAACAGCAACTACAGCAGCTATTTTAAGCTGGCTAGAGTTCGTACTGCTTTAGATGCTCTAGGATTACAAGGTCATAAACCTATGCTATCAAATCCACACGGGTGCTCTGAGCCAGACTTCGCCCTTTGATGCATGCATCCAACTGCCATTGAAACCGCTGGACGCCAAGTACATCTGAAAGTGGAGTACTGCCCATACGGTTTAAATTGGTTTAATTCCTCTAGTACATGCAGCCTGTTGCCCCGCATTGTATTTATTAGACGGTTTCATTTGGGTTTTTTGCTTGTTTATTTTGTGTGCTGAAGGCTTTTTGCTGCCCTGTTTGGTATTCAGGGCTTAATGTTCTTCTGATTTGAATAAAACACATCTTACTATTTAACTGAGCTCTGAAATGCCACATCACCCAATGCACTCTCTGTGGTTTAGATGTATTTTAGCATATCTATCCAAAGATTCATAAAACAAATACAGCAAGATGTAGTGTTAAATGGTCTGTCCTCTGAGTGCTACAGCCATGTCTTCCCATATAATTGATTATGTACTTGGAAAACTAAAGCTATTCAAGTGCTACAACACTAACAGATCGATTCTGAAAGTTTGTAATTAACTAGAACTGAACCCTAATGTTGGAGGAGCAGTGACACAATGCTTCTAACCCAATCTTTCAAAATCAGGAGATTTAAATATATGCATATACACCTACATAAATATACACACTTCTACAGTTCTTTAATTTCCTTTCTTTAACATAAAGGTTTTCCGTTCAAGGTCTTTTCTGCCATTTTAAGGTTGCAAATACTTTGGTTCGTTTTGGGTTTTTTTGTGGAGGCTGAGATCTGTTGACGTTTACATGACTCAAGAAGTTTAAGCTTTCTATAAAAAGTCACAGTACAAACTACCTGATATTATCACAGAATCACAAAATGGTTTGGGATGGAAAGGGTCTTTGAAGGTCATCAAGTCCAACCCCCTGCCATGAGCAGGGACTTCATTATAAACTGCTATGGTACTACCACAACATTATAAACTATTATGGTAGATGGTAGCTTTACATGCCGTGTCTCTATCTTAAGCTACTTTTTCCTGGAACAAACACAACTTGGATGGCTAGCTGCAGACATCATATTGCCAGAGTAACACTGGATATTTGTATATACACCCACATGCAAACACGCATGCATATGCTACATATGTTTATGTACGTAGCCAGAAATTACAGCCAGTTTCGAAAAATGCTGATTTTCAATAAGAAATGCCTTTACTGCTCTTGCACAGAGATACCCACTCAGTTACAGTTGAGACAAATTTAGATGAGTTGGTTTTGATTTAATATTCTCTTTACTAGGTGCAAGTTTCTGATAAATGCTCACGACCTTGATGGCTTGCTTTTGTAACCACTTGTGCACAAGAGCAGCTTTACTTCTACTGACTTCATCATCTGCAATGCAGACTTGAGAGTAAATGACTGTATCCGCACAGATTTCAGTGGATTTATGGTGATTTATACCAGCTCACTGGCTCAGTGTGATTCCTATTCCAGCTCACATATTCTACTTTTATACCTTGATATTAGGCCAGTGGAGTAATTCTGAATTTGTACTGGCAAATATGAGAAGAGATCCAAATTACCCAAGATGTTCAGAAAACAAGAGAAAAAACAGCAAAAGCATTTTCAAAAACTCCTAGTTTAAGCTTTTACAGAATGATACTATTTAGTCAAGCAAGCTTATGCAATTCCTTTCTGGGCCGTCCATCCAAAATGTTATTTCCTAATGCTTGTGTGTGTGCATCTTGTAAGTCCACAAAGGGAAAAGAAAATATTAATCTAAAATGGTACTGCCTTATTTTCTTGAACACATAATTCATCCAATATGGATTTTGGCAGCTCAGCTTTAACTCTGAAACAAAAGAAATCCACACAAAAGACAATAAATCTGCATTACACATGGTACTAAAATGATCCAATGGATTTATAGATGTTTACAAGTTTGCAGAGTGTGACACAGCATCCACCAGAAATTTGATATTCACAGCACAAAACATCATAAACATATGTCTGTGACTACAAAGGGGCCTTTTTATGTGGGGATCATTGTTAAAATTGTCTTCAGAACATAAACCTTAAGTTGTAAATGCTACTCCCCATTTATTCTCCAAGACATAACAAATGAGGAAAGAAAAGCAGAGATATGTTTGTAATTGAAAATGTTTCTCAGGAAATGATCTGTACAGGAACATCATTCTCATTCCATTAACTGCTGACTCCTAGCCAACCATTTGTAAAAGTAAATAAATATGCAAACTGGCTGACAACAATGTGCCTGCCTTTAATGTTACTACATTAGTACCCAGTCTCCAAAAAAGAATTTATTTTCTTTTCTCATCTCTCCATTAAACCAAACATGGCATACACGCAAAAGAATGGGAGAAATGCTGTTCACAAAAAAAGAACGGGAGAAATGCTATAATTTAATTTTCACGCAATACATATTAAATGCTTATTGCCTTGAACTTTCTTTAAAGTCCAAAGCTACTCCAAAGTACCTCAGTAACTAGTCACTTTTCTTTTTGCAATTAGCAGGGAAAAACCCCTCCCTAGATCTCTGGTCTGCGTAGGCGAAAACAACAACAAAACACAGAGCAAACTCAATCATTTTAGAGTGCACATGCTTTTCTTCACCGTGTCACGAGTAGCTTCATTGAGCCTTACATGCTTTCACATTTCACTTGGGATGAAAGTTCTTGCTCAGAATTTTCCTGTAGTATCCAAGAGGTAGCAAGTGGTGCAGTGTCAAGCTAACACAGATGCCGGTCATTCCATTCATTCCTTCAACACATCCTCTCAATACATCTTTTAAAATACATCAGCAGTATTTGCAGAAGTTTTGAAAAACCTGTCACCCTATAGGAGTGTTTAAAATAACACTGAAAAAAACCCCGAAAGACAGCATTGGGAACAAATGCAGACAGAAGTTCAAAGGACACTGACTCTTTCCCCCAGTGAAGAACAAACCATGTGTACAAGAAAGGCTGTGAAAATTACAAGTCCTTATCAAAACGTGCTGTGCTGAACCTGATCCCAGCCTGAAAACTCTCCAAACAGCCTCAGACACATTGGTAGGGTCTTTGTGCAAAAGATACCTGCAGGTCGTTAGCTGGTCTGCATGTCATATCCCTAAATACAAAATATTTTACTGAAACAAATCCTTTGACAGCTAAGAATTCCAAGTTATTGAGATATTTGAGATATCTCAGAACTGATTTATTGAGATATCCCAGAACTACATAGGGTGTTTGGGGCTATACAGAGACAGAAGGGAGAGCATTTGTATCCTCCTCACCAGTATTTCAGTATTTCTCGAACTGTAACAATTCTGCAGGTAGCAACATCCAGAAGAGAGTCAGACAGGTCTCTTGGTGTAGTCCTAACCATAACCAAGGGGAGGCAATTGTTCATTTTATATGCTCACCAGCTTGCTGGAACAGTTTTTTCCAAATATTGTGGAGCGAAGAAGCTTATTTTATAGCACTGACTTGCCTTGTTCTCTGAATCACCAACCAGCTAATAGCTCTTCCAACATCAACAAGAGGCGCTCATGCAGAAAAGACAAAACCAAAGATCTGTTCCAAGAAGTCTTTCCCAGCTCAACAAGTTCCAGCTATTCCTAAGGGAAAACCCAAAAATAGTACTTAGGAATGTGAGGGCACACTAGTAGCAAGCTGAAGATTTCCTGAAATTCTTGCTCTTTTCTTCTTGTGTATATAAGGCTTGTTTTTGAAGGTGAAAAAAATTAAATGTCAGACCCATTGTATCTCAGTAATCTAGATGATGACTTCTTCTTGGAAGAATTAGAAAAATGACTACATTTACCAGAAAGTTAAAGTCCCTTTTCAGGGACTGCAAATTGGTTTATGTATCACACATGCTCCTATACTCAAACTGTAGTTCCTAGAGCTACTTGTGTTTTAATACAAATATCTGGTCATCGTCAGGGAACAACTTTGTGACAAAGGATCAAAAGATTTGTAGTAAGTGGCGAAGTATTTCTACACCCCAGAATAACAAGCAAAACCAAAACCACCTTCATATCTTCTGAGAGCTCCTCACGCTTCAGGACTTTTCTCTGGTATTAAAATCAACCAAGATAAAGTTTGAGGGTGACACCAAGGCTGGACACATAGCAAACACAAGGAAGATGGGATAAGAGTGACACGAACAAATTAAAATAATAATGGATACAAAAATGCAGACGTATTATTTGCATTAACTGGTAACTTGCAGTCCATGCTTTGCTACCTTCTGCATCAATCCTGAGCATCTAACTGTAGTTCTCAGATTCAGCAAAACAAAAGAGAAATTACCCTCCACAAAAAATTTTTTCCCCCCCCCCCCCCATTTTAAAGATTTTCAGTTTCTTGCTATGTTTAATATTTGTGCCTAACACACACATGGTTTCTACAAGTCTCTGCAGCATGTCGTAGGGAATTGAAGTTTCTTGTCAAGGACAGAATCAGGATCTAACTTGGGAATTGGGATCTAAACACAGGCCTTCAACACGGAAAAACAAGCCATGGCTCTGGCTGGATCAACAGAAACCTAAATGTATTCTTCAAGAAAATCAGCTGGATTTGGCGAAGGGCAGAAAAATGAAACCTTAAAATGGCAGAAATATATCTTCTAGCATACTGAAGAATTAAACTACCCTTTAGGGTTCTCTTAACCAATATGGAGGTTAGCATGTGTTTGACAGCAGAAAAACTTCAGGCTTGGACTGCTACAGAAAGGACTACAGAAAAGGTAAACTTGTTTCCCCATCCTTATTTCATCTGAGTGTGCGTAATCCAGATCTGATGTGTGGAACCCCCCTGTTCTTACAGCCGTACAGCGTGAAGGGTCATTTCAGAGATGGAGAGGAAGATATCAGGGCTGTGACAATCCCTGTCTAGAGGGAGGACTTCAGTCAGCTGGCATAAATCACAGGATGGTGTGATCAATAGTATGGCTGTGGTATTCTCCTAAAACGCATTTACACGATAGTGTAAAATGATGATGCAAGACAGGACTTCGGTAGCACAAACTGGAAACTATGTTTGGCTTAGGGAAGCAGAAATAGTTCTCAAATTGCACAGGAAATAAATCAACAATCTAGGTTCTCAAATTCTTTAATCAGAATTAATTAGTTTAACACCCCACCAGCAGAAGAAAAGAGCATTATCCCAGCTCTGTAGCATAGAAAGCGACGCAGTTCTAGATTAATGGATACATTTACTTGCTTCCCTTCTGGAGATGGAAATTGCACTTGTAAAATGGAAGCCAGTCACTTAAAAATACAGCTTTAAAAACATGCCTACAATGTTACACTTAGCAGGAGGTAGAATGGACAGGAACACCCATACCCCTTGTTTCCCAAACCTGTATTATAGCACAGAGAACACGCTTCTTTTCCTATTATCAGTAGTAATGATTTTGATCCAGCCCTATGCCTTGTCCTTCAAGGGCACTGCCTGGTACCCACCTGTGCATTCCTGACCTTGCTGATTTCCTTATAAAACTCAAACAGCTGCTCCAACTTCCCAATGGAGTCTCAAAAAAATTATGCTACTGAACTGTTCATCTGATTATGTTGTTTCACATGTTTCTTATCAGGAAACAAGTTACAAGCAATGTAAGCACCAGCACTGCAAGGGTAAACCCACAGCTCTGAACTGCACACGCCTTGCAACAGTCTTTTCCAAGAGATCTCAAGCAAGCTGTAAATTCGAAGCGGCACTTGCCGCAACCTGTCAAGTGCTGTCAGACAAGCAAAAAAGTTCTGTGTAATAATCCTACCTGATAAATGCATTTCAGGGGTTGCTATCATTACCAATGTATCGATTTCAGCATGCAGAACATTCGTACCAACAGTAGCTGTGGCTGTATTTCCCACTTCACAGCTGAACACACCAAAAATTGCACTTCAGGCATCCAAGTAAATAACCTTAAATGGGTTTTACTTCATAGCACTAACACACTCAGAGTTTCCCAGAAATAATCTGCAGCCTTCAGTTGTTAATGTCATAAATAAGTTTATGTTAATATTCCTATCAGAAAGTATTTACTACTACAAAATCTTTAGTTTAATAAGCATGACTACTAAAAAAAACTTACCTACTGCACCATACATAGCCCATTTGAAAATTGCTACCTCTAGCATGCTTTTGACTACAAATGACAAATTTCCCTCAGTGGAAATTCAGCTGCTAAAAATTACTATTCTCACACTAGATCCAGTACTACTTAAGGACTGAATCTGTACCAAACTGAAGTTAATAAAAACACACACTCATATGAAATACCACTAGGACGTAACAGTTAATTCTGTCTCACTTACTGCAGAAATATTTTCATGGAATGGCATTCAAAACTAACAAACCACTGTATTTTCTTCCTCTTTTACCCAGGCAGAATGAAGTCTGACAAAGGCAAGAAGAAAATAAACTCCCATTCTTATCTTCAAAATACCACAAACCAAACACAACTACCTTTGCAAAAATACAAGGTCAGAAAACAATACTTCTAAAGTGTCACAGAAACAAAGACAAAAAATAACTGAATGAGCTGGTATAGTCTCCTACCTTTCGGGCAAAATGCTCCACAGCCCATTGTAGGGTCGCTGGACCACCCTCATAGCGCATCACAGGGAGAATTGCAGTCTTCAAGGTGTTTGAAGCCCCTTGCTCTGCAGGCCCCTTTGCTGCTGCTTTTCTGAGAAGCTGTATAAGCTTTAGAGCCTGTTTTCCAACAGAATGGTTCAAGCACATCACAAGTCTCAGCTCAGAGTATCGCCTCAGAACAAGTGACTGACTGCCTATATAATTTAATATGAGTCCACATGAGACTCATAGACCATCTGCAAAAGAAACTATATCTGCTTTTTGCAGCTTGGTAAGTTGCATTCTGAATGCTGGGGTGTAGTTTTGACTGTGTGCTTTTGTTATCAGTCATATAACTGGACGAAATGCTCAAACAGCAAGTGTAAAACACATGTGTTTACCAATCTCACAGTCAATTTCTGCTGTAAGTAACTTATACCTTTTC
>Ga0181612_143626_pt1 | contig 12404 bp, 5 predicted proteins | sample HoacroProtozoa21_FD_119630 | JGI IMG/M metagenome (GOLD analysis project Ga0181612, IMG submission 119630) | Hoatzin crop microbial communities from Cojedes, Venezuel. Combined Assembly of Gp0051906, Gp0051904, Gp0051908 | reverse complement strand
TTATCTGAAGGACACTTATTCTATAGGGTATGATTTCTCCTTCTCTTGTTCCCAAGCATTCCAAAGTAAGGAAGTATTTTATTTCACCTGATACTGAACAGTGTAAGAGCTGGCTTCATCTCAGCTCTGTGCCACCAGTCTGATGGGCGTGTTCCTTTGCACTTGGCAGAAGGAAACCTCTCCACCAAGAAGTACTCAGCATCATGTCTGCTTGCTGCTCTTATCCCAGTATTTCACTGCCAAAAGAGGCTCTTGCTGCCTTTGGACTTAAAGAATGACGGATTCCTCCACAGTTTGTCCTGGTGAGCAGGGAATGCCATACAAAGTTTCAGTGAGGTGGAAAGTTCTGGTTCACATGAACAGAGGAGTGGAACAGGACTGCGAAAGCTTAAGTGAAGATAGGAGAACTTTAAGAGGCTCAGATGAGGAGTGTCAATACATACCCACCTCTTTATTCAGTCTTTTGAACACTGCAAGGATTGTCACTGTGGCAGTGTAGGTCTGCAGGCTGCCTGCATGTCCTCAACAGCAATGGCAAACATGAAAGTACTTCTGTCAGACTGAACAGGGCAGATCGAGTCCGTCGCAAGAGGCACAGCAGCTGACATTGACTTTCAGGGATGATCTTCGTCCCATAAACGTCTAGCCACTTGAGGGACAGATCTTTCCTATGATTGTGTCTTTATTCATATCACACATATGCTATCCTTCCTACCTAATCATATGAAGTTTTTAATAGAATTTCTATGTTCCCTTTTGTTAATTGAAGCTGGATGAATATTTTATATGAATCCTGGAAGGCCTGAAATTAAATTGTATATAATTCCAAGAAAATAGAAATAGGCTTCCATATAAACAGGTAAATAAATTACCAGCATCCTACTGGGAACCAGGTGCTCTCCCTAGACTATTGAAGCACAGAGGATGGTTTGAGTTCCAGGCTGGTATTCTGCCAGTCATGTTTAAAGCCAAGACTACCCACAGCTGGTTTTCCTCCCCTGCTTTAAAGAGAGAAGTTAATTATCTCTTCTTCTCATCTACATGCCTCTCTCCAAACCTTTAAATGAGGGAAGGATATGATAGATTGTTAAACTTCCCTATTTTAGACTTGCCTCTCTTCAGTGACTCATCATGTTAGCATGACTTGCTTATAGAGCACATAACTCAGAGAGCAGCTTTTCTGTGCAATTCGCTAAGCAGACTGACCTCTTTCATCAGGGAGGGATAAAAATTACCTTTAAAATAGCAGGCCAGATTCATAGTTACTCATGGCAGTGCTGAGGTGGCTATGCCACACTTAGGGAGCATAGGACAAAGTGCGGGCCTTCCTTTGCTGAACAGGGTGGGTGGAGGGACCATCTGTACTAACTCCTGCTTGGTAGGAAACTTGTTGCCTGTGAACAGGGAAACCTCTGATGGTGCTCAGAATTGCAGGATGGCAAGAAAGCAGATCGAACAGTGAAACCTCTACTGACTTATTTGGGCCTCTCTGCAAAGAAGTCTTTATGGGGCCCTCAGGAAGGAGACAGACCTTCAAGCCTATCACGTAGACAAACATCTGTAGGCAAGTAGCAGCCAAAGCTAATTTCTAGACTGGCACCAAAACACTCTCCCTCAGTCAAGCCAATCTATTTTTGTGCTATTTGCTTATGAAGCCAAAAAAGGCAAGATAAGCAAATGATATTACAGCCTGATAAGTAAGTGTTAGTTACCAACTAAATGTATAAAAAAATCAGTAGGGGTTTGCTACCCACGATGTATATACATTCAACAACAATGGTGTCATTTCAACTTCATTAAGTCAGGAAAAGGGGAATTGCATGTGAATTATCAAGATTTGTCCAAACAGCTTGACTTGGACCAAAACCCGGACAATAACTGCAGTGAGACTACTTCCCAAAGAACCAGCATAAGGACACGTGAACAGTATTATTAGATATCTTGTTGAATTTCTAACCAGCTCTGGCTACACTTCAAGCCAGAAGAGTCCACAGGAATGGACTTTCGCTATGGCACAGAGGCTCAGGCAGGGGTCCATCCAGAGAAATGCCCGTTTTAAGTTTTAGTTTGCAAAAATTCTTTAGGACAAGAATCACTTCTTCCTTTTTATATTGAGCTGAAACCAAACCAGACAAGTCAATACTGATACAGAAATACCAAGTCAATAAAGTCACGCTTTTTAACCCTCTTGATCTTTGTAGTAAATACTGTTGCTACTTATGCACATTCTCAGTCTGATCATGGTCAGAGTGAGTAATGGTCTCAAAGGTGAAATTAAAGCACCAGACACTTGAGGGTTGATTAGGCAGGGTTATTTTTTTTCTCCTCTGTCCTGAGTGATAACTTTCCTGCTTTCCAACGGCAGTGCCACAAGATAAAAAAAAACACAAAAAGCAAACTGACAACATACTGTGTCTGTGAAAGACACTGTACTGATCAAACCATTATTCTGCCACAGGCAATGAGCCTGGGTGAAATGTTAGATATCTCGTTTCACTTCAATGCAAAGAACAACTACTCATTCAACTACTCATCAAATATGCATTATACAAATGGGGAAGATCTACCTTGCTTAGTAAAGATACAACTTTAGAGGTAATAATGTTCTCGATGGAAAACTATTCCAATCTGTAAATGAAGTTTCCTACCTGTAAGTGAAGGGTCATTTGGAGACACGGCAAGGGAACAGCAAAGGATCTGGTCTTCATAAAATCAGTTACTGAGATCAATCTGATTTTGAAGCCTAATCCCAGTCTTGAAAGGTGAAAGACCCTCTTCGGAACTGAAAAATAAAGAAAATGGTAAATGCTAAAAATGTTCATGGTTTCAGAGTGAGGAAGAGACATCTTGGGACGAGCGAGTGAGGATTCACAAGGAGGGCATGACATTGGAGGTACAATTGTTTAGTATTTTGTAACTTATAAAGCACAAAGTTAGAAAGGTTGGTGAGCGTGCTTTGTAAGCAAGTGAATGTAAGGTGCTGGGTCAGACAAAAAAAATCTGCGCAGGCTGAGGACCAGCAGGAGTGCTGTGTGTTAAAATAACCTGAACATTATGCAAAAAGACCAAGAGTGAATCACAACTAAGAGCAAGAGGCAACTTCAGTTAAGTGATAAGATTTGATTACTACAGAAACTGTAGGAAGGACACTTATCCCCCAAAACAGGATAGGCAAAAGCAGGTGGGTCTTTCTGTGGAAGAAAGATGCGGTCATGGTATAGTAGCTACATGGAGAGCCATTTCTATTATTATCTATTATCCTTTACTCTTTTGTCCAATTCATTTCCCTCCAGACGCCCAAAAGTAGTTTCTTACATCAATTTATTTGTCATGTGCCTAAGCTGTAGGCTTTCTGGGGCAAGATCATAATTTCAGTGTGCAAGCAGTAACAAGCACAGTGGAGACCTGTTGCTGACTAAGACAACTTGAAATACAAATACTAGTAAGAAATACTGGAGAGGGGGAGATTGAGAAGTGATCTAACCTAGCGTATAAAAGCCGATAATGGATACTTGAGCATCACACAGAAGTTTTGCTTTCCCAACACTGTACTTTAAGAGCAAGAAAGCTTGCAAGGTTGGCATCTAAACTATTTTCAACTATTTTCTATGTTATTTGTGTTTAACTTAAGACACAACATTTCTTGTCTGTTTAAGATTGGTTCATGTCAATAGACCCGAAGTGACAGTCTTTTGACATTGGAAGAGAGGCTGAAATGCTTTGTTACAGGCACACAGAGCCATCTTCTTACCTGAGGCATTTTACCTGTAATCATTGCCCATGAAGAGAAGAGTTGCAGAGCTAGAGACTCATAAGGCTAGGTTCTGATGGGCGGATATGAATATTTCTCTTCAAAGTTAAATTGCATGAAAAATATGCACCTGGGGTTTCAAAACAGTGAAGTGTCAGGCAGAGGATGTTTCTAATTGACTGTCGATGCCTCTTGCCTAGCATTACAATTTTTGCTGTATCGGTGACAGACACTGAGTTTTGCAAAGTGCTAGTGACTTTTGGAAACCCTTTGGTATACAGCTAGGTGGGGATCGCTGCTGAATCCCATGGTTGTCTTAGGAATATGTCAACTCCAGTAGCTACTCTTCTAGTGTCAGTTATCCTAACCTTTGCTGTTGGCATTCAAGGGATGGTTAGTAAGTTCCCTGCATTCAAGGTAGCCTTTTTGGTCAATGCGAAAACTGCATAACATAAATTTCTTTTCTATGCAAGACTGACACTTATAAAGACTTCACAATTTAGTTTAGAACCATTCCATTTAATGGACTGATGACTGAAGCCTTCCGTAGTGGATGAATCATAAACACTGAAACCTAGCTCAATTTTGGTTTTACTGTTGTGGTAGGCATCTGCACCGAACAATCTATAAATAAAAGAATCCAAGCAACTATACATCATAAATATTTATTTCCTGATTTATGTTTCCCTATCCATCAGACAGACCTGGGACTGAGACTGAAAAATGTATTTGTGACAAACCCCTCTAGCAGCTGCAAAATAAGCAATGGGGACATCTTGGGGTCTTTATTAATTTAGAGGTAGTGGGAAAGTGGGACTGAGTTTCTTAAAACTGTGCCCCAGCAGCTTTCCTGACACATTTCACACGAGCTAGACACCTGTTCTCATCTTCTCTGGAGACAAAATAAAGATGACTTTTGATATCAGTGTAACTTCTTTTTCAGTTAACGAGCTGTCCGTCCAAGTCAAGAGCTGCCCTCAGTGGTCACTGTCTGTAAATCCAGATCAATTCTGCGCTACCGGGTACGCGGCAGGAAGAGGAACAGAAAGGTTGTGAGAGGCTGATGGCCCTGGCAGACTGCAAGACTGTTTGGCTGAGGAATGCGCTTCACAGCTGTTAATATTAACTCGGGTACTCTGAATTACTACAATTTTCCCAGAAAAAGTGAATCCTTGACAAAAATGCATTGACCTAACGGGAAGGCCACAAGCCCTCCTTTTTACTTGAACAGTTGATGCTGTAATATCTTTCATGCTGGAGCCTTCTGGAGAAAAAGCAGCAAATATTTCACTCGTCACTCTCAGTTTCTACTTTTTACTGCAGCATAGTTTTAACAGCATTAATTATTGTTTGGCACTTGTACTTGAAGTGTTCTCTGTGAGTCACGCTAAAAGTTAATACGCACTAAATAATAATACAGAAGCAGCCAATTAGTAAAAATGCATCAAAGCACTCTGTAATGCAACCACACTAGCAGCTGATATAGGACTTTTGATGTAACTACTGAGGCTAAGATGTCAAATGATTGAACAAACCAGCAAATCAATGAACTGTGCATATACAGACTATTAAAACCTAGAGTGGCAAGGGATCTTGAGGTATCAGTCAACACATTACTCTACAGTGAGTCATTTTTGGCAGAAGCTTGCTGAGAGGTTGTGAAATCTCTTCTATTGTAGGTTTTGAGAACAAAGCCTAGGCAATCTTTGCCAATGCTTACTCACCCAAACCATGAGAATTTTTTCCTGACGTGTAATTTAAATCTTCCTTCCTCAAATTTAAGCTTGTTGCCTCTTCTGCTAGCCTCAGTCAACATGAAGAACAGGTTGTTTCATTCTTTTGTGCTGCAAGCTTTCACAAACTTGAGACACAAGCTGATGTTGCGTAGGGTCTGGTCTTCCCTTACGGCACTGTGCAAACTGCTGGGCTTACAGCTCCTGCCGTGTGAGCAGCAGCAGGTCTGAATGGGGGGCTGCACCTCCTCCAGGCGTGTAAATAGGCAGTTCAACCCTGAGGACCAACGTATCTTTGCATATCGTATCTCTGCTACCTAAACCAAGACAGGGGCTCTCATTTATCCCTTAGAACAGGGTGCTAAAATCCAGGATTGCTGTCATTGAGTTTTGATAAGGTATTGGCCTTAGAACTTCTTTGAGTTGGAAATACATACTTAATTATCTCCTTACTTGCAAGCACAAATAACTAACTCTTGCTTTAGCTAGAGCTTGAACACAACTTCACTTGCACATTGTAAGATGAGTGATATTTTATTTTTTCTTCACCAATTTTTGTTTGACCTATTTAAAAACATATAATTAGGAAAAAAACCCACATAAGCAGGACTGATAAGTTATTCAAGCTTGGGAAAAAAAATCCAATGAAGCAAAAAAGCCCCAAACTGGGCTTTTAAAGTTTGGGATATTGTCCCAACAGGAGAAAAATTACTGAGGTTGTTAGAGGAGGGAAGTTTTTGAAAGTTCCCTGCTTGCTTTCTTTTCTCACTTAGAGTTCTGAAACTGAAGTGGTTGCTGACCTCTAAGTGTGATATTACAAAGTGAAAATGAGGACATTCTGATAGGAAAATGGAGCAGTTTGTGTCACTGTGTGAAAAGCATTAATACTGCTGCCCTCCGGTAATTGAATATTTCAACTCAGAGATTCATAATTTAGAAGAAGAGTCTTTAACTTGTAAAAAAACCCTAAATAAACCAGCCCAACATACAAATTAAGGTAACAGAAAATATGGAATGGGGAAAGATGAGGTCATTTTTCAGAGATTTAAGACAAAGAGTAAAATGACCATTTAATTTCACTGCTTCTTTGTGAAACATAAGTTGTTATATTTTTAAAATGAATATTCAGTTGACCGAGGAATATCAACCTGGTAATTCAGTTGTGCCCTCAGCAACAACTGCAGCAGGCTGAATGCAGCCCCAGTGCTTCCATTACGTGGCACTCGGCGGGAGATGAGGAGAACACCACTATTGGCAGGGTTACAACAGCCTCCTTTTCCGCGCACACATCTGTATCTGTACCATCTATTAGGGGACATCACATGGGAACTAGAAGCTGAACTGAAACTCCCTAGGTGCTTTCAGGGCTGTTTCCATGAAGCAAACAGAAGATAGCACACAAGCATAGCATGTAACACAGACCAGATAAAGCAAGGTGCCAGAAACCTTTAAAGGGAAAGAAGCTGTTGTGAGAGGTAAGGTAGAGATCTGGAGTATTTTGCAGGTCTGTAACAGTGGTGGCAGACTTCCCCAAGGAACTCATCTGCAAGCTACAGGAAGCATATGTCTGAAGAATGGAACAAAACGAAAAGCATTAAATCTTTTCTCCACTGAAGGGGGTTTCTCAGAGTTCACACCTGAGAACAGAGATGCTGGCGTTTCACTTTAATAGCTTCACAGATCCAGCTTGGCAATAAAAGGAATATACAGGTAGCATTTTCAGACAGCCTGACGAGCACTCGTGGAAGGTCCCTGCGGAGGTTGGTGGCTTCTTCCCCCACCGCTGCGCCAGGCCCCAGGCAGCACTGGGCTGGGAGTGCTGCCCTGGGCAGGCTCCCTCCTCTCCCCCCTTCCCCTCGCCTGCTCCTAGGTGTTTAAAGGCAAACCTCAAAGCTTCTGCTCAAAAAGAGGTTTTTCCATATCAAATTCACTTGACAAATGTTTATCTGGAGCACTGTATTTATTACCCCAAAGCTTGTATTCTCAGTTATTTCACGTGAACAATGACGGAAGTTATTTGAAAGGTATCCAAGGAGACAACTTTACTGTACTAAACTAATTAATCTTATCTTATTGCTGCTTACAGTTGTTTTTAAATAGACAGTAACTGATCCCGTAGAGCCCATTATAGCTCCTCTGTACAGAACATTTTATAAAGCCATGTACTACATTTATCAGAGCTAGTTTTGCTTCTTGAAAATAATGTTGTTAAGCTTCTCCGTTTCATTCGTTATACATTATTTTCCACTCTTGCTGTCAGCCTCTAGTTCACATTATGCTCCCCCTGGATCTCACTTTGCTTTAGTTTCACTAACATTGATGTCACCCAGATGTGCCTCCTATTTCTGGCGCATCATTCCAATTTTGCCACTAGGTGTCGTCCACACGCGCACCAGCACCCCGCTAGCCACTCGCGGAAAGATTTGGGAATGCGGGGCGGGGAGAAGAGAAATTCTCATTAGCTGCAAGTAAATTGACAGAGTAGTAAGAGGGCCACACTTCTGACCCCCCATGCTTTTCTCTGTTTAGCTAGACTTTTGCATTATAGCAACAAGATGCAAAGAGCACATTCCAAACATTTGCACCGCAAGGGGTTGTCATCAGCTTACCTTTGATTTCATGAAGACTTATTCTGACTCCTGCTCGGATTTACAATGCTCATCAGCACACCTCGCAAAATGTCTTGCTCCCTGGGTCAGGCCTTCCAGGCTTTTCAACAAGCTGTCAGAGCTCCCAATTACACAACATCTGCAAGATGAAAAAAAAAGCATGAATGGAGAGGCGTCAGATAGGATATACTCATTTATTCCAGGGTTTCACTTAAAATATATTTAAAAAACCTAACCAGTAGATTGTGAGGCAACTTCTTTTTCAAAGCAGAAGTAACCCTTCATCTTTGTCCTCTATCCCTCCCTCCCCAAATGTTTACTTTTTCAACAAAAATATTACATGCTGTTTCTTCCTGTCACATTCTAACTGCGCATTTCTGTATGCTGTCACTTGTCCAGTTCGCCACTTCTACATTCATTTACTGCACAGGGGATTTCTTTTTTTTAAACTATCTGGACCAGGAGCCTGAAAAAATCACAGGCATTCACCGGGGCTGTTAATGAGACCACTGATAAAAAACATTATCTGCCAAGCGCAGAAATAAACCTGCCCTGAATTCTCATAGACGGCCAGGGACCATGGGACTCGCTGTGTGCATGGGGAAAAGCAAACCCAGGCGAAGGCGTGCCAAGGCGGTACAGCCACCGGACTGCAGGCACGGCCGGGCGGCCCCGTGCCGGCACCGTCCTGCAGCCAGTCGCTGCCTGCTTTGCTGAGCTGGGCTTGGTTTGTCTGGCACCAGCCAGGTGATTCACAACAGCCAAACGCAAGGAGAGAGGCACCCCTTTATTTTCTCAAATATCATCTGTTCGCAAATTACAGAGAGCACATTGCAGTAAAAAAGAGCAGCGTCACCAAAGCTTCTAGCATCTTTCAGAAAAGCAGATCAACTCCAGCGCACAAATAAATTACATGTTTCCAAGTTTGTTATTTTGTTTCAGCTCACACAAGCCAAAATATTTTCCTTGATTTATCATTCCTTCAAGGCATAGCTTTTGGATTTTTACCTTTTGAGGTGGTTTAGCTGCACTGGACTTTACCCAAAGCTTTTGAGCCCAGCTGCCTTCTGGCTGAGTCAGTGCCGGATCCTGCTTCCCTCTCACATCCAAGGGAAACAACGCCATGTCCTTATTTGCAGTTATCCTTATAGGAGCTAGGTAGCAGAGCCTCCTTCACTCAGTTTCTTTGGAGGTTGGAAAAACTCTGATTAAACCAGGATAAGGAGAATCACCGTCTAGAAACCCTCTACTTCTTTCTGTGTTTGTGATGCCCAGAACTGGTGCAGAGGAGGGAAATGAGCCAAGGAGGAAGAGTCCTGGATGGACTCAAGTATCTACAGAAGTCTGGGAAACTCTGGCCTATACCTTTGTATTGTGTGAGATGGCTACTTAATTGAAACTCAGGCTTTGCAAGATTCTGCAGACTGAAATCACTGTTAAATATAACCCCTAGATTTCACACAGGACTGGTTATTATTAATATCCCATCTATTTGACCTAGATTCAGTAGACTGCAAAGTGCCACAGTTAAATTTAACTTCTAAAGTAAAAATAATTAAATTGCAAAATCAATCACTGGGTAATTTCACATTCAGTTCTTTTAAGGTCAGATTGTTGCTGTCTCAGGGAATGTAAGTTATACTAGTTTAAGTTTTCTTAATGGACAAATTTCAGAAGTGATATGAAATTAGGCATAATTACATACTGGCTAATGAGTCTAAATTGTCATATAGCACACATATTGAGAAGTATTTACCCATTTACGTCCACTTTGGCTCACTTCTTAGGTGGACACAAGAAGACAAAGGGCAAGAATTGCCACCAGGGTTCTGGATGGTTCAAAAGGTCATAGCTAAAGTGGACAAGTACCTGTTTCCTTCCTGCACAGGGAGATGCTCCGTTCCAGGACTTGGCAGAGGGATCATGGGTTGCTTCCCAGGGGTGTTTCTTCTGCTACGCAGGAGCTGCAGTGTTGGCTGTGATGTGCTGTGGGTGATTAACCTTTGCAACCCAGCTGGTACCATTTCAACAGTTCTGCACCTTTCTAGTATGCTGGCTCTAGGGAAAACCCTAATCCAGGGTGCAACCCAACTTGTTCAGCTTGCTTCAAATTTTAGTCCTCTTCAAGTATCAACTCTGTGAGTTATGTTTTGATTTTCTGTAGAAAATCTATAATAATCTAGTTAAAGGGGATCTTTGGTCTTACATCTAATTGGTTCTCCAGCTGGAGTTGCTTTAGGCTTGCATCCATTTTTTTTCAAACGACAATATTTTCATTCAGTTCATGACATTTTCAACAGAATTTCTTAGTATTATGAAATATAAAGATATTCTAGTTGCATCACGATATATACATCTCCATTGTTGAGAGATCTTAGCTCAGTGTAGTTTGGATCTAGATTAAGATATAAAATTCCAGATTTAAGGATTTGTGTCTGGATCTTGGGCTCTTTTTTTTTCTCCCTCTCTTTTTAGTTTATGGGCTCTGAATAATTAAGTGTAAAAGTATTAGTCTGTACAAAAGGATCAGTAGTATTTTTATTATAGCATGATAAATGTCAGTTAATGTCAAGTTTTAAATGTGTCTTTACAAGAAGTAAGATCTCATTGTATGCTATATTTTTAAAATGTCTTGTTAGGTTTTGTGGCAAACAATTTTATTGGCTTGTAGCAATAAACTGAAGTAATCTAATTACTTAAGGAAAGTAATTTAGAAAAGTATCTTTTTCTTTTAATGATGTATTTCTGATGAAGCTATGTTTTTAGTGAAGTAGTATTGGTACAGCTGGCTCTCCTAATAAAATCATTCTTTGAGGGTGAAGCATATGGTATATACTTTAAACAGGACCTTGCCAGATCATTTTACAGACGTGCAGAATTTCTGCAACTTAAAATTGTAATTCTGAAAAGAAAAAAGAAAGCTATTTGCATGTTTAACTGCACTCATCTTAAGATAACAGCAGCTGGCCATAAGAAATTCTATCTGCATTACTTCCTTTACTCAGAGATGCAGTGTAAATCAAATATAATGTGCTATTCATCCCCACTGCTGACTCTACTGATAGCCAAGAGAGCTACACTTTTATTCCTACAGTTTTGCCTTTCCAGGTAGCATGAAACATCAGGAAGAATCACAGATTGTTAGTATTTACCTGTATATCAAGTCAGAGTTTCTAACATAAAGATCCATGTTTTTCTTTTCAGTGGGCATGCCTACGGGAGGAGCACAGCTGGGGAGAAAGCTGCAGCGGGGTTGACTTCATGGAAGTTCCTGGAAGGATTCTGCTCAGCAGGGACTTACATAGTTTAGGGGTGCAGTTCCTTGCTGTTTCCTTCTTTCCTTGATGAGTGGATGCATATTGTTGCTGGCTGGAGAAACTGTTGGCTCTGCAGAGTGAAAGATGTGATCTTGGCCTCTCTGTGTATTCAACAATATGATTTCAAGAGCTGCCTCTTTTTCTCAAACTAATTTGGAGACAATGAAAAGGAAATTCCTTAGATTAAACTTCTTTATGCAGAAGTCCTGTGACATTCTTGTCCACTGTATTTTTCCTTCAATGGGGAACCAAGCAAAGGAGGACAGGGGCCATGTCAGAGCATGGAAGTGCACCGAATACCTCAGTCACTAGGTTGCTTGTAGCAGCCAAGGCTGTACCTCCAAGTGCAGACATTGTGCAGATCAATAAAAGCATGGGAAGAATGTTTGAAAATACATTTAATTACAAATTCAAGTTCTAACTGATTAAAAAGCCTGAAGAGTTCTTCTAAATTAGCTGTATCTTGACAATACTGAAGATTATTTTCAGTACATCAAAATACATCATTCAAAAAAGGAAACCCAAGAAGCACGATCAGTGTGAAGTTCTCAGGCAACAGTACGTCATCATTTTTTTTTCATTTTCTTTCTTCTTTTTTTAAAAATCAACCTGAAAGCTTCATATCAGACTGCACTATTTCTATTATAGCCCTACATTGAGCTGTTCCAGGTGTGACAAGCTCTACTGAGCTTTCCTTGGGGTCCATTGTTGTCCTGGTATGAAGACTCTGGGGACTTCTTTGCTCAGGAGCTTGTGGGGCTCATTGACAGGGCTTTAAACTAGATGTGAAGGGGGGAGGGGGAACATATCGGGCTTGCCGGTGGCAAACTATGGGGTGATACGCAATGGTTGGAGGGACGGGGTGCTAGTACAGGCCCTCAGCCAGTTGCCTAGAGGCATACTGGGCACACTGCAGCACAGTCAAAGTCTGGTGGAGATGAGCTGGGAGCTCCTGAGGTAGCAAGACCCAACAAGGAGGCTTCTGTGAAACACC
>Ga0181612_112753_pt1 | contig 12404 bp, 8 predicted proteins | sample HoacroProtozoa21_FD_119630 | JGI IMG/M metagenome (GOLD analysis project Ga0181612, IMG submission 119630) | Hoatzin crop microbial communities from Cojedes, Venezuel. Combined Assembly of Gp0051906, Gp0051904, Gp0051908 | reverse complement strand
CGGCGCTGCCCTTGGGACCGGCGCCTTCCCCCCGGCGAGGAGACGTTCCTCCTCGGCCTGCCCCCGGACGGTTTTTTTCCCCGGGGCTTCGGCCCGCTGCCCCCGGCCCACTGCCCGGGGAGCTCCGCGGCCGCGCAGTCTCCCTGCCTGCGCCGGGCAAGGCGCTGCCCCCAGCTCCTGCTGCCGCGGCTCCCCGGAGGCCTTGGCACTCCCGTGGACTTCACCGGTTCGGTTCCGATTATGTTTTTTGCAGGGCCCAGAAACAAAGGCGGTGCGTGAGAGCTCCGGAAAAATGAGTCTTCAGCTGGAAAAAGGCTCAGCTGCTGTTTGTTGCACTTTCCTGGTGCTACGTGGAGATTCGGAGCCTGTGGAGGTCCTGGGTTCCTGCTACGAGAAGGTCTGGGCAGCACACCTTGCCCCCACGCTCTGGTGGTTCTGCCAAGGAAGCCTGGCCAGGGGATCTGGTGACAAGGTGTGGAGGTTTCCAAAAGGTCCCAGACCTGGGCAGTAAGGAGATCAGGCTGAATCCACAAAAACGAATGTCCGCGTCTGGAATGCATCACTTTCCAAAGTCTGTCATGATATTCAGTGGTATAGGTGTGAGAAAATTTAGAGAAAATACTATGTTAAATTTATAAGACACCTGCGCCATACCTCAGTTTACTTCCCTTAAACGAAGTTAAGTCTCTTCAAAGCATTTATATCACAGAATTCAATCTCTGAGTGAAAAAATGTTTCATAAAGGGAAAAAAATGAACTAAGTTATCTAAGCATTTATCATAACATGCATGTTTTCTTGAAAATGCTATTTTCTATTCAAGGAAATAATGCATTGTCAGTATAACAGCTTTTTATAAGAATACAGAATTGTTTCTGAATATTTAGGTGAAGCTGAATGACATAAACTTTAGAATAGTTAGTTGATTTCTCAGTGTATGAATACACAGCCTGCACTGAGTGTTTTCCTTTCTCTCTCCTGGGTTCTTCCTGGAGTCGTCATTCTCTGTAGAAATACCAAACCTACACTTGCAGTTCTGTAGAGGGGTAGAAGCCTTAATTAAAGCCTGAAATTCAACACCACTAGTCTTCATTTTATGTCAGTTGTTAAAATACATACCAAAGACATAAGCAACGTTAAGCATTCTCCAGTAAGTGTGCTACCTCATTCTGGTCTTCCCTGCTGCATTAGGGAAAATGGCCCTTTCCACATGGAAAGCTTTTGCATAGAAAATACATTTAAAAAAATCCAGAAAATGTAATTTGTAGTAGTACCAGGGAAAAGAGTACCCGCCCTTCTAATCCGTGTGGAGCCCTTCTGTCCTCTTCAGGAAGCTGCATTCCCTGAGAGACACTGCGCGTGTCCCCCTTCAGGCAGGGCAATACCTGGAACAACAGAGAGGTTGTTGGCACCAAATCCAACCACAGATTCCCCGTCAGCCCACACCTTCCCGCCCCTCAGAATGTGACTGTGCTTCACCAGCTCCTACTTCCAGCTGCGTGTTCCTCGCTGCAAAAGAAGCCAGAGGTCCTCCAGTCACAGATGCCATCTCAGCTGTTCCTGTTGCTTGTACTCACAGAGCCTTGGTTAAGCTCCCAATAGCTCAGTGACTTCTTATCAGCCAGTGACCATCTGTGGCCACATGCACATGAATGACTGGGCAGCGTTTAAATGCTCCCCTGGGGAACAGGGTACAGTCTTCACAGAGCACTAAATATCGCTGGGGGAGTCCGCCTGCTCTCCCACTGAAGCAACAATTGGGGAGGAGAAGCTGCTCAGGGCGATCCCTGTTGCCAGCGCAGGATAGCTCGGACAGGGTGCTACGTACCCCACCTCCCAGAAAAATATGCCACAAACCCATCTGATGTCTCAACAGCAAGGCATGCCTCACTGGAGCAGCACAACCGTAACAGGGGTGAACATGGAGCAAAGAGGGGACAAAGGTGTTGGAGAGCTTCGGGAATGGCGAGGAAGAGAAGGGGAAGAAAATCAGGGAAGGTGGGATTAGTTGGGAGTTTATGAAGAGAAGGGCAAAGCAGTCACAAAGCTCCTTACAGCAAGAAACAAACACTGTTACAAAGGATGTAGGCATCGTTCAGGCATTGAAAAACCCCCAAAAAGGGCAACAGAAGGTTTAAACTTGCTGCAATTTTAAGAAGGCCTATTACACATGCACCCATTACATGTCAAGTCAAAGGAAAGAGCCACTTCCCACCATACATACAAAGCATGTGCTGGGGACACGCACAAGGCAAGAGCGGACCAAAATGGCTCCAGTGCTCTCCGTGTTCCAGCGTGGTGTGGTCAGCGTATGGTGGGGAGCCGCTGGACCGTCAGCCCCTCCTTCTGGTCCTCTGGCATCATCTGCTTCTGAGGCCCAAGTGCTGCCAAGGGCTTTGTGCAGCTCCTGAGCGCCACAATGTTCAGGTAATTCACTAAGGATGCTGGAACAGGCTCTTGGATGGAGTAAATCTACCCAAAAGAAAATCTGGTTTGCTAACTATACTGCTTTTCTAAATGTCCCCAACTGTTCCAGACGTTGGTGTGGGGACTATACCTCTGCAAAGGCAGCCTCAGTGATGTGGCTGGTAATTACATTTGAAATGAGGTCCGAAATGAAATGCAGTCTGTTGCAAAGCTCCCAGATTTAATTCTGCTAAACAATCCCCCAAAGAGATTGGACAAACGCATTTTAAATGTAGAGCTACACAAACAAACGCTCTGACCACACTTGGCTAATAGCATGAAGAGCACACGGCAAACTGACAAAAAGATTTAATTGCTGTTTACAGTCATCATTCACTGTCAAAGTGGTGGGTACTGAGGCAGAAAACCATCCCGAGACCTGCAGTTACATTTGGCAACACTTTCCAGTTCTCGTCTAATTAAGTTTTTCTCAAACTTACTAGCAGGTTCCAACCTACTAGTGGCGGAGTTTTGCCAGTTGCCAAGGTATCGAAGATGACAGGAAAAAAGAAATACCTTCTCACTTTTCCATTTTCTGATTAGTTAGATATAAGTGCAAACATACTTATTCAGGGAACAAATATTCCTTCTTTCCAACATTTTCCTGATTTCCAGGACATTTTCTTTCCAGGCTGAGCTGGTGCTTGCTTCATTTGTACTATCATTAAACCAGTCCTGTGAGAGCCATCAACAAGTAGGTTCAACATGCTGACAGCTGCAAGGCATCATCCATCCAAACAGTTATGTTCAGCAAGGCACTACTGATGATTTAACTCAGTGACCTGAAATTATTGGTCTCTGACAGCCACCTCTTGAAAACACAGCCATGAATTACCATGTCTAATTTTGACAAAGCGTTTTGTAGTTTTATATGCAAATTAAATATCCATTATGTTCCGTTCTGTCTGCAATTAAGCCAAGCATCAGTGATAGTTTGCAGCTGGAAATTATAAAGAAAGGGAAAATCTGATGTTCCAGCACCTCAAAATAGAAAAGAGAGGGGGGAAAAAAGAAAGGAAAAGCAACCCGTTATGTCACAGTCTTCCACGCCTTGGTCCTCAGCTACCTGATTATTAAACACAGTCTTCTCCCTCATAGCTTACTTTCTCATTTTATTCTTTTCCAGCTTGTTCACAGCTTGCAAGTGAAACTCCTCAGCTGTCAGTCCACTCTCCAAACTCTTCCTCTTGCTTTCTTTCATCTTTCATGTCATGAACTTCTCATACTTACCCTCAAGGCGCTGTTCAGCTGTGCCCATCTGCTCCTCTCCTTCATGTTTTCTTGTTTTGTTGTTGTGCCAAGTATTCTGTTTTCTAGATTTTTAGTCTGAATTCACAGCATATCTAGCTTTATCTTCACTTTAATAAAATTAGAACATAGCTGCCAATACCCACTTTTAGACTTTCCTACTGTATTTTGAAGTCCAGGAAAAAGCTAAAGTTTAATTAATACTTAATCAGTGCCCTTCTGTCTAGAAACTCGTTTCATTAGACACTAGGCCTCTGCAGCTGATGCCTGCTGCCACTCGGGATTTGCTTCCTGGATACCTTGGAGGAAGAAGAGTCTTTTGAGTAAGGCACCAGTTGGAAGATCCGAATTCTGGTTCTCTGCCTTTTCACAAATCTTTCTGTGCCTCAGGTACTGTTTTTCAAGTGAGAATCATTTGCCACCTTAGAAATATTACCAGAGTAGCTCTAGTAATGTCTTATTAGTTGCTAGGAATAATGCTTCAGCTACTGAGCACAGGCAACAACATAGCCTGGTGGTTAGGCGCACACTTTGCTCCCAAGAGGAATGACTTCAGTTTCTTCCTCTGTCAGAAAATTCTTGTGACCTATGGCAAATCACTCAGGTCTGTCTTCAGAATCAAATATGTGGGCGTTGAGCTCCTCTGGAAATCAAATACCTCTGTGGCTCTAACCCTCTAACTCTTAAGTACCCACAGGAGACATTGGTTAAGAAGGGTGTTCCTTCATGAAGGCAACTCATTTCCACCGTGCCATTCAGTCCTCCCTTCCTCGCCCTGTCATTAATTTTTCAAGTCTCTTTGCTCCATTCAGAGTTACTGCCTTCGGCCACATTTCTTCTGTGATCTTATATATGCTGCCTGCCCTCTGCCTTCCCACGCCACTCAGGACCAACAGAAAAAATCCTTGATACTTTTTAGCTTAGAATTTGTACTGTTCCAGACAGTTTGAAGTAGGGCTTAAATTTCCATGAGATGGACTTTATAAATGTAGCTGGGCAGAAAAAGCAGTTAACAGAATCTGAGTGGGCATCAAAACTGTAAAGCATCACTGCAAGCCTGCACTGGTGTAGTGACTATACAGGATGGAAAAGAAATTCTTTTTCACATCTATAATTAAAGTATGGAAGTTCCATTAAATAGTAGCATATCCGGTAGCAGAAGAATTAAGAGGCAGGAAAATTATAGCACTTGGATTGCTGTTAAAAAAGCCAGTGAGGAAAGGAGTTTGCTGCACAAGAGAAAAATAAACCAGAAAACATCTGAGAGTTTAACAGCCAGGTTAGCAAAATGAAGAAAAATAGTTCAGGTGCAGTCACGCATACCACCGGTGATAAGATTAATTTCCACAGGGACCCACCAATTACTGAACACAGGTGTAGCTGACTGAGAAGAAGAAAGGATCAGGCATCCAGCTGTCACTGGGAAGACAGTATCAAACCAATGCTCCCTCCTAAACCTGGCTGACATCCGGGCGCTTTCTGCTGCATGTGGGGTTTCTCAGCAGTCCACCCCAAAACGAAGCACTTCTCAGGCTCTTCCAGCAGAGACCTGAGGAGCATGGGGCTAGCAATGGCTCCCTCAGGAGTGGCAGGCATCTCGTGTCCTTCAGTGACAGTGCAGCCCAATAACTTTTCAATTTGTTCTTATTCCACCCACTTTTCCAACCAGTTGCCTGTTCAGTTGGAGAACTAAGAAAAATTTCCTCCGACTGCACATGTATTTCTACAGATAACTGCAGTATCTGTCCATGTGTCCTGAAAACAGGGCCTTTCCTTGCTAGCAGCCTCTGGTCAAAAGGACTTGCCAAGATGCAATGTTCATATCCTCTCGCCAGTCAGCACAGCAAATGCTGCAGGAACATTCTGCACCAGCCTGAGGGGTATGACATTCCCTTGGCTTCTCCTGAAAAGATTTGCTTCTTAGAGCTCTCCCCTTCCAGTTTTGCAGCATCCCTTCCTTCCTTCCTTCTGAGCATAACACACAAAGAACAATCTCTCCAACACCAGTTCAGAGTGAATATCTGTGCTTCAAAAATGCTGTCGCTGCTACAAAATGGCTGGCGAGGGGAAGTCTCAATCAAGAGATTGATTTTCTTTCAATCTCTTTTTCAAACAATACTTTTTAGGAAATGTTTGTCTTCAGTAAGTTTGTTGTTGTGCATGGCTTATACTCTGTTTTCGGGAGAGGAAATGTTTCTAAAAGCAGCACTGGGGAAACAGCCTTCCCCTTTTTCTGTGTTTCGTGACACTGCCTGTCCAGAATGGTTATTTGCCTTTACTTGCATATAATGAAATTGCCTCTCATATCGTGCTGTGCTCTTTAAATTGGTCCATTTTACTGCATTCATTAGTTGTCTGTGAGTTAGCGAAATACTGCCAATAACACAATGGCTAAATGACCATAAAAATTATGCGTAGTCTTGAGGGATTTTCTTTAAAATGGGAAAAAAGAACAAAACTGGGGGAAAAAAATCACAATCATTGAGTCCCTAAAGTGCACTTTTTTCTAACATGTACTTTGAAAATCTTCTGAGAAAGAAAGAATTTTGCACAGATATCTTTCTCCAGCTGCTTTACATTTCTCCAGAGTTAGTCTGTCAAGTTGAAGCTCCTTTTACCGCCACAACCAGCTGGCCTGTGAGTGTTCAGATTAACCACCAGTACCTTCTGAGAAAGAAAGAAAAAAAAAAAGACGACAGATGATGCGGCGGTAACTTCTCTCAAACGCACCAGAAAAACAGGAGCTAACAGGAGTTAACTGCAGGAGTTTTCAGAGCCCTGACTTAGTCCATGGCATAACGAAATCCTGAGCCCGGGATAGACCAGAAGCGTTCGGGACTCACCGTTTGCTGGAAGGGACACTGCAGTGTCCTCCTGCATTCAGCAGCACAACAGCGTTTTGAGGAATGTCTAGTCTGTGAGGCAAAAAGTAGATCTGAGAAGAGGTTCCAGCCAGCTGAGACTTGCGCCCTGAGTTCTGTCAATCTGGCCTGCTCTCTGCTAGCCTGGGCTCCAAGCATCGGCGCGGAGCTCAGTTTCACTGATTTCACCGAGTCGGGTGAGGCCAGAGCTGGAAGCAGACATGATGTCAGAGCTGCCCTTCCACGCTTCGAGGCCGGTTCCTGGCGTTCATCATGCGAGCACAGACCCCGGCTGCTGAGCCTGAGGAGGCGGCACACCTCACACCCTGCGCTGCTGTAATGAACAGCTGAAACACGGAGAGAGTCGGGCCCTGTGATGAAGATGGTCAGCAGCCAAAATAGAAATTCTGGTGCATCATCACCTGTTGTTGCCAAAAAGGAGTAAGTGCTTAGTGGCACTGCTAGGTGTCTCCTTCTGAATCTGTTAGGTGATTAATGATAACGTAGGTAGTGATACTATCCAAGAAGCGATACCTCATCCTTTCGCTACAGTGAACTTCAAGTTCTCAGCTGCTCTAAAGGGCAGCGAACCGTCATGAGCTTATTTGTAGTACCTGAGGCTTTGGCTATGTGGTTCTGTTGTGAGGGGCACTGACATCATTCTAATAGTTCTCTCCAGACTACTATGCTACTCTGCAATAAAGCACCACCAGGATGCACGACAAAAGAATAAGGCTTTAAAAATAAATCAGTAAATGAATGAATGAATAAATTAATAAAAGTGTTTTAAAATCTCATTTTCTTCAGGTTGAGAAATCATCATTTCCTGTTTGCACTGTAGTTCTGACCCATTTCTTCTGATTGTTCCACTTCAGAGGAATTAAATGAACAAAGATCTGTGAAATAATTGGACTGAATTGCAAACCTGAGGAAAGCTCATTAGGTTTCGTTCCCAAGGGAAACACTGATTAGATCTGCCTTAAAAAGCCACTCGCATTTAAACAGCTTGAGTTATGATTTGGAGCCGAGCTGCGGAGTGGGAGCTCAGCTGAACAAAACCTTGCAGTTCACGTGGGCAAACGCAAACCAAAAAGATTCAAAGGACAGAAAAAAAACAGAAACCAGGAACAGAAATGTTCAAATGGGGCACGTGAAATCCACATCACGGGCATTTTCACAGCTCTGAAACAGCCTGGTCCTGTGAGGCACTGACCTCTGTAGAAAGCTGGGCTCGGCCAAGCCGTTTGCGGAAACTAGCCCCACTGGAGCGAGAGACGTCCGGATAAAGAACGGCAAAAGGGTGCGCAGACCTGTTTTGTGTTCCACTCCGTAAGTGAATAAACTCTTTTTATTTTAACTTATTCTGCAGTAGCGGGGTGAGGTACAGTAAGGGAGAAGGCTAGAACTGTGTGCACTTCTTTTTTACCCAAGGAGAATGAACTCTTCCTTGGTTTGCATAAAAGTAACTGCTGAATGCACAGCCACTGGCACTGTGTCCCACTGAAATCAGTGGAAAGCGTCCCAGGCAATTTGGTGTAATGGGATTGGATCCTGGACATATAAACGAAAGCCTTAGCACCTGCCTGGAGCCAGTCATTTTTGCAAGTGAAACCACAACACAAGCCATTCCAGGGTAATCTTTCCGAAGGACGAACGGTAAGCCTCCGATGTGCTTTGGTGTTGGGCAAACAGAGGCATCTGCGTTGGAGCAGAGCAACACGTAGACAGGTGAGGGGCCTTCCCACAGCTGCCCCAGTGAGCACTCAGCTGCACCATCCGTGTTGCACGGCCGGCTCGCAGAGCGTCTCGCAGAAAAGCGAGTAGGTGCCCGTGGCCGCTGCTCTGCCAGAAGAGATCCCCGAGGGATGGGGAGCACAGGGTCGCTGCACAGCGGGGACGCGGCCGGTGGCCTGGGAGAGGCGTGGGAACGCCTGCTGACTGCGAGCTGCCTGCGAATTCGCTCACCTTCTTGTGTGAGTCAAACTGCCCGGAGACACAGGCCCGGCGAGCCGTGCCGGAGCACTGCCGATGCGCAGGGAGCTGTGCAGATTTCTCTGCGAATTTTTGTGCTGCTCTGTTTAATCATGGTTGCAAATGCAGCCTTGTTAATGTTTCCCAGGTGACTAGCTTGGGATAATAAGTATACAAAAGAACACTTATGTTTTACATCGCTTCTCAGGACAGTCCTAGTGAAAATAAAACTATCCCACTGTCTCTAGGGGAATTTCAGCAAAACACTAGTCAGGCTCGAGGCACTGACAAGGATGCAGCCCAACTCTGCTAAACAGAATAAATTGGCATTTTTGGTCACGTAATGGTGGTCCATTAGCAGCAAGCACAAGGAAAGAGAGACACTTATTTGAAATATAAAATAGGGCTTAAAAGCTTTCCTCATCGTGCTTTATGAAGGCAGTTACTGCCATTGCTGGGCCTCGCTAATGAGGCTGAGGAAAGTCGGCTGACAGTCTGCAGCCAAGTGTTGGCAATCACAGATTAAAGCCATCTCTCTCACAATCTCATAAATGTCATTACTTGGATCTAAAGACTCTCTGCCCAGCCTCCGAGATGGACTGTGTCCCGAGAAACACAAGGTGAATGGGGAGTGGTAGGTCTCCAACTGCTTCCTCCAAGTGCTGTGCCAAACTGAGAACTGAAGAAACTAAAGAGCTAGAGCAAGCGAGTGGGAAAGCTACCGGGGGCTGACGGCTCCAAGCGCCTGTGCGCTGCCCCTCAGTTCAACAGCGCCTCGAGCAGTCGGGTGCCTCCGGTCAGAAAGCAGTGGCTTACCTCAACCATGCAGCAAAGAGGAGAAGGAAAAATCCTATCCTCTTTGCTTTGCTTTGGAGTCATTTGAGCCAACACCATGTATTTCCGTTTACTGCATGCAAGGCTCAAGCTGTAAAGTCTGCCTCGCTAGTACTGGTATTAATAATAGCCATGAAAAGCAAGCATTTGAAAATGCGACAGAAAGTTCAACATTTCAGCAAAGAGGGCCACGTGCTGGTGAGCCTTCCTGTATCTGGCACCGTTACATGTCTTTATGTGACTTCCCACCGCCCAGAGAGCAAAGCAGGGCGGCAGCAGCCCAGCACGGCTCCGTGCGAACAGCCCGCAGCCAGACCTGCAGCGCTCGCCCTACGGCATCGCCCGCGGGTGTGGCCAGCCCAGCTCCCACAGATCAGACGGGGCAAAGCTGAAATCCCGAAGAAAGTGAGAAATGCTTTTGAAGAGCAAATATCACTGGCTGGGGCAGGTGGAAATTGCATTATGATATCAAGATGACCACAGACACCAAAGGCAAAGACACCAGAAATCTTTGCCGCGGAGAACGTACCGTATGGCAACTTTGCGTAAACAGATGAGCTGCCTGAGAGCTAGGGTTTAATTAGTTAATTAATGCCCTCCCTTGCCAATTTACCTGAACTGAGCAAGTTACTGGCTCACTGCGCTCTTGGTGGGAGAGACAGGTCCTTGTCTCTGGAGGAGATGTCTTCTTCTGTAGTATGAACACCAGGCTACCCATGCCCTGGCTGCTTGTAACTCACCCACCCCCACGGTGAAGGCAGGACAGCTCATCGTGGACTGGCACAGCCTGTCACATCTTGTCAGGATGCGCGGATTTGTCAAGGCACTGAAATCATCCTCCTTTTGGGCCAGCTTCTCCTAGTTCTGCACAATGGGAGTTTTGTTTCAGCAAACTAATCACATGCTTTAAAATCCTACACATTGGCCAAAGACCTATCAGCAAAACATAAGTCTGAAATTTGGTGCTGCCCGTGTGTAAAAAATGAGGAGGGCTGCGCATCGCCCCGTGCCTCCGCCTGAGCAGGCCTGTGGAACTGCCTGGGGACTGTTATGGCTATGTTGGCGGTACCTGAGGCAGAGGTACTGATAAATCTTTGCTAATATGACTGTAGCACCTATAAACTTATTCTGTTTATTGTGTACTTCATGTCATATTCAGAGGGACAGCAAGGCACTGTAACACGGCGCTCTGGATTAGCAGCTGGCAGAAGGATTGCAGCTAAGCTTCTGATGCCTCTTGGAAAGTCAAGTGAGAAACAGCAGCACAGCTGCCACTGGGAAAAGGGATTTCCCAGGACGGTGCCTCTTTTTTCAGCAGAGAGGAAACTCAGGGAAAACTCTGGGTGCTCAGTAAACCTGAGAGCTGGAGGCAGACCCAGCTTCAGAGGCTGGCAGTAAGACAGAAGAACTCGTGGGATTAATCCCACTAAAATCCGGCATGGCTGGTAAGAATTAACCATGCTTGCACCTGCTTGTGCACCGACCAACAAACACAGGCGGATTTGGGGCTGGTAATGGTGAGAGTGACAGGAGCGTTTTGGCAGATTGTATTCCTAAAGGTTAGCTCCCCGTTTATTGCCTTCCATATCATGGAAGGACAAGTTTCATGCCCCTAGAAAATAGTACTCCTGAATTTAGGTTATCCTTAAACCCTTTTCTTGCTGAGGGAGATGGGGATTGCTAGAAAGCATGATGTGCTAGGTGTTCTTCTGCAGAAATAAGGAGACTGAAACTGAGCTTCAGACACTTCTGTCGTGTTACGGAGAGCCACTGAGGGGCTGGGGAGGAGAGCTCAGCAGTTTCTCCTGCATCTTCCACTGCCATGTAGCTGTCTTTCAAAGAGAGAAAACAAGTCCTTTTGGTTTTAGCACCCCTCTTCCAGTAACAGATACTATTGTATTCTAGGGATATTTCATTTGCCTTGGCCTTATCCTTGAGGTATGAGCTGATCAGTCTGGTGACACTACTGCGTAAGTAGCTGGTGAATGGCGCGTGCCTGTAATTCAGAGGTAGGCAAGCCCAGGTGTCTGTTTTAGGTGGTAATTCAGAGGCTGAGAACTCACTCACATGGACTCTTTAAACACAGGAAAGAGCAGTGTCTCCTCCAAAATCAAACCTTCTGAACTATTCACAACAAAACTCCATTCAACTTTCACAACTACATCGAATAAAAACACAGCATAAAAAATAAGAAAATCAGCTTCACAAACTTCTGGTTGCTGAACTAAGGCCCTAACATTCAACAGCGTCGACGTGAGATCTGGCCATTCTTGGCACTGTGGGAACTGGAGTTATTTTCAAAAATAAATCCCAAAGTCATATACTGTATTGAAACTATTGAAAAGTGACATCGCTGCGCGTTATTTTTTCTGAAAGACGTACAAGGTAGGTCAGGTGACCAAATCACTGCTGTGCCAGTTTCAAAGAATAACAAAGACAAAATTAGGACAGTACTCTAGAAATCACTGTACCACACAGAAGGCAGTAGTCAATTCAGTCGTGGCTACCTTTTGTTTATGCAGAATATACAGGAGCGAACAGTAGAGGGTGTTGGCTGAAAGGGAAACTGGAGTTCAGTGTGTGGAATATGTCCTGTTTGATGCAGCTCACGACGAAAAAACAGGCGCTGGGAAGCACAGCTGTGGCTCTGTAAATGGCGCTGGGGCACCTGCCCGTCTGCTGCTTCAAGACTAAAGTAAAGAAATAAAAGAATTGCAAGCCCTGGGCCGGAGTTTTAGCATTACTTACACATTTTGTGGCATTTGCAGGAGCAGCAGCCACTTAAATCAACAAGAAATAAGTATTTTTGAACGTCTCTAGAAGTGCCTGTCCCTTTAGGCACCCCGATGCACCCCAGGGCATGCAATTGCACTGCCCCTGAGCCACGTTGCGGGAGTGTTTGGCCCCTGGCAGGGCTGAGCTCCACACAGACAGCCCCAGTGCTCTCGTACAAGAGAGAGGAGGTCCCTTTCTCATCTGCTTTGCCACGCTGATAGGAGAAAAGAGCCATGGGGGGCTTTTTTCTT
>Ga0181612_176939_pt1 | contig 12405 bp, 10 predicted proteins | sample HoacroProtozoa21_FD_119630 | JGI IMG/M metagenome (GOLD analysis project Ga0181612, IMG submission 119630) | Hoatzin crop microbial communities from Cojedes, Venezuel. Combined Assembly of Gp0051906, Gp0051904, Gp0051908 | reverse complement strand
GCCGGTGCAGAGGGCCGCGTCACACAGCTGAAAGAAAAGAGTCACATTTTCAAAAGAAAAAAAGAAAGTTTTTTCCTGTTTTCTTGGGGGGGGTTTGGGGGGGGGGGGAGTGTCAACCTTAGTTTTAGCATTTTATAATGCCTACAGTAAAAGTTTCCTAAAGTGCTATTATTTGTCAAAACACAGGTTCCCTCCTATTTCATCAATAGCTAGAGAATTTTCTTTTCTGTCCTTTCTAAAGAGAAAGTGAGCAGAATGATAAAGGGAAAGAGAGTAACCTAAATGTGTAACCGGTGAAGTGAGGGCAAGCAATAGGCCTGATTGCCTCTCCCACTTTCATTTAAAACAACAGTTCCAGATTTCTCTTAACATTTTCCTCTTTTAGGGTCACCTAACGCATGGGTTATGGCTCAGGTCTGCCTCCTTTACAGATTAAATTCTTCAGCGAAGTGTAGATCGGACTTATCAGGCTGTTATCTGGTACATAGTCTACATATAAGGGCTATTGTTAAAGGCAGGCAAGTGAAAGCAAGTGATAGTCATTAATGGTAAAAGCCTTCTGCCCCCTGCAAATCTGCAGTTGCACAAGGCGAAGTATTTGATGGCAGACTTTTAGTGTAGGATTCCTCTAGCCTACCTGGTCATTCTCTCTGCTGTGATGATCTGACCAGAGCTTGTCAGCTACATAGTGTTGGAAGGAGGGAATAGGGAATTCCGAGGGCCAAATGACTTTAAACCTTAACATTTATGAAGAGAGAAGTGATATAAAGGAAGCCCAGATGACTAGCTTAGATGTAGATGTGAGAACTCCAGGCACCTAAAATTTAGTGAAATGAATCCCACCCTCGGATATTAAGTTGAAGAACATCTGAAGATATTTTTTATTCCGACCCCAAACATGGAATTTGTTTTGATCCCATTGCTAAATGAGGAAGCATGAAGAATACATTGTCGTAGCATGACGATTCACCTCTTTCTTGGCAGTGAAATAACTTACGCTGTTGGCAACATTCAGCTTCAAAGTCAACATTTCTTTCAAATGAGCAGGAACTGCTTCAAGCCATTGTTTCAGGCTGTCTTCAGGCTTGGTTTGATACCACTATCCAGGTCAAGTATTTCATAGTGCATCCATTATCATAGGATCTAAGCACCTCAGAGTTCCTTCCTTTGTTTACATAGATTTAGTATCTTCCAGACCACCTTTGCAATCTCCAGAACTCCATTTTGTTTTCAACAAAAGTTCAGAGGATCAGAGGAACAAATGTTTTATCAAATAAACCCAATTCGATTGTTGTCTAGGAGCAGATTTCGGTTGTCTGCTCAGTTGCTATTCAATTGACTTTTCAGGTTGCAAAAAGTCCAAAAAGCAAAGCCCTGCTACCTCCACTAATATGACCTAAGAGCAAACCCACCAGGAACAGAAGTGACACTAGTCTCGCTTGCTGGCTTTTTAAGAATTCTAATTTCTATTGAAATTAAATTAACTTTGTTTATCACCATTTTCTTTTTGTCACTTTGAAAATGCTTTTGTATGAAAGGCTATAGTGAGGGTTAGCAGGTGTTAGTGGCCCCATTTCAAGATATGATTTGCAACGCTGTCAGCATTTTACTTGCTAGACAAGCAAAACTGTGTATCGAAGTGAATTCAAATATTAAGGCATATGAAAACTGTTAACAAAGTCTTCCACGTAGAAAGTCTACTTGCCTTTGCAATCTGAACAGATTTGTGTCAAGAAATACAAACATCAAAAAATTCTGACATTTTAAGAGTAATATAAGGATACTAAATATATTAAGGAATATTTTCAGGTTGTACATATTTGCATCAAAATACTTCAACTATGTAGGATGTATTAAATGTATGATAAATCACTTCATACAGAATATTACCTTGCAGCTGGCACAGAAGATCTTCATTTCATTCTACTTTTCTACTCACAAAGAGTTACTCTGAGTTTGTATGTGTGTACGTGTTTTAAAATACAGCCACATGAAAAATCAGTGTAGGAGAGTGTAAACATTCCACAAACCTTAAATAATAGCCAGAGCAGCAGAATGACAGACCACCACTGCCTGTTCGCAGTGACTCTGCCCTGAAATACTGAGGAAAAAAACAACCCAAGCTTGGTTTGTGCAACTGCATTGTATACGAAAAAGGATGGAATTGCAACTGTGTGTTTCAGCGTTAAGCACATTTCTGTTACTATGAAGGAGTAATAGAAAGGCAATCTTCTTCCAGTTTTTTTTTTTTAATTATTGTGCTAGGTCTACACCTGTTTCTTAACTATTTTCTGAAATCGTGAACTTAAAGTTCAGTATCCCACAGCAAAAAATCCAGTCTGTTGCAGGTCAGATCAGAACAAAATTTACAAACTCTCTCTGGATCAATTTTCTCCAGCTGACGGATTATTTAACCCACAATTCATCCCATGTCTGGTAATATGGGTAAAACATTTCAAAAAAAGGTATATGGAAACGCGTCATTCTGTTTGCAACAACTGTATTTTGTGAAATAAACATAACAAATTTTGTTAGTGCCATCAAATATCTCCTGTTTTTCAAAAGCAGAACTAAGTTAATCCTTGAATTGATAGGGATTTTTTTTTTAAGTTAAATAAATCCCATATCAATGCCCTTCGTCTGAATATGTATTTACTTAGTGGCTAAATAAAAATATATCCCTTGTTCAAAAGTAAGCACACACATAGGCCCTGCACTATCTATTTGTACTCTGACAAAAACCCATCCCTACCAGATTAGTGGGATAACCCATAATTTAGACATAGAAATAAAAGAAATGATTACAGAAAAAAAAGGGATCTATAGTATAGCATGTATTTACACAATTTCATAAAGGAGTCCTAAATTTAACTGCTACTGGCTCCCATATTGCTTGGGTTGAGAAAGACTGCACGCTACCCCTGGCTAGCCCCACTCGCAAGGACTAGCGGGTTACCAAAGAGCTGGTCATTCGTAGTCCAGCACTCACTTGAAAGCCAGATGTGTACCGTCCAGATTCGGTAGCTCCCCAGTGCTGTTTGCACTCCCTTCAAAATGGCATTTTGGTAACTCGGGATGCAAACAGACTAAGACTCCTCCCTTGGAAACCTAGATTGCATTTGCTAAGATGGATAAAATTCATAATCAATTTGCTTTATCGTCATAATCATCCTCCCAATTATTTAAAAGAATGACCATGAAAAGATTCTGCATTACAGCAGCGTGTGATCCCAGAGATGTGACACAACAGACGCAGTATCAGTTTTCAGGCAGAATTATTCAGTATATAAAATGTCTCGCTGCTTAGGTGGCTGGCTGTGTCTTACATTTTGGTTACAAACAGTTTAAAGAAAAAGGTGAGTCTTCCCTCCTTCCCTTACCAGGGTGAAATCAAGGTCATCTTATTTAAGAGTAAATTCTCCCTGAGATCGTAATATTTAAAATTAAATGACACTCCACCTAAATTATTTTACTAAAAGCCTTCAACTCCTCTGAGATCTCCAAGTAGCATCTTCTAAACTTTTAAGAAGTTGCCAACCGTTTGAATAATACAGTACACAGAGTATCACCCTTTAAGGGAGAGATCATGTGCTCAGATGGGGCCAAATAAGCAATAAGATTATATAAAACCAAGCCACTTAAACCACAGGAATGATTCCTAAACACTGAGGAATCTGATTTATAATCATACACAAGAAACAGTGTCATAGTTCCAAAATTCACTTTGCTGGAATGTACTGCAGGATACTACTGTGTACTAACAGGATTTTACAATTAATAAGACCTATAATGCTACTTACTGGGCAGGAAAACTGTGTACTAAATGATAGACAATTCTTCTACTGGAGGGAAATTTGCTGGGGAGAATAACATTATTAATCATTAAGTCATCTCAGATTTCTATATCACTATCCCAACATGCCTAGTATTCTCACTAAGAAAGTCACCACTGGCATAAGGAGGTGATCTTCAAAATAACCCAGGACCCTTATTTTTACAGAAAGAATACTTTCTGACCTTTTACAACCCGCTTTGTTCCCTGTAGTTCCTTTGATCTTAAGGCATTTTGCTAATTGTACTTCCGCAGGATACCTGATATACTCCCACCAGTCAGTAGAAAAGCAGAAGCTAAAGGACTAGGAGCCCTTTCTTCTACATACTGGTGTATAATCACATATAGAAGAGGGTTTATTTTTTCATGAATTACCTTAATATATCACGGACAAGTGGAAAAAGTTGAACAAGAAGAAAAAAAATTATTCTGATATAAGACTGTTCACATATGAACTGTTGTGGAATAACGACAGAGCTTTAACCTCTGTTCGCACCCCAACTATTGTGGACAAACTACAGAGCTTTAACTTCAGACCGTCTTCTCCTTTACACAGTGTGATAGCTTGCACCAGCCTAACGAGTGGGTATAGTTAAATCTTAGTGTGGAAACACTTGTTTAAAACCTGCTCACCTGAATACATGCAGTTTCCTATCTGCTTTTCTCCTTGGGAAAAATAAAGTTGTTCTTTATTCAATGTTAGAAGGGTTGATTCACTCCAATTTAAATGCAATTAGCAAAATTGTTACGCAAGCTGCAGTTGCCAGATCTTCCTGGCTGGTGATAGCTCAGCCAAAGTACACACTGTTTTCTGTTTCCAGTCTGACTTTGCAAGGCTACCAGTTGGAAAAAGCAGTTTTCTGGTTGTGCAATGAATCTAGTCGTAGCCAGGAGTTAAAGACACAAACATAAATCCCCAATCTTGTGTTTGACTTCAGCTTTCACAGTAGCGCTGATACTTCAGGGTAACCTACAGGTGGATTTGAGTGCCATTTTTTCTCATTTTGCTTTTTCTGATATGCAGGAGCAATGTGAGAGAGCTAGACTTCTGATTTTTTTCTAGCCAAGATAGGTGCTTCTTGTAAAGGAGAGATGTCAAGCTCATTTTGGGGAGCAATATATCTATGAGATACTAACTGGAAGCACTAATTGTCACAGGTGGGCTGATTTCTCTTCTCTTGTTAGACATCGATTGGTTGTGATTGTGTCCAGCCGCAGTCTCCCGTGTTTCAAAGGCTCGCTGGTGCAGGTACCCAGTGTTCCTAGCTCTGGGTTTCTCAAGCAAATCACCAGGTACAGGTCCCATGTTTAACCCCATTCTCACCACCATGAGTCTCTTTGCCTCTTACTCCCAAACCAACCCTCCTTATTACTTGGATAAATTCCTTCTGAGTCTACCTTGCTGCTCCCTAATAACATGGTTTCCTAACAATAGTTTTCACAAACAACTTTGGTGCTAAAGCAAGGGGCACAGGCTTAGTACAGGAATTTCTTACCCGTGAACATGCAAGAGTGACAGGTTTGTTTGTTTTTAAACAAACTTTTGAACGTAGTCCCTGTGGTCTGCTTAAACTGTTCACCACCACAAATCCTGGGCTTCCTTTGAAGCCCGAGGCCAGACAGCCCCTCCAGACTTCCGCTTCAGCTGGCTTGTTTCTGGTGGCACAGACTCTCTCTCTTACCCAAGGAAGCACTTTCTTTATGGACAATGAGAGGGCTTCTGTAACGCGGGGTTTCACAGAGCACTGGCCACTAGCGATAGAAATACAAGGGCGGACATCGCACGCCTCTGGTCTGTCTGCAACAGCGCGGAAAAGGACCTGAAGTTAAAAAATGTTAATCACACTCTCAGTCTAGGGATTCGTTTTCTCGTTATAGTTGGACCGTATTAGTATGGCTGGAAAGTAAAACATAGTATTTCAGTCAGTCTGAAATACCAAGTGTTTAAAAGTAAACCAGCCTTTTTGGCAGGAGCCTGAGTTCCTCTTCCCACCAGTTTTCCTTCTTTGCTCCCTTCAGCCCTTGGTCTTACATCAGGGTAACTAAACTTTGAGCCAAGCAAAGCTAGATAAAGCTTGTTTCATATCCTATTTATGCTTCTGAAAGTAAAGAGGTCACAAGAGAATTATTTAAAAAGCTTTTTCCCCCACACTTACTCAGGACCTCTGTACTCCTCTCTGGCCCACTCAGCGTGATAGCTAGCAACAAAATTGTAATGCCAGCTTGAGCCGCCTGTTTAACCCTCCCGCCTCCCCACACTGGGAGTTACCCTCCCAAGCTGTAAAAACTCACAGCGTTCCCTAAATACCACCTTGTAGTTAGCTCTACAGAGCCATCTCACTGTGCAAATGAAAGAGAAATTCAGGCAAGGCAAAGGAAAATGTTGGTATATTTGTCCATCAACTGCAGTTCTGACTAGCTTCCTTGCTGGCTTCTTACATCATCCCTGAAACATTCTCCGTATTCAGCAGAGAACCTAACCTGAGTTTACATTGTTTTCCTGAAGCAGATTTCTCCTCTAACCTGTTCCAGAGGTTTGTCATTTATTTCATATATTATCCGTACCTGCACGCTCTGCTTTTTCTCCTTCTGAAATTCAGCAGCGCATTTCCCCTAGATCTGTAACAACAATGGGAAATACATATATTAAATTTTTAATTGATTTCAACTTTTCACGTCAACGCATATCAGAACCTTTTGACGTGTCAGGAAGTATTCCAGAAACAACATAGATTTTACAATAACTTTAAAAAGGGACCCAAAGTTCCTGTACTGCTTGTTATGGCAGCGTAACAGAGAGAACTGCTGAGTGAACAACTCAGAACAACATTAAGTGCTTTTCTCCTTAAAGTGTGGCAGTGCTTCTTCCACAGACTGAGAAGCTTCGATATCTGCTCTGTTTATAGATGACAGACAAGCTGAACTCAACGTGCAGAACTTCTAATTCCAGATTTCTTACACTCAGTGTAATATTACTGAAAGTCATCTACTGCAAACTCATGTTTGTGTACGCTTTAAAGGCCGGCTAAGCATGTCTTAGAGAGCAGTAATTGCCATCTGCCGGCCAAGCCAGGAACGGTCTTTGCCCAAAATATCTTTGTCTCCTTGGCTAAATTTGGAAATGGATTTGAGCAAAGCAGACAACGTGGGAGCAGGACGGCGCAAGCGGCAGTGGAGGCTGCACACCAGGACAGAAGCCTGCGCCTATGTCCCCACCTCACGCTGGGAAAGGAGGAGAAAAACGATAGAGGTGGCTTTGGGGGATCCATGACTCTACTGTGATTTGCCGAGACGTGGATTTAAAAATACATAGCCAGCAAAATTATTGTTGTCTTCTCTTCTGGAAATTAAACTTGAAATTTTAGACTTTTGAGTGACAAAAAGAGAATGTTGGGGAGGCAAACCCCATGCTGCTGGGAGAGGAAGACCAGGTCTCTGCAAATTTCTGTTTCCAGACCAGAGCTGGTTAGAGGCAGCAGAGAAGGCACCATGGTAATCCCTGCCCATTCGCATCCCAAATCCTGTGCAGCACAGCATGCTCATCCCTTGCCTCTCCCCCCTCATCCACTTTTTCCCAGCTGCAATGTTTTATGTCCCAAGCCCTTCTGTCTCAAACTCGTTTCACAACCTGCCCCAACTTTCAGTCTCAAACCATTTCTCCCCATAATTTCAATCCAGAACCTCCACCATTTTCCACCTTCTTTCCCATCCTTCCCTAAATTCTCTCTCCTCCCAACATTTCCTCCTTTCCCCCTACTCTCACTCTCCTCTCCATCCCCAGCCTTCCTACCCCAGGAAGCCCCAGCCCAGAGGTACACACCTCTTGCCCCCTGTCCTCAGTGCAGGCCCTCACACCTGCCCCAGCCGCTTGCCTTCACCTCTCTGCCTGCTCCGAACAACTGTACCGCTTAGAGTAAGCCTGGGTGAGACACAGGAGGCAGAAAGGCATGACAACTCTTGGGAAACACAGATGCAGGGTAGGCTTATTTGAATATTTCCTATTGGCTAACGACCCATTAGGTGGTAGAAAGCAGGAATTAGAGCCCTCTCTTACTCTTCTCATCTGGAGGCTGAACAAACCCAGCCCTCCCAGCCTCTGCTCGTGCAGCAGGTTGTCTCCAGTGTCCTGACAATCTTGATGATCCTCCCTGGACCCTCTCCAGTTTGTAAATATTCCTCTTGCTCTGAGGTGGCCCAAACTGAACACAGTACTCCAGACATGGCCACATGAAGTGTTAAATACAGAGGAATAATCACTTCATTGAACCTGCTAGCAATGGTCTTGCTAACACAGACCGGTATGTGGATAGTCCTCATTGCTGCAAGAGGAACTGCAGATGCCTATTCAACTGGTTGCTCACCAGCACCTTTCTGCAAAACTATTTTTTATCCTGTGTATCCCCAGCCTGCACTGGTACATGGGGTTATGGCATCCCAGATGCAGGATTTTGCATTTACTTGTGTTTACCTTTCTTGAACTCCATAAGGTTTTTGTTGGCCATTTAGAAGGAATTTGCTAAGCTGGAGGAGTAAGACGTCCTGCCCTCCAGTAGACTGGCTGCTTTCTCCAATTCAGTGTCATCCATGAGTTTCATGAAGGTGCAGCCCATCCCACTGCACAGGTGGTTGGTAAAGAAGTAAAGCAGTAACTTCCTCTTAGCATTCCTTGACCTTAATGGAACTATGATAAATGGACTTGTTCTATCACTCTGTATTTTCTGGCAGGAGTTCCATAGCTTACCTGCATGTGTGAATAAAGGCATCCTTTTATGTGCCACGTGTTTCCTATAAGCCTTACTCCATGGTCCCAAATTTACTGTCTCTTCCCATACAAGCACAATCTTTTTCTATTAACCATCTCCATATCATCTATGAATTATATAACTTTGCTATATTCCCTTTCAGTTATATCTTTCCCAGGCAGAAAAGCTGATCTACTCATTCTTCCTGCAGAAGCCACTCCATATCTTTTGATCACCTTTGCCCTTCTCTAAACTAGAATCACAGAATCACAGACTACCTCAAGCTGGAAGGGACCCATAAGGATCATCGAGTCTAACTCCCGGCTCCTCACAGCACCACCTAACACTAAACCATATGACTAAGAACGTTGTCCGGATGCTCCTTGAACTCTGACAGGCTCGGTGCCATGACCACTTCCCTGGGGAGCCTGCTCCAGTGACTGACCACCTTCTCAGTGAAGAATCTTTTCCTAACGTCCAGTCTGAACTTCCCCCGATGCAGCTTCATTCCATTTCCCAGTGCCCTGTCGCTGGTCACCAGAGAGAGGGGGTCAGCGCCTCCCCCTCTGCTGCCCGCCCCGTGAGGACACTGTCAACTGCGACGAGGTTGTCCCTCAGCCTTCTCCAAGGCAAGCAACCTCAGCCGCACCTCGGAAGTGCTGCCCTCGAGGCCTTTCACCGTCCTGGTTGCCCTCCTCTGGACACACTCCAGAGCACTACTCCAGTGTAGTTTGATGTCCTTGAATCGAGGTGCCCCAAACTGCACCCAGCACTCGAGGAGGGGCCCCCCAGTGCAACACAGAGTGGGGCAATCGCCCCCTTCATGCGGCTGGCCATGCTGGGCTGAGGGCACCCAAGCACGGCTGGCCCTTTGGGCTGCAGGCCACGCTGCGGACTTGTATCCAACCTGCCATCGACCCAAACCCCCAGATCCCATTCCACAGGGCTGCTCTCCAGCCTCTCACCCCCCGGCCTGTACGTGTAACCAGGATTGCCCTGTCCCAGGCGGAGAATTCAGCACTTGCTCTTGTTAAATTTCATACAGTTGGCGGTTGCCCACCTTTCTAGTCTATCCATATGTCTAAAACTAGTTCTGCTCTAGCTCTTTTCAAGCTAGGGGGCAGGTACAGCTGAACTGCACACAGCAGTCATGGGATGGGCACACTTTGGATTTATACAGCAGCAAATGTTTGTGCTCTATTTCATTTTCCTCCTCCCATACTAATTCTTAACATTTGATTTGCTTTTTTGACTGTATCAGAGTGATTTTTTCACTCATTAATATAGTTGCAAGGTCTCATACCCAAATAGCTGTGGTCAGCACAGAACACACCTTTTTTTAAGCTGATGAGAGATTTGCTCATCACTTGCACATACCAACACTGAGATTTAATTTGTCTGGCGTTAAAATGGCTTTCACAGAAGAGTCTTCCGGCTATCTTATATGGTGGCACTAATCTTTACAACACCAACTTATTCACCATCATTAGCAAGCTTTGTCAGATCATTGTGTTATCCAACTATGAGCTGTGCAAGAGTTTTAATACAGCCAGCAACTGGGAAGTAAAATAGCAGGTTAAATTCAATACCGAGAAACATAAGCGTGAAAAAAAAATTTCTCTAGGTATATAAAATAATGGTCCCTAATATATTATTATCACTAGAAAGTGCATTAGAGAAGAGAGATCTTGAACTTATTTTGGCTCCTTCTCTGGCAGCAATAGTTCCCTGAACAATAATATCTAACAGGCACAAAGAACATTAATCATTATTAAGATGAGAAAATAAAAAAGAAATCGTTGCCCACGTCAGAATTAGTCATGCAACAATATCTTTGATATGCATACAATTCTGCTCCCAGAAAGACTGTAACAGAACTAGAAAAAGTGCAAAGAGGACAAATGAGCAATACGATACGGCTTCTACGTGAGAAGCATTTGAATTGATCAGGACTCTCCATCTTGGGAAAGAAATCAGTAAGGAAACTGGGGCCTGTAAAATCATGGCTGGCATGAAACAGGTGAAGGGAAATGTTTATCTGCTAACTCTCAAAGAAAAGACCTAAGGGAGATCCAAGAACATCAGGCCTCAAGTTTAACCCAGTAATTACTATTTCACTCAGCAAAACTGAATCACAAAACTAATCAATACAAATTGTTTAAGATGACAAAATTACGTACATTACAAACCAATAGAAAAAGTCATGAGAGAAAGGTGCAGTAACAACAAACCACAGCAAACTGGAGATTCTCTCCAGCTCTTTGTGTCTCCAGAACTTTATATACTGCAGGCATCCTGATACCAGGAAACAATGGGAGAGGCATTGAAACAAAGCTCTGCTGAGCTTCTCCCTGTTCTCATGCTCTTTCCCAAAGCACCTGGAGCAGGGCACTTCTGTTCATTTTAAACTTCCAGGGTGAAACGCAAATGCAGTTCCCTGCTACCACAGATGTTGCAGTTTATTTTCCCATGTTTGGGGAAATCGCACGAACAACCCATCCGGCTCGTAAGGGGTGAGTCTTACCTTCGGAAAAGTCCCTCTCCAGATCATGTCCCCTCAGATGAAAAGAACTCTTGATGTGAATTAAGTGTGGTGGTTCTTTTGGTCTTGTGACATGGGTGGAAATCTGGTAGAGGTAAAAATGTCAAAGCAACGTGCTTCCAATTAACCGGATTTCTTTTTCTTCAACTTACAACATGTTAGCACTGAGGTTTGCAGCATCAGCATGTTAGGCTGAATATAAAGGTATGAAATGTTTCTGTGGCCGAAAATCGGCTTTCTCCTACCCCAGAGTTTTCCTTCAATGGGAAGTTTTTTCTTTTCATTCTGATCTGGAACAACACAAGGTTTGCAAATGTTGCAATTCCCAGAAATTCCTTTTTCCTAACAGCTTGTTCCCTATCACAGACTGACAATAAAACGCCAGTGTGTTTGCCTGGAAGAGGCAGGTTCGTGTCACAAACATTCATCTCATAAAGATCTTTATTCACGCAACTGCTAGTCCTTACAGATCCCACGAAGATCTCTCCCTCTGCCGGAAGCTAGAGCAGCAGTGAGCTCACTTAGATTTTCTGGTCCTGGGAAGCTGGATGATGCAATTCTTGTATCCCACACCCGAATGATCGATCTAAAACAACAAACAACTTTAACCACGCAAGTACTTCTTGGCAAGCACAAAATACGAAAGAGGAATAATGATTCTCCAAACAAAGAAACAGGAATGCTTGTTCTCATTAAGGGCTTCCCTTGAATTTGACTCAGCGGCAATAAGACTGCGTTCAACACTCTGCTGCGATGTTTGATTGCAAGTAAACAGGAGCCCTTGAAGGATAAGATCTTAAGGTGCCTTGGTTTTTGTTCTTTTAAGGAGAAGCTACCGCAATGCAGGAAAGCCATGTTCCGTCTCTGAAGAGCCATGTGCTACTTCAATAGCTTGGTGAGGACTTCTTGTTTACGCTGTGTTTTTCACTATGCCTAGCACAACAGGGCCCTGGGATCCTTCTCGGAGGAACCTGGGTATTACTGTCCTACAATAACAAATAATTGTAAGCATTCAAAACTTGCTCTTCTGGAAGGTTGGGCTGTGATTTGGAGAAGAATAAAGTAAGATTTAAGACAAACTTCTCCACCAAGTCTGCTATAAAACAGACTGTGTCAAGTAAATATAAAGCTGAGAAGTTGTACTTTGGTGTGTTTTTTTCAAAGAAGTCACAATAGGGCTTAAGACCTTTTACAAATGGAACATGATTCATGATCCTTAGGTAGCAACGATACTTCACTTTGTACTGCAATGCACTTACTCAGACCCATGCAGCTATAAGTTGGGGGGG
>Ga0181612_160531_pt1 | contig 12405 bp, 11 predicted proteins | sample HoacroProtozoa21_FD_119630 | JGI IMG/M metagenome (GOLD analysis project Ga0181612, IMG submission 119630) | Hoatzin crop microbial communities from Cojedes, Venezuel. Combined Assembly of Gp0051906, Gp0051904, Gp0051908 | reverse complement strand
TTGCAGCCTTTACTTATTACCCACAGCTGCATTCTTTTTCTCTGCTCTAACACACAAAATAAATTGGCGAGTTTAGTCTGTTTCCCCACTGCAAATGTTTCCATCAAGTCCTAAGAGAAATAAGCAACTGGTTAACACATTTCTAAATATTTATAAAACCATAAGAACCAATTAATATTTAATGTTGCCAAGAGGTTTTGTCTACTGACATCTGCAATCAAACAGTTTCAAAAGATAGCATAATTCCAGGGCAGAGATGCATAAATAGTGTTATCTCCCTGTTCTGCACCAATTACTTCCTCAGACTGTGCACAACCAGTGAAAGGATTAATTACTTTCAGCCTCAGAAGTTCATTGATCAATACGAAAGACTCCATGAAGAGAAAAACAATAATTAAAGGAATTACTATGAAGATTTATGCGTCTTTTTTAAGGCGGGCTATCAAGACGTCTGTGACTTCAGGAGCTGGAGGGCGTCTTGATAGCCATGCCAGCTTTGATACACCATACCAGCTTGCGGAGGAGCTATGATTAAGAGATTTTCAGCACCCCAGAACTAAATTCCAGGTGGAAACAAACTGGGAAGTGTTACAAAACACAAATAGGCTGCATTTGCCAGGGAGCTGAGTCAGGCACTAGAATTTTCTCCAGGCATCAGGGCTTGTGCTTTTCCCATTCGCATGTGGGCTTTCTTCCTTCTCTGTTCTAGATTAAACTACCCATAACTGATCTAGGCAGGCAGTAAATGATGAATTGTCAATTATTTAGTTACTGGAAGGTAAATTCCTAGAATCTGGATATGGTATCCGTACAACTTCTCCTCTTGCCGAGTGGAAGGCGAGAGTGTGTGGATGTGTATCTCAGGAAAAGCATTCAGGACCTCCTTGTATTCGTCTTCTCTGTGATGAGATCTCGGCCTGACCCAGACCCCATGTGCCCAAACAGCAAGAGAAAACTCAGGGACCGACTCGCAGCTTCGCTTGCAGCTGCAACTTGGGTTAAAGTTTCTACCACGTCTCCCTCTGCCTGCTTTTACTGCATTGCGTCAAAGCGAGCTCTTGGATTTTCAAAGGTAAACCAAGGGTTGCCAGCAGAATCCCCACAACCCTGAGGGCACCTCGGCACGCAAACGCACGCTTCCATCCTCCCTCCCACCATTTTACCTTAGCAGCAAGGCAGGACTGGGGGGGACAAACCAGGCTGGACGGTGACTGCAGCTTGTCACTCTGCAGCGCATTGCCATGGCTGTGACTCACACGTTTCCTGCAGAGTCGCAAAATCTCTCCTCTAGCTGCAATACATTAAAAATAACATAAGGAGCACGGATGGGACTGAGATACACTGCAAGGAGAAATGCGTTTGCTGGTATATCTCTAAATGTGCGGGTTTGAGAACACCCCTGGCAGCCTGGCTGCAACACTTCGGAGACCTGCAAGCTGTATTGCTTCCCAGAAGTGAAAAGCATACAAAGGACTGAACGAAGAAGGAGTTTGTATGCAAAAAAAAGACATGAAAGGGGAAGCAAAATCGGGTATTGAAAAGTTAAAAGCAGCTCAGAGCACTTGGAGAAAGGCAGGATGGGGCAGTGGCTTTAATCTATGCCATTCTATTTAGCAGTGTTTTGGCTTCAATGGCTGTGACGAGTTCTGACCTGGTGCATAACATGTTTTTTGCTCTGTAGGAGCAGAACCTTTCTCCCCAGTGAAGTGCCATCCCAAGCATTTTCTGATAGCGCACTTCGGTGAGTTCCCAAGTCCCTTCCCTTAGACTCAATATTCTGCTGTTTGAACTAAGGGTATCACATACCGAACGCAGCAGCTCTCCTGCAATTCCACCCAAAAGTTTTAAAAGCGCTGAGCAAACAGCACGGTCAAGTCTCTGGCCCACGGTGCTGCAAGTGCCCCCCACTGCTTTCCTGGAGATGGAAAATAAAATCTGCTTTGTAAGAATGAGTCTGCACAAACACATGTAGAAAAATCTCCATTAAAAGCAGAAGGGAAATGTGAAACAAAAGACTTCAAAGATACATTGTTTAAGAAAGTAAAAATTCATTTACTCTTTGTCTGCTGGGCCTCAAAAGTGTCAAAAGCCACATGGCATGGAAAAAACAAGCATTTGGAAATGATACTAGAACTCCCTGGACAGGAGCTACTGGAATACGTATGTATACAAGCTCAGTTTCATGAACGGTTTTACCAAAGCTGCTTTTTCTTTCTCCTCCTGTTTTTCCTGGGAACGTGGAAGAAAAGAATCATTTTAAATGCTTACCTCTTCCATCACCATCTTTTAACACTGAAAAGGGAGGTGCTTTTGGAACACCCCTCAAATTTCTATAAAAAGACACCTCCTTTCTCTCTGAGCGTAGCCAGCGAGGAAAACCAATGCAAATCAACCAACACTGTGCAGCCAGTGTACAAAATTAAAAGTTACCCCAAAATCCTATACAAAAATCCATCTTGCTAAAGGTGACTGTGAAAAGCTTTAGTGCAGCCATGTAATGCCTGTTTTAACATGGGTTTCCAGGAGTTTAGTTTATTTTAAATGGTTTAATTTGCAGCATTAGTTTAGTACTTGCCCTTAGCACAATGTTTAATTTTATGTGTTAACTCTGGCTAATAGAAAGTAAATAGGCTCAGACCCCAAGACATTGCATTCAAAAATTGCTAGGCTTTGCTGCTACTTAAACCATTCCTGTTTTGTGCCTGATCACACGTCAGACCTTTTTTTAGCTCACACTCAAAACTTTAAAAGGCCCTGACAAATTCTCAGAAGAAAATGAGCCTCTTCAGTCCATAGTGGATTGACTTTAGATAGCAGGCTGGAAAGGCAGCTCTTTCCAGCAGCAGAGAGAACCCCCCCAACATTGTCCTTCCCTCCAACACCTCACCTTTTCTTTAAGCATACAGACATTGCTCCAACTCTCAGCTACATCCAGTCATTCTTCACTTTCATCACTGATCTGACACCGAACAGCTTCCTACCAATGTTTAACATCTGTATTGGTTTGTTAAAATTTCTCCGTTTTTTCCCAAAGGGAGCTCATCCTTGTGCACATACGACAGTGTGGTGAGACCCATCACAAAGCTAACAGCGCAGACACCAGTGTGTATTTACTATTGTCATCTCTCCACGTGAAATTTTACAGCCCCAGGAAGAATTTCATCCACCTATTAGTCCCCCAAACGTATCAGCTAGACAGAAACCAGTATCCCATACCCCATGACACATGATGTGTGTGATACACCACTTCATCAACCTTTTAAGTGCACTAGTGACACATGACACATACAAGGAATCTGTGTAAGCATGTCTGTAACTTTATTGACTAGCTTTATTGCACATACTTATTGAAGCCTCCATTATTTTACCCACCCAAGGTTTCCACAATTATTTTAAATGCAAGTGAAAGACAACTTTCATTCCCATGACTTATTTTTTTTCCCCCATTTTAAATTTTAAGGTTCTGAATCACCCAAGAAAGACATAACCCCTGAATTCATACGTGTAGACCATGCAGCATTCAGGGAGCAAGCCAGTGGGTGCTCTGCAAGCATACTGATACTCTGCACAGAGAGAAACATCATAGATCATTAACTTTAAACCTCAGTGGTCACTGAATTAAATATGTGAGACTGCAATTTTAGATCAGTCAATCATCGTTTATTCTGTAGACCTGACGAGAAAGCTAGACTGCCTAAAAATCAAGCCTTCTTCTTCACTTCACTCTCTTCCTTCCCTGCTGCTTCTTTCTCTTCCTTTTCCTCCTCACCAGTTTCCTCAGCAGTTTCCTGAGACTCCTCCCCTTCTTCAGCTGCTGTTTCTTCCCCTTCTCCTTCCTCTTCCTCACCCTCTTTGGCTTCTTCAGATTCTTCCTTAGCACCTTGGAAAGACAAAAAGAGGTATTTCACATCTATGTACTGTTCCTAAAGCCAATTTAATGGGAGCCAGCATACACCTGCACCCTTCTGCCTCGCACATCTGCATGGCAGCCAGCTAAACACCATGGGGCTGGCAACTGATTTTGTCTGAAAACAGGGACATGTACCTAGGATTTGCGAGGCAGAACCACAAAACTATACAACCAACTTATCCTAGATATCAGGAGTGAGACAATTTATAGGTTTTCAAACTCATGGCCTTAAAAAGTATTAATTGACTGTGGACCTATTGCTTTAAGCCTTATCCAAAGACTTGAGTTCAAAAAGGAATCTTGCCCTTGCTCTCCAATTGGCTCTTCAGCTATCATTTCATTACAATTAATCTTTACACTAATAACCTCCTAGAATAGCTGAATAGTAACAAATGCATTTTAGATAAGTTTAGGTTAAATCCTTCAGAGCTATGCGACTGAAGTTGCAAAAAGCAAGTCTGGATAACACTCCTTTTACATTTTCTTTAATATGCAGGTTTGATAAATAAATTATGGGGCAGAAGGAAGCAGCCTATACTTTGGCAGAACAAGAAAACTACCTGGAGCAAAGGCAACAGATATTGCTGTCCACTGAACCCAACAGCTCTATCCACAGACATCAGCTGATGTTCCTATTATCACAGGCTACTCTCTGGGAATTAGTATTTAGCTCAGGATGTCCTTGATCCTCCTTTTTGAGGATGCCTGTAACAGCCAAGCACTGTTTGCTGCCATAGGAATATAACATTACACGCTGTTTAAGTATTATCATCCCCTGTTTTGGACATTTGAATGGAAAAACACCTAGTGATTTCCAAGCGAGTATAATCAATCCTATAATCTGCCTGATCTTGAATGTTTACCTTCTCTTCCATTCAATATTCAGCCTTTCCTGCTTAAATGCTGTGTGCTTAATTCCACAATTCTTTGTTCACATGAGCAGACAATGAGAGGGGTCTAATCACTAGATTTGGTCATCAGGATTTCTGGGTTGTACCCCATGTGAGCAGGGTGAAGCATGAAAAAGGGATTTGAAATTAACTGCAAGTACCTTCCTCCTCTTCTTCAGCCTCTTCACCTCCCGCTTCTTCCTCACCCTCCTCTTTCTCTTCCTCCTCACCTTCCTCTGCAGGGGCTGCCTTGGCTTCTGCCACTTTAGCAGCCTCAATTGTCTCCTCTATTTCAATCTGCTCTTCCTGGACATGACTGGAGTAGTATGTGGGGAAGGAACGGGTTGTCATCAAGTAGGAGCTGGATTGGAGACCACTGTAGGCAGACCTGCCAAAAGTTGGGGCAGTCTGGGTGTAGCCACTGGTAATGCTTCCAACACTGGTGAAACTGAGTCGGGTCTCTTCACCTTCCAGTAGCTTCCTAGTAGAAAAAAAGCAAATACAAATTACTTAGTTATGCTGCAGCAGATTCAGCTACGGACTGAGACACCATTAGGCTCTGAGCAGCAAAAGCCCTACAATGTATACTTAGGAGTGCAAAAACCAGCCCATAATGAGTAACTGTGGCAATGCTACCCTATCTTCCTGGAATAATTTGAAAGTTTCGGAAGTGTGCACTACTGGTAAATTAATACTTTTCTTTTTTAGAAGAAACAATGGGGAGAAAACCTACAGGATTAGGTTCCTATAGCAGGTGAAATTAAAGGTGTATTTTTGGTAGCCTGCAGGGGTGCAGAGAACAATGCAGATGTAACGATGTTGTGTTTAGCTATTAGACAAGGCTTACAGCCACCTTCTCAACATCCCCCCTTGCAGCATTCATAGAAACTCTGTTTTGGCATTTGAAATTTCTAATAGGATCTGGGACAAAACACTAGACAGCTACTTAGCAGCAATTCTGCTGTAAAATATTTGCTTTGCAGGGGATTGCTTCTGGGAGTCAGAAACAAAAGCCTTTTTTTAAAAACATGTAAGGGATTCCAATTTTGAGAATACAGCCATCTCCATTAAGAAGATCCACTGAATCAAAATCTCTTCACTGTATGCACATAACAGGTATTTTTATCTGTAAAGATGGAGAACTGAGATCATGTATCGCCAAGCTAAGAGCTCTGTATGCATATACAACTTACATACTCTTATACTCACTCAGGTTTGCTATATTGAAGATTTTGCTTTAAGCCAATATTTTACCTCAAAAGCACTGACTGCTTCTTCCAATAGCAAGACAACGGAGAAGACCTGATTAAACTCTGACATCTATCTATGAAAGTTTCTGCTGGAGGAATGATAAAGGAAATGAGCTCTCTTGAAGAGAGAATGGGAACCTGATCCGAGTCCTGACTTACTAACACTTTCCCCCCCTCATACCTATATGCTGCAATTTCGATGTCCAGGGCCATTTTCACATTGAGCAGATCTTGATATTCCTTCAAGTACCGAGCCATTTCACTCTTCGTGGTTCTCAGCTCGTTCTCCAATTTGTTGATTGTATCCTGTTGGAAGTAACAACATTGACAGCGTAAAATTCTTAATTCTCCCATGTCTAGCAGTAACGCCTTGCAAGGAATTTCTCCAATCCTATTAACTTAAATCTTGCTCTAAGCAGACAGAGGAAGCTAACGGCTCCAACTCCGCCCTTGGCCATAAAGGCACCATTTACCAAATTCCACCTTCCCTGCAGGGTTTCCCCACCCCTATATCTACACCCTATTTTTCCATCCCTGATTAATGTCAGGAGCCTATTTTTCTGCCATCCAAGGACTAAAGCACACGTGAAACTCACGTATCGCTTCATTTTGGTTTCGGCTCTACGTGCTTTGCCTAGCTTTAGCTTAAGGCTGTTTTTTTTCCTGACACAGTTCAGGCTTTATCAGACTATAGGTAAATGGTACCCTACGCATCACAGCTCTGTGGCATCTTGCATTGTGATTTTATGATACTTTAGCTACGTGGCACGGCCGCAGAACTGGCACCTGAGCTGGAAGCAATCCCCCCCCCCCAAGGGTGGGGTGCCCCCCCCGGCCCCCTCACCTGCAGGGCAGAGATGTCTGCACTCTGCTTCTCTTCCAGCTCCTGCAGCTGCTTCTCCAGCGCCTCGTTCATGCCGCGGGTGGCCTCGATCTCCAGCGTCTTGGCCTTGAGCAGGCGGCGGCTCTCGGAGACCTCGTCCTTGGCGGCGCGGACGGCGTCGGTGTTCTTGGCCGCGCTCTCGCTGAGCACGGTGAAGCGGCTGCGGAACCACTCCTCAGCGTTCTGCATGTTGCGAGCCGCCAGCTTCTCGTACTGGGCGCGGATGTCGCGCAGGGCGGCGGAGAGGTCGGGCTTGGCCGACACGTCCATCTCCACGGAGAGGTGCGCGTACTGGATCTGCGCCTGCAGCTCGGCCAGCTCCTCCTCGTGCACCTTCTTGAGGAAGGCCAGCTCGTCGAGCAGGCTGTCCACCCGCTTCTCCAGCTCGGCCCGCGCCAGCGCCGCCTCGTCCGCGCCCTTCCGCACCTCCAGCAGCCGCGCCTCCGCGTCCTCCCGGCTCAGCACCTCCTCCTCGTAGCGCGCCTGCAGCCCGCGCAGCGTCTCCTCCAGGCTCTCCCGCTCGCCCTGCAGCGCCTGCTTCTCGCTCGTCGCCTCCTCGGCGGCCAGGCGCAGCTCGCGGATCTCCTGCTCGTAGAGGGCGCGGAAGCGGGAGGGCTCGGCGTGCTTCTGCCGCAGCACCAGCAGCTCGGCCTCCAGCACCTTGTTCTGCTGCTCCAGCTCGTGCACGCGCTCGATGAAGCAGGCGAAGCGGTCGTTCAGGTCCTGCAGCTGCGCCCGCTCCTGGCTGCGGATCGACTTCAGGTCGTTGCTGATGGCCGCGACCTGGCTCAGGTCCAGGCTGTCCACCGAGTGCAGGAGGGAACCCGAGGCGCTGGATGCGGCGTAGCTGCGCCGCACCGACACCGAGGAGACGGGCGCCGAGCTCCGCCACACCGCGCTCCGGCCACTGGCTGCAAGGAGCTGTCAGTCACCGCACTCACCCGGCAGGGGTGGCGGTCGGGTTCCCGGACAGAGAAAGGGGAGAGACAATACCCAGCGCCCAAGTACTACAGCTCCCGGCGTGCCCTGCGGGCAGTCCGCTCACTGCCGCCGCGCGGAGCGGGACGCGCGGGGCATGCCGGGCCGCGTAGTTCTTTCTTCTCCGCCGGCCGCTTCGCCAGGGCGCGGTGGGCAGCGGGCGTCCCGCCCCTCGCCTCCAGCGGGCAGGGCAGTGCGCAGGCGCGGGCTGCCGGCGCTCTTTCGAACGGCCGCTGAGGGGGCGCGCGGGAGGAACGGCTCAGCGGCCGAAACCGGGGCGGGGGAATTAAACGATCGGTGTCGTACAGTAGCGACAACTTGTTCGGTCTCCCCGGGGTTGGGAGAACAAAGTGGAGCCAGTCCTGGTCTGGGGACGTAAACAAACGGCACCACGACGTCTTCGGGCAGGGGGGAGACTCGTTGGAGTAACCTGCGGCTCTGACGTGGCACTGAGGAGAAGGGGCAGGTTGGTCGGGGAGGACAGGCCGGGGGGCGTTCGGAGGCGCTTCAAGCAGGCATGGCACGCCTGTGAAGCCCGGGAAGAAAATGAGACAGACCTTACAAGGCAAAGGTAAAAGTGGGAGGGAGCAGGGTGGCTCTAGGTTCAACCGTTGAGCCATCCTGTGAGGCTGAGGGGGCAGGTGAGGCATTTCGTAGTAATTCAGTATCCAGATGGCAAGAGTATGGTTAAAGTGGAAGTTTTGCCACCCAGATGGAGCAGGGCACAGGCGACAAGTTCTCAAAATAGACTGGAGACAGCTCTTTATTTCGAAATGGCAATACTAGAAAACCTTATTTTAAATAGGAGAGATAGAAAGAGGGGAAGATGGTACACATAAAAGTGAACATCAGTGAAGAGACTGCTGAGGAATATAAGGTCCAAAGCAAGGGAAGAATTAAGCAAACTGTTCAACTTTCATACAGAACCTGAAAAGATTTTCTGATCTTTGCAGAATTGCAATCTTTAATTGTGAACAAGGACTTGTAGAATCATCTGTAAGTGGGCGATTTCTTAATTTCAGTGTCTATGCACTGGAAACCTGAAATGGAACTGAACCTACCAGTCACCAGGCGAAGGAGAATGCTTACCTTCTCTTTCTACTTGTTTTGTGGGTTTTTTTTTTCCTCCTAGTTGCCAGAGCAGGATGTCTACTACACAATTCACTGCTGCCGTTACATCTGTAAGATAGCTTTTAGATTTTAACACTGTGACTTGATGATTTAACTTCAGTAATTTGTCTAATTTTTATCTAGTCTATGAAATTGCTGCTTAATATCTCCTTCCTTTCCTGAAATGCTTACGATATACTAGAATCCTCAGGAAAAACAGAAACGCAGGCCAAAAGAAAAAGCTCTTTGGAAAAATAGAGGATCCAGCTCCTCCACTCCAACCTCCGCCTTCTCATTCTGCTTTTTCTTTGTCAGTCCATCCGAAGGAGATTTCTGCCAACACGAAACATTTCAGATCAAGTTAAATCTGAATTTTGTTGTCTCTCTCACCAAGTTTTATGGGAAAAGCTTCTGAAGAGGAAAATAACTTAATAAAATATGCGTTATTTCTTTTCCTCATCTTCACAGAAGACATCTTGTCAGATCAGTGTAAAATTACAAGATGATAGACCTCCTAACTTCTCCAGATGTATTGTGTCCTATAAAAGTAATTATTGATCCTTTAGGGAGACTAAAAATTCAAAACATAAAGAAGATTGACTGATTGATTTTAAACCTCACATGATTGATTCTTTCAGGTGTGGTACATTAATTAAAAAAAAATATTTGAGATCTAAATTTGTCCAAACAAGCAATAGTTCTTTATCTCTCTGACTGGGGAGATGTCACAGGGACAAGAATTACATTCCACAAACAAAAGGTGTTGTTTTGGGTTGCCATACCTTAATAGCTCAATGATTTCCAGCTTCCGTATGAAGTTGTCAAGGCTCTGTGTCTTTTGCCACTATGTTTCTGTTGCCTGTGCTACCTCAACAGAGCTAGCATTGACTTGCACTACCTCCTTGCCTGCAGAAGGGAAGATTAGTCAACCACATATTTCTAACAGTGACCTTGTAAACAGCTGTAACAGAAGAAAACCTCATTGAAAGTGGCAAGTAAAGGGGAATTGTAACTATTCCACAGAGGTATCTGCAGGTCTACCATTGAGCCTTTATGAAGTTAATTGTGTAATTGTGCTTTATTTTGTTTCAAAGAGGACGGATAATAGAAGTGGCATCAGCATTTACTAACTGTAAAATAATTACTCCAGGGCAGTGTCGGATTACCTCTTCCACAGATACTGAACCTGTTCAATTTGTGATAGCCAACAGGGACTTTTGTGGTAGCACAGGAGAATGTGATTAGTCTGACTTCACAGAAGGTTGCTCTGTAGCAGGGCAGAATATTCTACATAAGTATTGCTCAGCAAGGAAGAAGTGAATGTCCAGACTAACATGGAAACAGGTGTGCTCACATAGCCTACTTGCAGTCAGAAATAGCCAACTCATTGTGAATGAATTTAGTGCTTTTCTTCAGTGTTTTTGGAAATGGCAATTAAGACTTCATGTTAGAATCTGGAACAAGGTGATAAATGGCCCCTCAAAAATCCACACAGGGTCTCAGCTGTAACTTTTCTCATTGTGTTCAACACTGTTGGAGATAATAAAGGAAGAAAGGGTGTGAAACAAAGTGATAAGGATTTGTGGCTTTTGGGCTGTAAAAGCTCTGGCTTATAAGCCTAAGTAGCTTAATGTTGGGTGTATGGACATCTTAATCACACCGAGGGTGGCTGTCACAATTCAGCTTGTCACATTTGATCTGGAGAGGTTTAGGGGGCATACTGTAATGAATTGTGGTTATTGCCATCACAAACACCAGATGAGAAGTCAGAAAATAAACTTAGTCCAGCATCTGATGCAAAGTCTCTAGTTTTAATTACCATTGTTTGATTACCTTGGTTAAAGGAATTAAATTGTTGGTTGCTCCAAAAAGGTTTTATTTTAGACATACAGAAATGTCCTCACATAAATGTTGATTTTCTCATTTACTGTTTTCAACATGTTAATAATAATAAAATTGTATATAATTGTCAGCATTAAATGCTGCTTCAATATACAAACTTCATTCCAATTTTCCTAGCATAATTTTGTTCTGAGCCTCAGTTAAGATTATATATCATATACATTGTAGTTGGCTTGTGTTGGCCAGGTAGTATGTAGTTGGGAGCAAAATCCTCATTAGAGAACTTACTTCTTAAATTCCGAAAGCTCATCCTCCTTCAGTTAACCATGGGAGTCCAATCCAAAGGATCAGTGAAGGTCATGTTTTCCGCACTGAGGACTGCAAGATGAGCACATAGCCATCAGTGTCTGCCTTGGTTTACTACTTAGTCAAACCTTTCGATTTTCTTTCTTTTTCTTAAACATCGTCTTCTCCCTAGTGGGAGACACTCTTGGCAATGGGAAAAGGAAGAAAATATTTTTATAAAAATGCATTTTGCTTTGGACGATGGTGTTTCCCACCCTAGCATACCAATGTAGAAAAAATCTTTACAAGGAGCTGTGAAGTGGCAGAACTGAACAGTGATACTGATCTTGTTAAATCTTGACTGGCCAATAGAGGACGTATCCTCTCCAATCCTATTTAGACATTAAAGGATTGATCTGTATATCTTGTGCATCTACTTGGCTTTGTAATTGTGTCCTTACCTACCATGTTATTTAATTAAACATTAAAATATAGTTAAGTAGTGTTTGTGTTGAAAGATTATTGTGTGCACTTACTCTAAAATATGTGAATGGTACTGTTTGCAAAATTGAAGGTTTACAAGGTAAATAGTCTGGAACGTTTTTCTCTGTGTGAAAACAAGCACAGCTAGGACATGGTCCTGACTGCTCCTTTGGATAGCGCTGCAATAGAAGTAAAATTATTTAGTATCTTAAGAAAATTTATTTCCATACAGTAGGATGTGCTGTATTTCCCAAATTCACTAACATAAATCAAGCGTTTTTGTGGTATACAAAAATTGAAAACACAAATTATTGCTTATTGATCTCCATTTTCCTTCCCTTATCTATGACTACATGTGGTTGAGTCGGTGTCATGTTAAACCTCCAATGCTGATGAGCAATCCCAATATACATAATCAAAACATTTTGAAGTATGCAAGCGTACCTGATACAGGATGGAGCGCACCCTCAGTGAGTTTGCTAGTGACACCAAGCTGCGTGGTGCAGTTGCCACACTGGAGGGAAGGGATGCCATCCAGGGCCCATACAAACCTCGTGAAGTTCAACAAGGCCAAGTGCAAGGTCCTGCACCTGGGTCAAGGCAATCCCAAGCACAAATACAGGCTGGGGGGAGAATGGGTTGAGAGCAGCCCTGAGGTGAAGGACTTGGGGGTGTTTGTTGACAAGAAGCTCAACACAACCTGGCAAAATGCACTCACAGTGCAAAAGGCCAACTGTGCCCTGGGCTGCATCCCCAGCAGCGTGGGCACAGGGC
>Ga0181612_144148_pt1 | contig 12405 bp, 7 predicted proteins | sample HoacroProtozoa21_FD_119630 | JGI IMG/M metagenome (GOLD analysis project Ga0181612, IMG submission 119630) | Hoatzin crop microbial communities from Cojedes, Venezuel. Combined Assembly of Gp0051906, Gp0051904, Gp0051908 | reverse complement strand
CTGTGAATATATCTTGAGTACTTTTATCATGAAGCTGTGTGGTTTAAGTACCTCATAGCTGCAAAGATATATGATGGATCCTATAACATACAAAAAGAGGTCTGAGTTCTGGCTATAAAAAGACCTTTCCGTGTATAGCTGCACAAGACACTTGATTAAAATTCAGTGTAAACCTTGAAGTAAGTGTTAGTCCAAACTCAGCTTTCCTCCTACTTTGCTTTGTTCTGCTTTGCACGCCGTTCACATGCCCAAAGTTGAAAGCTTTGGGTTATTTCCAGCTGAGATGCTGCAAGCTCCCGTCAGCGGAGCAATAACTCAGCCGAGAGCTCTGCCGGGGCTGGCAGCATGGTTACGGAGAGCTGCTGCCTGCTGGCAAGAGGTGAAGATTAATGCATGTTACACCACCTCGGTTTGTTCGTGTGGTTAGTCCTACGTCTCCTGAAGTGTTTCCTCGGGCACACCTAGCACCTTCGTTCCTTGGTTATTTCACAAAGCAGTTTAGGGCACCTTACATATTGTAGGATCAGATCAAGTATTTGTAACAATATTTCACCTGTGCATAGTAAAAAGTTAGTCTTCTAAAAGCAGATAGTCAATAAATTTGTCTATTATTTCATTAAATCAGCAGGTATGGCTAACTATTTTCTGCAGATTGCTTTTTTCTTTTCCCCCCGCTCCTACAATTAGACTTTACCCACTGCAAGAATATCTTGTTCGTGATGGCCATCAAAGCATTCAAATGTAAGCTCCAGAAACCCCCCAAAACTCACGTAACAGAACCTATAGCCATTTGTATCCTGCTGTCATAGACCTGGGAACTATATTAGCAGGTCCCCTGTATTTTGGCCAATATTCACAGGAATAAAGGGAGGTTTTGTCTCCCTATCTTCTGAGCTCTTAAAGGATGGGTGTTCGGCATTTCCGAAAACCCAGACCCGTTTAAAGATGTTTCGTGGTGCATAAAAGTCACAAATAAGTTTAATTTTCTAACCTTCATCTAAGCGATTTCAAAACTGCATCCCTAACCAAAGCAGAAAGGCCATCATGGGTTTGAAGCTCTACAAAATAAAAAGAAATGCTTTATCTTTAAAACATAATTTTGTAGTTTTTGGGCCTCTTTTTTTTTTAATCTCTTACCAAACTTTATTAGAAGCTTTTTCAAATAAAAATAGTAGACGTAGGTTAACCTGTGTTAAACCTTTTAAGCTGCTATGATCTATGTCAATGATGTTGTTTCAAAAAAACCAGAACTAGCTGGTTTAGTGCTCTCTTATTTTGATGTTCAGAACCCCAAAGTACAACATACTTGATGTGAATGCACTCAATATCTTATGCTTGACTGTTTTTTGCTTCTTTCCCAGTGCAGGGGAAAGATCTTGTAAGGTCTAATTAACAAGTGTGATTGAGATGTGCTATCAAAATGAAGAACAAATAAATAAAGTGAAATATATCTGTGATGTGTGTCCCCCCCCAGGACCACTGGTTTCATTTTCCAATGTGCAACGTTTCCAATTTCAGTTTTCACTTAGCAGAGGTCAGTGAAACAAAATGGGACACCTCGGAGTTCCTAAAGAACTGCTGACCCAAAGCCAAGGTGGTGGTTTTCAGGGCAGGAAACCTTGCCTGTGTGTCTGTGGGCTGCGAGGGTGACCTCCCCTTAGTTTGTTTCAGTCAAATGATTAACAATGACCACCTTTGCTGGCGCTGAATAGTGGACAATACCTGCACTACTGCTGTTCCTCTCTCTTTCAAGCTACACAGCGGAGCTCGTGTTCTCCATTCTGATCTATAAACAGATTTTTATATGTTTAGAAATTATTTAGATGTTTAAAACCTGTTTTAGCCAGTGGAAGTCCTCGTTCCATTTTCATTCCTGTTTGCCTTCCTTTCACATTCTTTCTTTCTGAGCTATTACCCATTTTCTTCCCCTGCTCTCTCATTTATTAACGGTCGTAGCAGCATTACGTTTGAAACACCCCAACGTGGGGGTTTGCCGTTTGTCCAGCAGGGTCCTGTGACTTTCACAGAATATAAAGCTTTCCTCCTGCTGAAAAAAAGTGGTGGGGGGAAAAAAACTTCAAAGGACTTACAAGCCTATTTTTTAAGTCAGCAGGAGTCATACTCCTGCTTGCGTTAAATTGAATGCATTAAAAACAGACTGGGCCCCATGGAACATTTTTTTTCCAGTCATGTTTTCTTAGATTTAGTACAAAGCCTGAGTGTGCAGGGGTTGGCAAGGCCAGGGCAGTGCCTCCCACGGCTGGGTGCAGCCGTGCGCATCACCCCATGCCGGGTGCCGCTGCCGGAGGACGCACAGGGAGGGCGCGCTGCCGGACGCGCTGCCGTCTGTGCTGCCCTTCCGCAGGCACCGAGCTGCTCCCGAGGAGCGACAAAGCGGCTGGCAAAAATCCTCAGCAGCACCTTCAAATGGCGTTAGACGGGTATGTGAGGCATCTTAATTCAAGCGTTGATCTGCCATGGATACAGCACAAAGTTTTTGCAGAACTACGGTGCTGCTGAGTACAAGACACCCATGTGGGGCTGGCTGGCACGTCAAAGCCCACGGGAGAGACAAGCTCGGAGGCTGAGCCGGGTACACCTCTGATGCACGGGATGCCTCGGTGGTGCTGGAGCTGTATGCCCCTCCTCCCACCGCAGCACCCTATTTCCCACCTCCTGCCCTCGATAGCTGGACCGGAGCAGCAGCGGGTGCCCGGTGGGGCTGTGACAGGGGGTCCATCCATCCCTCGGCCAGACAGCCCACGCAGCCGCCTATCTCAGCATCCAGAAAGCCACCCTCGCGTCCCACTGACCGTGCCCTTCACCCGCATCCCACCTGCCTGGGCACTGCTCCTTGCCTCACACTTAGAAAACTCTCTGCAGCAGGGCCATGTTTTGCATTGCGCATCCCCAGGGGAGGCACACATTCTCTCCTTCCTCTTAATTCCATCTTTTTTCTGGCACTAATCCAACGGCATTTATTTCTTTTATAAATGTTGTTTAAATCGTTGGCAGCACATCATTAATACAAGACGAAGCTTTACCCCTAACATCAGTTGAATAATTTTTCACAATGTTTTTCTACAGCTTTTTGAAGTGTTTATCAACAGTTCAACGGGAAGAGAGGCAAAAGAAAACAAAAAAGAAACCCTGCGATGGCTCCTTTAAAACTTGTTTTTACAGAAACTATATTTTAAATAACTCTTTCTAGCTTTCTATAAGCAAAAGAACGCTAAGTATTTCTGTCAAAGCCACTTATTCTTTTCTGAAGCAGAATTTCTGCAAACCACATCACTTGCAATCATAAGACATTCTAGGGAATCTAGGAGAGGCAGAGTTCATTACAGTAGAGAATATATTTTATGTTAAGAGATTTAAAACAGCAAAAATATTTGGCGTTATAGAACTCCCCTCCTCCCACCAACACTGTGCCAGCAGCAGGGCAGGTGCAGCACACTCAGTGCCATCGAGCTGCGGGATGCAGAGTGTGGCGGAGGGGCAAAGAAAGGGAGTTTTTGCTGCTAGCCTAGTAATTTCAGTGCAATCGAATTTGAGTCCGAGGTTTTTAATTAAAGATAATAATCCACGCTATAGCCAGCAGAGGGAGCGTTGAAAGCAAAGACTCGTTGGAAAAGGCCCAGCAAGTTTCTAAAAACACCCTGCGAAACCGAAAGCGGCATTGCGGGAACTGCACCAAAATGTTTGCGGCAACCCAGCCCCTGACTTGTGAATTCACGCATGGACAAGGCATAAAACTCATGCTAATGGGAAATTACTCAGATTTCTTGCAAAAAAACCCCAAGCTCAGAACCATTCCTCAGCATGAATCAGTCCTTGGCACGCTGTGAGGATTTTTTTCAGGCAATCTAGCTGCTGTTAGTTCAGATTTTGCAAACCAGTCGGGGTGTGTGCGGTTGTTCGGGTCTCGCCGGAGGTGCCTGTGCATGTTTTGAGTCTGCAGATCCAAAAGAGTGAGGGAGTACACAGAGGGGAATTCTGCCTCGCTGCGCCGAGGGCACGGCTACATGGTCATTGAGGGCTGTGTTTCCAGAACTATCTGCATTGCCATCATATAATATCTGGGTTTGTCAGCGAGGGACACGTGGAGGCTTAGCAGCATCTCCAAAAATCTGTGGAGAGCTGTGAGTGCCCCTGGAAATGGTTGCATCTCAACCCCCAAGGGTAATACCTGGAGAAGTGGGGCGATTTCTGCCCTTGTGCCACTGCATTTCTGCTCTTTTAATGGTGCATAAGGCAACTCATTGTAAGCAAAAGGCGATTTTAACAGGAGTTGTGTACCCTGCTCCTGATGCTGGGAAGAGCAGGGGGCCTTCCCGAGAGCCCTGCTGGCAAAGCAGCCCTGATGCTCTGCTCTGGGGCCCGTGGGAGCCAGTGTTAGCTGGCACAGTCAGCAGTGGAGGTCTGGGTTATTTGAGCCATCAGATGAGTTACCTTTGATGTTTTTCACCATCCGGCCACGTGCACACCTTCACGCTGCGTTAGCTGCCGTCACACCAGCTGCTCCAGCGTGTTCATCCCTGCGATGCAAACGTGCCACGGGTTATGAAGCACTGCAAAGCAGCACCATACGTTTATTATGACTCTATCTACTTCTGAGGGTTTTTTTTCCCCTCCACCCCAAACCATGCTGAAAAGCACACGAGGGCAGGAGTCAGAAATGTCATCTCACCTCCCTCCTGCAGCCACAGAGGCCGGGTGTGAGGGGTCAGGGGCTGTGCCTGGCACTGAGCCTCCAGAAACTTCTGTATTTCCTTTTGCATTCTCATTTTACATTGCTATTTTATCTGCAGAAATGGAACAGAGCTTACCAGACTTTCAAAATATCATACGATTACATCTCAAATCCTGCTTTTGATCATCAGTGTGGATGTTCAAGGGAGGGAAGATGCTATCTGTTGTTTTACAGTCACTGCAATGCACTGGAGGCACAGTCTGAGCCTGGTTTTGAGCACAGAGCCAGCTGCTCAGTTCAGGTCCTGTATGATCTGCTCAGATTTAATCAGAGAGCACATCACAGGTTTGTATTTAATATTAAACCCCAGAGAGGTCAGCGTACAGACAGAGTGTCTTCTATATAAGGACTCTCTTCGAGCATAGACATAGACTTCACTGAGTGTCCAACTTCAGCAGAATTATGAAAATTAAAGACAGGGCTACAAATGTGAAAACGGCCTGCGGAATCACATGGCTCACCATGAGTGATATGGTGAAGCTGGGGAAACAGAAGCTTTTAGCCTGAGTCTAAGGAACTACTTATTTGTATTTGTGTATATGTATATACACACACCTATATATGTGTATATATGTTGCAGTAGTACAGAGCTAGGACCACTTCATTAAGATTATAGACTGACTCTAGGCTTATAATGTTCTTTTTATGCAGACTAAATTGATGCTACTGGCATGAATTTAGGCTCAGGCCTTCTATTTTAATGAGTGTCATTGTGTTGATTTCTTGGGCTGGTGATCTTCTCACCTGACTGAGTTTGCAAGGGAGTGTCTGAGTTCAAGCTAGCTCTAAAAAGGTCTGCTAACCTGTCACCCTGAGGCAGATGCCCATGCTTGCTTACATCTGCCACCCATCCCGGCTCTTTGGGCCTTTACTTCAAAACATAAATCCCAATTTTAACTTATTTTTCGGTGTCACTTTGAAATGCAACTGTATCCTGAGTAGAGTTTATTCTTACCGTGGCACCTCTCCTGTGCCTGCCCAGAACAGTATCTCCTGAGCTGTGAAAAGTCATTTATTTGTTTGCATATTAACCCAGCAGAGCCAACACAGCTGGGTGCTCTTCCTCCTAAAACTTCCTCAACAGCCGTGTTTACTAACCTGTCACCAGTTCAGGGCAGCAGGGTTAACTCAGCACCTCTTTGTCTCTGGTGACAGGAGTCACCAAGCTTCACTTACAGGCGTCCAAGCAACTCGGCTTGACCCAATCTCCATTCCCAGAGCTGGAGCTGGGAGCAAACCCAACTACCTTTCAACTTCCACATCAATCAGGGCACAGAAATCATTAAAAGCTAATATGTGCCAGGATCCATAATGAATTTTTGCAGTCACTTATTTTCCAGACGAAAAACAAGTTAGAGCAGAAGGTGCTTTTCCTGTTAATACCTAATCCTTTCCCTAAGTAACGTCTCAGGAGCCAGGGGATCTTTCCTGCGTGGGAAGCAGGGCATTTGAGGGGCGGAGAGGAAAGTTTAAAAAACAACAAAACCCAGCGAGGGTTGGAGATCGGCTGGGCTGAGCTTTCGTGCCTCCACCAGCCCAGGCAGCAGCGGCTCTCCCAGGGGCAGAGCCAGCCCTCGGCTGTTGGCTCCCGGGGAGGGCTGCGGGGAATTCCGCCGCTTGTGTCCCTTCTCCGATCTCTCCTGAACTGCGGCTGGGCGCACGCCAGCTCCTCATAAAAGGGTGAGACTAAACAATGAGGGCGTTCACTCATGTAGGCTTGCAGGAAGAGATTGGGAATTTAACTAAAATGGCTAGTTTGCAGCCCGGGGAGCTCCTCATTCTGCTCCCGGACGGAGCTGGAGCGGCCGAAGACCGGGGTTCACGACCAGCCCGGCGCTCGGCTGCGTGCGTTTCACTTCAAATACGTGATTTCTATTGCCTGCCTGGGCAGGGCATGGCACAGTCCAGCGGCTCACCAGAGTGTCAGCAGTGTTTATTCAGGTAAGGAGTTCAGGACGTAAACACGCCATCGTGACCTGGCACTTGCACGAACTGAGCAGGTTTGCGATTTTCTTCCTTGACCACGTTCCTGCAACACCCAAGCAGCTGCAGGCTTTGCAGCATGGGGAGTCCTCTGCAAATATTATACTCCTCACAGCAGCTGGGGAAGCTTAGCTATCTAGTAAGGAAGAAAATACACATTTTAGGACCTTAATTACAGTCTGCTGCAGCCAACAGAGAGAATGATGTTGTCCTAAGGAGCCCTGGGCCCGTGGCTGGTGGAGCGGGAGCCCTGAGACCCCAGCAGCGGGTTGCTGCTGCAGCCATAAGGGTCTGAGAGCACCCAGAGTTTCTTGAGCTTTGTCAAAGTGAGGCTTGAATAAGGATACAACTAACTCCGATTTTATAAAACTTTTGCCCACATATTCATCATTGCTTCATCTAATGTGCTGCTGAAGGAGCCTCTGACACCAGAGCAAGGAGAGCAGTGACTGGAACAAACAGGGCATAAATGGCATTTTACTGTACTCTTTTGAATAAACAAACTGCCACGCAGGTAGGTAAGGTCAAAACTTTCAGAGCTGGTGCTTTCTGAAAGATCAATAAATTAATCAGCCAAGGAAAGAGGAACACGGGGCTGCTGTCCCTTATCTGCTCCGTCCCATCACTCGGCTTGCTTCCCGTTCCCTGAAATGTTTGAAAAGAAATGAGCCAGTGCGGTTTCAGTAAAGAGTGCTTCGAATGTTAAACGAGTCTGCTGCTCATAACTAATAAGGAAGGAGGCTGGCCAAAACGCCCTGCCTGTTTTCTGACCTGGCCTCAGCTGCCCGGCCCTTCTGGAACTGCCGTAAACGAGAAGTCAGCACCGCCCTTACAAAGCACTTAGAAAGAAATCCTGGTAAATGTTAGGACTAGTGCACATCAGGATAGTTTGGCTCTTTAGCAAAACCTTGCTAGGGGTATCCAGACTTCCCAGCCACAAATGAATCCCTTATGATTAAGGAAAAGAGCACTTTGAGGTGCTTTGGAGAATGGTAGGTATCTGAAGTTTCATTTGCCCTGAGTGTAGAAACTTTCGTTTACGTTTTCTCTCTGATCTGTCTTGAGCAATAATCGTTAAGCGAAACGATTAAGTGAGTCCAGCTGGGCAAGGTCGCCTGGTTTTATACAGCTCTTTTACAATCCTTATCAGGACTACCAAGAAGGGGTGAAATGTTGCAATCAAACAACCCACGGTCAGAGATATCGCCACTCCTGACACCACTGTTCTTCCACTTGATGTCTGTAATTTCAGCTTTTTCTTATCGCTGGAATTTAATGCATCAGGTATTTAACAAGTTTGCATGCAGCGCAGCATGCAGGGCTGGAAATGCAGGCCCTGGCTAATTAAGAAGTCACCTTTTTCCAGTCAGATCCGTTTTAACTCTGCAGAGGTGCCAGCCTATTCTGTCTTTCCTCACCTAACTGGAGGTGCAGATATGTCACCACAGAGCTTGACTTCTCCGGATTCATCTTTCTTTTTTGTCCTCTTCTGTCTCCCACACGTTTACCCCTTCGTGCTTTAGACATTTGTTTTCTGTGGAAACCCTTTCTTGGTGGCAGCCACAGGTAGAGAGAAGGTTTAAACTAAGGGTGACAGCGATTTCTGTGAGGTCTTTGCAATAAAGAGGCAGCAAGTCTCTCTTGCAATGGTGTGTTTCTACCAGAGGTTAAGAGAGCTATTTTTAAAGTGTTTTGTGAGCAGTGCTTAGGACTCTAATATAAATTCTCACTGTAAGAAAGTCATAAACCTCAGTGGCTTTAGAGGCGCTAGCATTAGGCATTCTTGGATTCTCAGACTCATGGATAGGGCAAGTAACCTGAGTTTGCACAGTTAACACCATTTCAGGCTTTTTTATCTTTTTGTTTTTCCCCAAAAAAATATTTTCACAGGGCAATAACCACAGGAATTTGAGTGATGTGTTCAACAGCAGTGCATTTCTTGGCTTTCCAACTTACTGTAACTACATTCTCTGTAAGAATTTTGCTTTTCTTTGATTTTTGTTTTAGTTTGGGAATGAAGAGTGAGGGACATTTGCCCTCCCCTAAGTTTGCTCCTCGGAGGGTATATCACCAGCGTGGCTCCCAAGCCCGTGCTCCCTGCTGAGGTGTGTGGGCAGGGAGGACCTGTCCAGATCACCATCACCTGAGCTTCCACTCTCTGCTTCTTGTCACAACTGAAGACAACTTTGTACGCAATAATTTCCATGGTGCACCAAGCTGAACACTTGTTTATCTAAAAACATGATCTAATAACATTGTCTAGATATCCACAAACGTGTTGAAGCTTGAACAATGTTTGCTCAATTCAAGTTCAAGTTCAGATCATATTCACCAAGAAAAGTCAGGTGAGGTTTTCCAGTATGGTGACATCTTCCTTTTCTTTTATGCAGTTAGGTGTGCACCTTGCTCATTCCAATTAACGTAGTCTTTTGAGAAAAACAAAATCCATATATGAAATCTAATAGCACAGGTGGATCTGCAGGGATTAACAATATGAAGGAGAACATTGTCAAGCATATAATGATATTTTGTGGTATGTTTGCTACAGCTAATGCTTTTAATTGCATTTTCCAGTTTAATTCTAGTAGCCAAAGGCTCAATGCACAAGGCAAATAAAAGACAGGATAATTGGCATGCCCAAGTGCCTCTTTTCAACATAAATCAGGCAGACAGCAAATATGAGTTGAGCAAGGAGATCGCTGCGTTGCAGTTTAATTCACTCAAGATTTTGCCAAAATTAATTTTACACTGCAGGATGGAAAAACAGGCCTGGGAAATGCATTCAAAATGTCAGAGGGACAGGAGCCACGGTATCTCCCTTCCACACTAACATTTCACACAAGTGCGAAAAGCTTGTGAGCAGACCGACCAGGGAGGAACAGGACCGGACGGAGCCGTCTTGCTGGGTACACTTCTCCATCCCCTACCTATGTCTGAGAACGCATTACTGAAAGACTCTTCTGTGGTTACGGACGCAATTAGTAAAAGGCTTTTGAAACAGAAAGACCTTCCTACAAACCCAGTGGCCATAACAGGTTTTATTTTCTATGCCCAGCTGTTTTTTTTAAGACATCAGCCCTGCAAGTACACACAGCTGTGAACTGTCACGGTATTTCGACTGGCGCTCCGCAGCAGTTTGTGTGCACACAGGGAGCTGCAAGGTAACGATTTTGACTGGAAGCCCTTTAGGGCTAAGATTATCTTTACCGGCTTAGACAAATACACAAATACACTAGCAGAGCTTTGCTTTTAAGTCCATCAGAGCTGCAAGGTGAAATAAGTAAAAAGATAAGTACTTTTCCTTCAGTTTTAAGCCAAGGTGGGTTTTCTCCTGTTTGATCTACAAGTGCAGCCAGAGTAAATACTTCCAAAACTGCTAATGTTCATTAAGCATAGTAATTTGCTCATCTGTCTGAGTCCTATGCACTTTTTGCTTGAAGATAGAATAAACAGGTATTCCTGCTTATTGACACTTCAGGGCATGGTGTTGTTGGGTTGACAGTTGGACTTGATGATCTTCGAGGTCTTTTCCAACCTTAATGATTCTATGCAGTTTCTTTGGAGAAAGCCTGATTCTCTAGGGCTTTGCACGACAGCAGCTGAAACACAGCTGGGAAAATCGCCTGCTAGTGTTATCTGAAATATCTCTATTAACTTTGAGAGAGTTTCACCCCTTTCTGCCAGGAGACAGTTGACTCTACTGCATGTGCACTGTGTTTAGAGTTCCAAACATTTGGTAGCTCTTCACCAGGACTTTTAAGCATTTTTACTAACTATAAAGAAAACATGTCTGTATTTGGCTTCTCCACAGATTACTTGGTCATCTAACCTAGCAAAACACTACAGTGATGCTGTCGATCACATCCAGTTTTGGAAAGCCACGCTGCGTTGAGTACAGTATTTCCAGGCTGTAAGCCATCCAACAAGCCTGTTCCTGCTGCAGTCCATGTGGCTTTCACTGTGAACTGGAATGAGGGCAGGACCACATCCAACACGTGGTCCCAAAGACACTCTCACATATTTCAAACACAAAAATCATCAGCTGTAAAAACAAAACATTTGGGGAAACTCCAGTCAGGGAGCAAGCTGCCAAAAAAATTTATTCTCTGTGTACGTGGAGTTGTTTTTCATTCCTGCTTTGCTCTGTGGCCTGGCCCAGGGCAAGGACAGCCGAGTGCTAGTTCAAGGGAAACAGTGGGAGCAAGCAGCTGGGCGAGAGGACAGTCCCTCCACAGCACCAACAAGCCATTAGTCTGACGTTGCTTCAGTGTAAGGCTGCACCCTAACACTGCAGTGCTCGTTCCAATAGACGCCTCGTCGTATTACTGAAGATCAGCTCCTGAAGGGTATGACATTTCTCCCTGGCGTGACAATAAACCTGTCAGCTGGGTGGCTCTCCTGGCACAGATCATTCCTTCTTTGTCAGTTCTGCGATTTCTGCAGGGATCGCCTGTGTAGCTGGCTCTCGGTGCGGTTACCCGACGATGGCTCAGGTGCAGAGGTCTGCGAGCAGCTTTACACACTCGTGCGTTTACTTTACAATCTTCAGTTCAAATCAGTGTTACCGTGAGCGCTTCTTTACAGTTGAAAAGGTGGTGTTACAAGGGATGAAAGCCAGATGTTCTGTGTTTATCCAGTACCAGTGATTTCATAACACTTAGCTTGCAAGTCATGACTAGAGTATTTCAGCTGCCAACAGCACAGCCCAAGCATCGAGCTGTGTTCCCTCTGCTCGGTGCACTCGACTCTGAACTGAGTCGCAGGAATGTTAAACTACCATGAAGAGGAAGAAATACTTCAGAAATATATATTTTGCCTTTTGAGAATTGGATTTCACAAATAGACAACACCTACCTTAAAAAATGCTCTGTAGGGTGCAAAGGTTCCGTCTCTAGAAGCATTCAGCTTCGCGCTGCTGAACCAGTGAAGCAGGATGCTGACCACCGGCTGACCTTTTTGCTGATGCTGCCTGTGTCAGGATAAAGAAGGGATCCTTCTGCAGCTATACGGGTTTGGCAGCATTGATACTGTTAGATTAATTCATAGTGTCTTCAGCAGTACACAGACTAAGGCCTTTATATTTACTTGAGCTAATGCTTCCTGCACCTGACATTTCTGTTCAGAAGATACATATATTGTCCCAGATCACACAGCACTTACAACCTGCTCAATTTCTCTTACCTTTACAAGGCTTTTGCACTCCTCTGTAACTGCTGAGACTCCACCAAGGAGCAGCAATTCGGGTGAGAAACTTCAGAAGCCAGGTTGGACATTATGCCTTCTACCTACATGAATCTGAGAAAAACAGAAAGGTGAACACAAGGGATTTTGCAAGAGCTGCCAAGTCTACGGGCCAGTGTAAATGCACATTAAACACACATCAAGCCTCTGCTCCAGGTAGTCACAAAACAGCAAAGTAACCTGATGGGGATTTTGGAGAGCTACGTGCTTACCAGCTAATGAACTGCAATCGCTTGAAAAATATGTTGTCTACATTAAGAAGCTTTGATACTGGGTATCTTATATGCAAAGCATAAATGGTTCAACTACAGTAGTACTCCATCTGGGAATGAATGTCATTCGGAGTCTTAAAAGCACAATAAACAAGATTTTGCTAAATGCAGCAAACCCCAGGATTACTGTACACCAGTAGGAATGAGACAGACTGG
>Ga0181612_123573_pt1 | contig 12405 bp, 6 predicted proteins | sample HoacroProtozoa21_FD_119630 | JGI IMG/M metagenome (GOLD analysis project Ga0181612, IMG submission 119630) | Hoatzin crop microbial communities from Cojedes, Venezuel. Combined Assembly of Gp0051906, Gp0051904, Gp0051908 | reverse complement strand
GGTCGGCAGGGTTTCCCGTCGCGGCGGGGAGGGGTCTCGGGATGCTGGGGGGAGCGCGGCCGCGTCCCGACGGCTCGGCACCCGCGGAGCCCGGGCTGGGGACCGGCGCGGGAGGAGCCTCGGGACTGGGCACAGCGGAGAGCTGCGGGGTGTCGGGGTGCGGGGAAGGCGATTTGCCGGAGGCTAAAATGGACCCGACCGCAGTTTTTGTCGTTCCGTCTTGAATTTCTGTCGTTCTGGGAATGCGTTTGTCTGCAAACACGGCGGGGGGGGGGGGCGGAATCTCCGAATTTGAGCTTCAAGATAGCATCTAAAATCCCGGTTTAAAAGTTACGCCTCCCACCAGGGTTCTTGCGTGGTTTGATTTTACAGACTGTTTGCGCTGTAAGCGGGGAGTTGTGAAGGCTCCGAAAGCCCCTCGTGCGTTCCAGCTGAGGGTTTGTGGACGCTAACACCAAGGCTTGGTCCTCAACGGCAGAAGTTGCCAGCTGATGGCTCCGGGTGGCTTGAGCTGGAAGCACGGTGCAGAGCTGAGCCCTGCCTGGCTCCTAAGTGAGGTGTCAGCCGCGCTTTAGAGAGCACTTGGCCTTAGTAAAATGCCACAGTCCCCAAAAGCGGGAGGCTCCTGAGCCGTCCGCACCGCAGGTCCCTCCCGAGTGGATTTGGAGAAGTTCAGCACAGCAGTCCCTCTTTGGGGACAGAACTGGCACCCGAGTGCCAGCTAGCAGGCATCCCTGAACGAGGTTGCCTGCTTCAGCAGGCGAGTAGCCCTGGAGATAGCGTACCTGGCATCAAAGCTGTTAAAACGTCCCGTGCTTTGCGAGGGTGCGGTGTAACCTGGGACGGCAGAGTTATTTATTAGCCTGAGTTCATTTCATCGCGTGCGGTGAAAGCGGCGGTGCTGATGCAGCTGGTGGGACAAGACGTTCTGCTGTATGGATGGCAAAACGTCAGGAGTCGCTTCGTTTTTAGGCAGAATGCCGGTGCTCCCCTGTCTGGATTTTACTGGATCGCTGCTCACTCATCCCTAGCTCGGGAAATGGGAACTTGCCTTAAAGAGGCAGCTCTTCATGCTTTTGATACCTCGGCTGTACAGTCCTCCTAGGTGCTACGGTTGTTGTTTGAAGCAGCAGGTAAGCTTCAGGCGTGTGCAGTGTGACCCCCTTGTACTGAACCTACTACAACACGCGCTGTTTCGGTGCGGGGTTGGTGTAATTTTCGTAAACTTCCTAGGCTGCGGTGCCTCGCTGTAGCTGTCCCGTCAGAAAAACACATTTGGATTTTTGGTTTTCTAGAAGCTGTATTTAAAAAGAGGTAATTACCCTGTAATGTGTTAATCGGAGCGAACCGGTGTGTCAGTGATGCATCGCGGAGGAGCAGAGCAACATAGCAACAGCACGCGGGGCTCTGGGGCTGACGAAGTTCTCACAAATGCAGCAAGCGCTAACGAGGAGCGGAGGCTCGGGAGTTAAGCCAGAAGTGGAAGTTTGTGTGGAAGCGAGGCATTTGTATCTCTTGGGCTAAACATGTCTGCTGCTGAATCTTTAGGCTTTTTCTGGAAGATGTAATAGGAAAAATGCAAATGTCTTTCAGAGTGGTTGCTTACAGCTCGCTTATTCTGCTCATTCAGAGCCGTGGATTGGAATTATTTGATCTAGTGAAAAAAGTAAGATTGGTTTGAAAATGTTTTGGTAAACTACAAACTGGAGTGAAATTTGGCAGTAAGGTATCTGATGGTTCCTGTTTTTCAGCCACTCAGACTATGTCTGTTATTTTGCTGGTTTAAGACAGACATCAAGTACTCAAAAATAGCTCAGGGTTAAAGATTAAAATTAGCAAATGAGTAGTTCATAATTAAAGTCTTATGGTGCTGGAAGCAGCATTACATTTCAGAGATACTGATGTCGAATCCAACTTCTGCTCGGTAGTAGTATCAAAAAATTGGTGGGATGTCTTGACAGTTTGGGGCTAGGGCTTGTCTATGCACAGAACTTGCGTTGTTTTGCCTTAAATTACGCAACCTCCCAAGATTCACATGTAATGATACAAAGGTTTTGATGCCAACATAGCTCATTCTTTCGGGACTGGCAGAATAAGCTATGTGCCCATACCAGAACAACGGAATCCTGGCCGTACTGGAAGAGTTATGGATTCTACTGGAATAATATGGCTTTAACTGAAACAGTAAAACCTGTAAAAACGAGAATAGTGCGGACCAGCCTTTGCTGGTGTTATTGAAATGATTCACCTCTGTATCACTTCAGTTCCAAATCTCTGTTAAGGGAGTCGGACGGGTACAACACCTGTATTTATTGGTCACGGCCTGGATGACGCCCTTCGTTCACGCCACGCTGTGTTCACCCGAGGCCACGCTCTGCACGATGAGCCCTGCGTCGTCCCGCTGCCACAGGGGCTCTGCGCCCGTTGGCTCGCCTGGCTGCAGCTCCGCTGCGTCAGGCCCCTTCTGCTGCCCAGGCTGAGGCCATTCCTCTTTTTTCCCTTGCTTCGATGCTACTTTTGGTGCATGCGGGACTGTGTTGCGCAGCGCAGCTCCTTGCCCCGTGGCCCGTATGCCGAGCAAGCAGTGGCCCTGTGCAGAAGCCCTGCAAAAGCCTCTTTGTTGTTACCCCAGTCCCACGTGAGCCCCGTTTTACGTGAGGGTGAGGTGGTGACGAGGCCTCGACAAGCGCTCTGTGCACAGCTGGGCTTGCCGGCTGCACATCTGCTCGGCCCCAGAAGCACCAGATTCAGTCAAACTGCAGAGGTGTGTGCAATTAATGAGCAACTTTGACCTGCTTCATACTACGTTATTGGCTTTGGCCTTGTCTACATGGGGAGATTATGCCAATTTAGTTTAAGTCTGTTTTTAAAGTGATTTGATTAACCTGATGTGACCTCGTGTAAGGACCTGCTTATTTCGGTTCAAATGAACTTATTTGGGTTCAGCCCAAACCTGCGCTTAGTCCATTTACACAGAACTGAAATTAGCCGTGCCTGAACCGAAAGGAGAACTGACTGGTGTCTCTAAATAATGACACAATTTTCTCATGTAAGCAGAACTTTCTGTGGAATCTAGAACAGAGTGTCATTACTAAATCTGCAGGAGCCTTAAAGCTATTTGTAGCAAAGTTTGGAAAAAAAAAAAAAAACCCAACACCAAAGAAAACAAGCAAAACTTAAATATTGCCAGTCCTGGAATACTGAAAGCAGTGGCACAAGGCTCGCCTGGCTTGCAGCAAGGCTCTCCCAGGGCTCCGCAGCTGCAGAAGAGGGGAAGCAGTTGTGTCCTGTACACGGAGTCCCTGTGCAGTCAGAAAATTAAAAGCGGCGCAGGGAACTATAGGCCTGCTGGTTTGAATGCAATAGTACAGAGTGTCTCATGACGTATTTTGTAGGAAAGAATAATTAAGCATTGAAATAATGAGGAAGCAGGCTACATTACAACAAGATTTTATCACAGGTGGATTGTGCTAGACTAATCTAACATCTTTTTTATATAACAGATTATCTAGGTGAGGTAAGGCAGGAATGTAATTTATCTAAAGCCAAACATTTGATACCATGCCCCACAGGACATTATTGCTTAAAATGAAGATAGTGCTTCAATACAAGAATTGAAAGGTGGAAAAGGAGCTGGCCAAGGAAAAGACACAACAGTTGCATGCGAGTAAAGTTGTCTGAATGGAGCAAGGTGTTCCAAGAGAGTCAGCAGGATGGAGAGAGGTTAGTGCTGTTGCTCCCTTGGGCCCAGGCTTGCGCCTGTTGAACGGAGCGGCTGGAGCTCTGGGTAGGGTCTGGGTGTGTGCCCAGGTGCTGCGCAGGATGACGCAAAGTTGGGAGGCATTGTCAATAAGGAGGAGGATCCGATTATCATATGAAAGGAATTTAGATGACTTTGTTGATTGGAGTGATAGAAATAAAATGACATTTAATAGTGCTGAGTGCGAAGTCACGCAAAGTTTTAAGCGTGGAGACCAGCAACAAGAATTTCCAGTGTAGAAACAGGAGCTCATCAGCTGTGTGTGACAGAAGGGAGAGATGTGGATGCACTGGCTGATCAGGAGGTTGCTGCGAGCAAGCAGTGCGATACGGCTGTGAAAGAGACCACTGACATCCTTGGATATCAGAGAAAAAGAATATGAGAGATTCAGGGAAGTATGATGTTATCATTGTACAAATCATCCTACAGAACGTTGGTACAAGAGCTTTCCGTTGCTCATGGAGTAGCCCATTGGGATTTTGCATAGCCTTGGACACCCCGTCAAGAAAATGTTAAATTACAACAGGAGGAGGGCTAGAGTGGTTACACAAAGGGACCATCTATTGTATGAGGTGAGGTTAAAGAGCATCGTTTGTTTAGCTCTGACCACTTGAAAAAATGGACAAGTTGCAGTAGGTCTTTTTACACACAGTTGGGACTGAATAGCAAGAAGGCAGAAAACCCAAGTCAAATAATAGCATTGGCACAAGATCAAATTGTCAACGTTGGTCATGAATAAATTTGGATGGGAAATTAGAAGAAAGCTTCTGTCTGCCTAAGGATCGAAGTTGTGTAATAGCCTTTCAATTAGGGTAGTTTTGAGATAGATCTTGATAATCTTATGAAAGAGATTATACAATTAAATTAGAGAGTTCCTGGAGATAGGAAATGAAGTTTGCAGAGTTAGTCCTCTAGTCTCCAGTATAGTCGTGTTTTTAATGTAAGGTTGAAAGGAGAATGGACCTTGTTCTCTTTGGACTATTAACCCCATGCACCAAGGCTTCTGCTGTTTTCTTGGGGGCCAAAGCAAGAATGAATTTTCCCCATTGCTGCAGATTTGAGTCTTTTTTTTTCCCCATATTTGCCTTCCTCTCAAGCACTAGACATTGAAAGTATGTCTAGTTTCTGCACTAGACGGACACGATTGCCTGCAGTTTTTTCTGGCGCGCTCCCTGGTTTAACCTGTTCGTCAGATTTTGGACCAGAGAGGCGTTTTTTCTTCAGGTTGTGTGGCCAGTGACCGTGTTGTACTTCGTGGTGTGTTTTCTGGGGTCAGTTGCTAGCGCTGTTTAGTGGACTTTGTGTGGATACAAGGATGTGCAGGGCTGGCAGTGATCTTCACCTGCCATTTCCTGTGCCACAACACAGTTTAATCTTTTGTGCTTCTGATGTGTATCGTAAATTTGTTGTAGGACATGAGGACGTGTTCTGAAGCTCCTGGTGCATCTCAGCAGGTTGAAGAGATGTTATGAAGTAGCCACTAATAGCGTTGTTTTCCGAGACTGGAGTGCTGGGGTTGGTGTTCCCTTTCTACCTGATATTCCTAAAATAAGTTGCAAAGCTGGACTTAAAATCAGCTCTGCTCTGGTGCTGATCGGAGAAAAATTCTGCAATTGTGTTGGATAACCTCTAGAAGAAAGAAGTGATTGCTGACTGTTAGTGATGGATTAGTAAGTTTAAAAACACAGTTTTGTTATAGGAAAGTTGAATGTATAATGTGCATCTTATTACAAGAAAGAGAGCAGGAAAGAAAAAAAACGACAGAAAGCAAGCAGGCAAGCAAGCTTGACTTAGCCTGAAGCAGAGATCACATACCTGATAAGCTGCCGGTAAAGAGAAATTGAAATCTGGAAAAATGACAGTGCAGATGAGGACAGTATTGACATGGTGGAAGAGGAAGTGTGTTAACCAAACTCCACGGAGTTGCTGAAATGCGTTGAATCATCTGACTGTGACTTGTATTCTTAGGCAAACACAATTGTATAATTGATTAATTTGTCAACACTTCTTTAGTGTGTAACACTATGGTAACCAAGAGGCTGGCTAAATATGGCCACGGAGAGCACTGTAAAACATCTTTCCTTAGGAGGGGGGGGGGGAAGGCAGAGCAAGACCTGGGAGCCCTAGGTTTGGAGGACTGATACACACACACGCAAACACACCCAAGCACATGCGTGAGCAGCTGGAAATGGCCTCCTGTTGATGGTGGGGGAAGACAAGCATGGGATGGTTTGCCGGTGATGTACGCATTCTGGATATGGTTGAAGAGGTGACACTGGCAGACAACTGCCCTGAACACTGGTGCTACCTGACCTTTGCAGAGCAGATGGACTGGGGACAATTATGCCATCCTCCCGCCGGGTCCCTTATACCCGGGGGTCTCTAGCAGGCAGGGAGAGCAAAGGGCTTGGTCTTCCCTGCGCCACCCTGGACATCACCCTCCGCCAGCTCCTGGGACCACGGTCCTCCAGAGATACTTCTCAGGGACGTGTTGTGTGAGACAGAAACGTGTGGAGTTTCACCCCGGGCGCCCTGGGCTTGGCCGGTGGCTGGGCTGTCCCCGCGGCGGCCACCCGTGCTGGCTCTGCGCAGGTGTTTGGGCAAGCCCCTCTCTTCCCGACGGCAGTGCCATGGCTCGGCAGACGCTGCGCCTCTGTCTCCCCGCAATTAGTGTTCCCCCTCGTCTATCAGTGATCTGTAAGTCAATGTGAGGTGCTTTGTTGAAGGCCAGCTATAGGCAGGTTGATTGATTGCTTGATTGATTCACTAATAGATAAGCCCAGAGATGTTTGTAGGTGTGTTTATTCTTGTTTACAAACTACCCAAGCTTTGGCAAGATTTTCGAGTATGTAGCAATAGCAGGAATCATATCCATAAAAATGCTGATCTCCTCTCTTGCTTCATCTGTTCAGCCCACAAACACACGCATACACACATGCTTAAAAGAAGGTTGGTTTGCTCTCTTCTGGGCTCAGCCTACTTTAGCCTTGTTTTAACTCACAGCGCAGTGTGGCACGTTGCTTCAGGACAATAAAGTTTTGACCATAAACAACACACTAAGTAAACCACTTTTTTTGAGAAATAAATGAACAAGAGGTGAGGTCCCGTTGCCATTAATTATTTTGCATAGACATGGCAGCATTGTAGGAACATTCTCAAGCAAATGCAGAGGCTCTATCTGAAGGGAGTGGGATGAATCCTGGCCCTGATGAAGGCAAAGGTTGAACTTCCATCAACTTCTGTGCAGTGAGGACCTCTCCAAGAGCATCAGCCCAAGAGAAAAAATAAATGTTCCTGGGTGTCAGCCCTTGGGTTTAGGCTGTTCAAGGCTCTACTGCACAAACTGCGAAGATGTTTTTGTGTATAGAGGAGGATGCTGTTGTTTGGTCCACTGTTGGCTTGTCACAGCAAACGCTGCAATTAGAGAGGCTGTAATAGCCGGGGAGGGTTACACCCCTTGCTGAGGAAGTTTGGCCGTAAACCTGTTTGTCCTGTCTCTGAGTGCAGTGTACTCTGGCACGATTTACAGTAAATTAAAAATACTCACTCTGATCAAACGGTTTCCAACCAAATTTTACGAAGTGATGCATGAAGTGTGTGTGTTAAGTGAGTCATGTGCGGCAAAAAGACGGGACTTTGGCTGACTCCGCTGCTGATGTGTATATTAAAGATCAATATCAACAGTTTGCTTTTTCTCTCAAATAGAATAATTGGAATGGCGTCATTGGGGGGCAGGCCTGTAATGGAAGGGGCACAGTAGGAAGCATTAATAAAACAAACTCTTTGTGCTAATCTGAACACCTACATTTGCCATTTAATCTTGCTTATTGCAGAGGGCTGAGCCTTGTCATTAGTGGAGACAATGTGTCAACATAGAAAAAGGGAGTTACTTATTTTCTTCCCGTCATCAGCTCTGGGGTTAGCCTCCCACAGGGCAGCGGTGATGTGGAGCGGTGTAATTGCAGAGGGAGTGTACGCTGGCCCTTGGGTGCCTGGGACAGACAGTTCTCATTGCTCGTTCTGCTGGAGCATGGGCTTCTGTGAAGCTAAATCACTTTCTTCTCTGGGACATCTTCACGTCTCTTGGGACTTGGCTCTTCAACTGCAAGACCTCCTGGTATCTGTGTCTCACCGGGGCCAGAGCAGAAGTCTGTTATTTGGGAAAGTTTGCACCACGTGGGAACCCTTGCTGAAAATTTTGTTGCATGGGAAAATTGTCTACAACTCCATTTTTCTACTTTCTGGTAATAGTAAAGAGTTTGGAAGGAGAGGGTCCCAGGAGAAGGCTGTTAGAGTAGGAGAGTGTGTATGATTCTGCAGTAGGCCTGTATACTGTCTGGAAAGGGCAAAGATCCATTGCCTAAAATGGGAGAAGAATAAATGCAATGGGCTAAAACTGCCGCTAAACCATTTGGAAACAAGAAATGAGACTGAATCAGAACTTTGTCTTATCCATGGCACATGTTTTGAATCCGGAGCCAAATTCCCTGTCGTGGGTATATTCGGAGTTAAAAAAGGCAACTAGTAGAGCTATCAAGATCTAGAATGTTAGACCAATTAGTTAGTTGGTAGTAGGCTGTTGTGACTAGAGCAGAATCTCTGCTTTCGTTTGAGGGATGGAAAAAAGACTAATGCAAAGAAGAACAACTTCTGTGTTTTGATTTTTTTTTTGAAGGAAAGCATATGAGTATTAATATGTGATCCAGCTGGAATAGCATCTATCTTAAAAATTGTCCTTAGAGATAGTGTATTATATTAACATGAATTTGATTGCACGGTAAGTAAAATTTTATAAATATACATCATCATCTTATTTCAAAAGCTGCAGCACTGAGGAAACTATTCTGGGATTTTCTAATATAGTCTGGTTTGAATTGTTCGAATAAAAAGAGATATCAGTGAATAAATCAGATAATGAGCTTCTTTACATGGAAGGCATAATGCCTATTTATGCTGTATAGAAGTCCTAAGAGAGATGAATTGTCAGTTTAATCTTCTTTGGATTGTGTTTGAAATCTACTTTTATGAGGCATTCTTGACTGTTCCAGAGATTACTGTCAGACACTTATATAGACTTTGTTTATATTTGATTTACAGCTCGACAAGGTCCTTTGCAGGCAAATGTTCATTTTCTTCAGTAGTTTTTATTTGGTTCCTTGTCCTTGAAGTAAAATTTATAGTGGTTAGAGGTGTTGCCAAAAGTTTTGTTCTGACTTAGTTGCTGTTGTCAGAAGGTAGGGAGCCCTGTTCTCTCCATGGATGCACCTCAGCAGAAGGAGCAGCCACACCGATCACCTCTTTTATCACCGGCATCTCTGACACAGCGCTGCAGAGCTGTGCAGCTGACCTGAGAGGGGCGAAGATTTCTCCCTTGCTCTGTGCAGTGGCAAAGAGTACGAGGTTTAGAGCCATTGCGATAAATACTTGCTTTTCCTGCTTTTTTGTAAGTTCTTGTGATGGGTTTCCTGTGGAAAAGAGGGTTGCTGGATGAATTGAATCAGATTATTAAACATTAGATTTCTCTCTCTGTCTCTAACGGTGCATTGGCATTGACTGTTTACCCCTAAAACAGCTATTTTTTTGAGCAAAAATGTGAAATTTATTTTTGTGTTTTTCCTGACATGAACGTCACGCTTTGTTAGGGAATCATTCTCAATCAGCTTTACTAGCAGCTGATTTTCCTCCCAGCCTTGCAACACTTGCAGCAGCTTCAATCAAAGAGCCCCGATGGGGAAACATTGCTGGCAGGATGACATGCGATGCCGCAGTCTGGTGGAGCAGGATTGCTGCTCTGCATAGGAGAAGCAAACAGCTGTGAGATATTAAAAACTTTTGACAGGGATAGGAAGATAATTCTCAAGATAATTCCGCGTCAAGCTCTGCTCTAACTTCGATCTCCTGCCAGGCTTCCTAAGCCCTGGGTCATAAGGTTAGAGAAAATTGTGGGCTGACTGTGTCATCCTTCACCTGTAGATGCAGAACTTCCCAACTGCAGTCAGTCACCACCAGAGCCGGACAGCCTGTCATCACCCTCCAATTAGGGATGACTGTTTCTAAAACATTAGCATTCATGTCAGGTCTAGATACGGATCAGCGCAGGCTTAAATCATTGTCAGGAGCAGATGTGAGATACCTAATCAGTTATTTCCTAAGGAAAATGAGTTTGATTGCATGAATAGTTGTAAATATTTCATTCAGCCATTCAGCTACCATGGCAGTGGTAAACAAGCTTCTCAGGCTGAAGAGAAGCGTTTTGTGGTGCTGTACTTGATTTCTTATTCGTTTAAACTTTAGCATAAAAGAAAGCAGCTTAGGTACTTTGGATTACTTTTTGTGACGGCACTGATCATAACCAGGGGCTCACTTTGAAGAGAGCCAAACATGCTTAACCCTGATAAACACGGCCAGCTTCATCCCGGTTTACAACATGCGGCATTTGTCCACAGGATGAGCACAGAGCTGCCGATTTTGCCACTGGGATGTGGTCACGGCACAAGAATTGATGTTGGCTTCAGCAGGAAGGCGACAGCCGGAGCACCCAAACGTCCATCCTCTGCCTCGGTTTTGCCCCTGGCCACCCGATGCCAGGCTGCGGTGGTGGGCACGGTCCTTGGCGGGGAGGTGAGCCGGGTCTAGGTGTTCTGTGCCGCTTGACAACTCTGCTGGCTCTTTGAAGCGTTGGCCGGACATAAGCAATAATTAAGGACACAGTTTTAATTTCATATTTGTTTTGTGCTTCTCACTCGTTGAAAACAAAACTGAGTTAAATTGGAAGAGGCTTTAATGTCCAGTCGGGACGGGTGTAATACCAATTTCAGTGAAGTAGATAGGAATTTTACTGCTGATCTTTTGCAGAAGGGCTGATGAGAGGAAGAAAAGGAAGGAGGGGGTTAGCTTTTCTCTCTGCCTAATTGAACATTTTCCCTGCTAGAGTTTTGGCTCAGCTATTGTATAGTTTGCTTGTGAGTTTTAGGAGACACGCACAACAGCAGTGCATGAAAGAGAGAGACTGGGAGTACAGATGGTCGTTGCCTCTTGAACACGGTGTGAAATTCTGAGGAAACTGGGACTGCCAGCTAAAGGTCATGGGCATTTTTAACTTCTGCTGCTGGCTTCGTGCTACTGCGTCAATGCTTGTCAGGGATCTTGCTGGCCTTGGTGATATTATGTAGTCAGATCATCACAGAAACAAGCTCCCTTTTTACCCATGTGTGTTTTATGCATGTACATTACAGTATGAGTCTTTCCCTCAGCTGATTTTAATGTGTATTTTCGCAGCCAGCCGTTAAATACAGTATGGACATTGTTAGTATATGGATGTATGGTTTAAGGAGCTTTGGTCAGGAAAGCTCTAGGTAAGAAATTCATGTTTATCCTAATTCTGGAAAGCACAAATAAATCCAAATAAATCTCACTGTCTCCACCCACGAATTACACAGATGGTTAAAAACAGAGGCATGTGCCAATGGATCTGGCGAAATGAAGGGCCAAGCTCTTCGATGCGCTTTTCACTCCATCGCAGGTGAGGCGCAATCTCCCACTGCAGCCTTTTCAGCTGGCCTGGTCTCTTGCTTGAGACCTTGTCAGCCACATCCATAGAGCCAGGATTGCTCAGCAGGATGGCAGCATCCATCGCTGCTGCTGCTAACTACTTCATAGAGGAGAGTTACCCTTCAAGAGAGATAGACTTATGTATGTATGCTTGCACAATTGTAATCATAGACAGTCCAGAAAAACCCACAAGTCCTTAGTTTCAGGCATACCCATCCTTGTGGGACAGGACTGGTTCTCTGCCCCATGTCCTTCCCCGCCTGTCCGTGCTGCAGCGGGTGACGGGGGACCGGGCGCTCAGCAGCACTGGGCAGAGCAGCTAAGCAGAAACGCTGCTGTTTGATCCGTTCCCTTTGCCCTGAGTCTCTGTGCTTACTCAAATCTTTTTTACATGAACATTATCTGGGAGGGACACATCTTTTTTGGTCGTAAATAGTTAAAAAAAAAAACCTCCAAGACAATCCCCAAGGCAAAGTGGGCATTCAGTCATGCTGAGTCATATTTTGTTATTATGGCTGATTATCCAGCCAACCATGCAAATAAACTGCAAGAGAAAAAAAAGGATATGTATGTGAATATCTTATCTACGACAGAATGAGGCCTTGGGTCTTTGTGCGTAATATGTGTAACTATAATGACCTAGTATGAAAGTGTTCCAGTGACTGACATATTTGCAGTCTGAAAAAGATATAAAAGTAATAAGAGAGAGAGTGAGATCTGTGGATGTTTATCTTCTCTTTTCTTTCTGAAGGAAAGTTTTGCTTTCTCATTAGATTTCTAGTGCGTATCAGCAGTACCATGCAGAATGGTGAATATGATTGCAGTTAATTGTTTAAATATTCTTTTATTCCTGAAGCTTTCAAAACAAATAACCATCTTTTGAGGAGCTAGTTGAGAAGTGATGTGGGCAAGATAGTGCAAAAGAGAATATTGGATGTGAAGTTAAGTGTGTCAGAGAAGAGAAAGGGAAGTGTGTTGGGGGCATGTTTTAAAGAACAAAGAAAAATAGTTATATTATTAACAATAACAGTGACAGAAGTGGCAGCAATTCTTCTGGAAAATAATTTGTAAGGTTCGATAGTTCAAATCCATCC
>Ga0181612_142367_pt1 | contig 12406 bp, 10 predicted proteins | sample HoacroProtozoa21_FD_119630 | JGI IMG/M metagenome (GOLD analysis project Ga0181612, IMG submission 119630) | Hoatzin crop microbial communities from Cojedes, Venezuel. Combined Assembly of Gp0051906, Gp0051904, Gp0051908 | reverse complement strand
GCAGAGGAAGATCCAGCTGAACCCGAGGAAGAACCTCTTCCCTCTGAGGGTGATGGAGCCCTGGCCCAGGCTGCCCAGGGAGGCTGTGGAGTCTCCTTCTCTGGAGATATTCCATCCCCGCCTGGCCGCGGTGCTGTGCAGCCTGCTGTGGGTGACCCTGCTTGGGCAGGGGGTTGGGCTGGGTGACCCACAGAGGTCCCTTCCAACCCCGACCATTCTGTGATTCTGTGATTTCCCAGTTCATCACCAGTCAACTTTACTTTTTTCTCTTCCACAGCTTTCCAGATTTAGGTATTTTGTCTTACTCCAAGGTCCTGATCCATATTCCACCGGTCAAAGGCCTTACCAAAAGAGATTCCTTTCTCGAGAGGTACAGAAACCAACTGCAAACCCCATGGCTGTTACCCAGCAAGTGTCTGAGAGGGACTGGACTATTGTATGGACAGCCAGCATCCAGGACTGATGCAGGGCAGGCTGAAAGGGCTTGGGAAGGGCACGTGAAGGCAGGGGATTCAGGGCTTCACCTACTCTTGATAAGCATAAAATCCACTTAACACGTTTATGCCAGCTGAGCGGTTTGATGTACCGTCCCCTGCGACATCTTTACCACACCAGAGCGCCGTGTCTCTGGCAGTGACAGAGTCAGTCACAGACTCACAGAGATGATGTGGCAGTTCCCTGGGTTCCTTCGGCGTTAGAAAGTCTCCCACTGACATCTACTGGTTTCAGATAAGGCCGGGACTGAAACAAGTGTAAGAAAGATGTTCTGTGCCTGATTTCATTAGATGTCAGCACATTTTGATCATACTAGCAGGAAAAAAATCTCAACAGCTGATGTAATTTTTGGTCGGTTTTCCTTCTGACCCTTTAGAACACCTTATTACTGTAATTTATGCCGTATTTCTTCTCTGATTGACTCAGAACTGTCCTATCACTCACCTGTTTTATCTTCTGGAGCCTGGCTCATACGTAGAGCCATTTCTAACTCATTCTTCAGTCTAGAAGAGAAGAGAACAACAGTGTCACAAAGGGCTTATCATATACAAAGTTAGATGTGAGCAAAGAGTTGTTACGTATAATGAAGATTATTGCACATGTCCAGAGGCCAGATTTTCTATCAGGGCACAGAGCAAGTTCAAGCTCATTGAATTACAGTGGAGCGACTCCAGGTCCGGAGTGATGCAAAGGAGAGTAGAATTGACTCTCTGTGAGGTGCTAACAGGATTCAAACAACCACCTTCTACTTCATTAGAACTGCAGCTTCCTTTCTTAAGAAGGGAAACCTCTAGTTCTCTGAATGAAAATACTGAAGCAATTGCACATTACTTACACACATAGTGAGACACACAGGTATCACAAGAACGTAAGTGAACAGCTTGGTTTTTTGCACATACTTAAAATTCTTACTTCCCCTCTCCTCATCAGAGCTCAGAAATCCTACAAGATATTTTAACATCTACTAACCAATGTCATTTTAAAAAACACATCAGTCTTGTATGACAATCTTTTCCTCTGCCTACCCTCCAAGGATGTCTTCCAGACACATAGGAAGGACTACACGTGGTCCGTGGCAAGAACAAAAATTTGCTCTTCGGCTCCCAGTAGCAACTAAAGCATGCAGATGACTCAAATTTTGATTGTTGTCGTTAGGACAGCACAAGTTCCTCGACTTCTCTGGAAACAGATTGCTATCCAGAACTGAACAGCCTTATCAGGGGTTGAATTTTTATACCTATAGCTGTCAAATCTCTGAAGAACTCCTTTGGATCGTTTTAGGATGTTTATCATTATTGCCTATCAGCCTTTTGGCAGGAGACAAAATGCCATATTTTTTCCCCCTTACCTGTAAAATATTTATAAAATCTTGCACAAAAGTCAGTCTCTGTAGCCTAGATAAAATTTGCATATGCGTGTTCTATAAATCTAAATAAATGTAAAATAAATCTATACACTATGCCCCTGATCCATCTTAAATTCATGCCAGTTTGACTTTATCCCACAGTAACACCTCATGAATTCTCTCTCTGTAGACAAGTACAGATGTGTAGAGCACTGGGCCACTGTTCATTATCTTCCTGGGTACGCTGGCAGAAACTCGTGAACAGGAGACTCTTTCGCACGCCAGCATCTTCACTGCAGAATCACCCAAATTACATTTTGAAAGCACGGTGTAAATATTGCAATGTGTACACCCTAAATACACTGGAAACAACAGTTGCAAAGGCATAAAAATATCTCGAAGTCATCATGTTTACCAGAAAGAGGGATGGATGGGCACGAAGGGGAACCAGAAGCTTGGTGAAAGAGTGACTTCATCCTTCAGGTTCAGACAGCGGAGGGGGCAAGACCAGGAGAGCTGGTAGGTAAGATCTCCTGCTAAGACAGCTTTCCAGCCTGAGGGCTAGAGCTCTAGAACTGAACATCCATGAGGTCTAACGTTGTGCCCAGCAAGTCAGATCAGAGCTTAGAGCAGGAGTAAGGAGATTTGGAAGCTGTGATATAAAATATCAGGGGCACACAACAGAGGCAAGGAAACACTGGGTCGGTCCAAAGAAGACAGGCAGCCTCAGAAAGTTGGAGAGTAAGCTAGTCAAACTAAGGAAGTCAACCCAAGCCCTGTCTGCGAGGACAGGACACAGGCAATCAAAAGCACAGGCTTTGCTGCCTCCAAGACGGGGAACAAAGCCAGTGTCCCAGCAAAAAAGAGACAGTCTGAAATTTAACAACGCAGGCTGCTGTCTGTGTGGGCAGGAGACTTCTCTGTGATGGCACGAGCTCTTTGATGGGGTCATTCAGGAACGGCAAAAGAAAGCCTTTGTCCTGCTCAGAGTTAAAACTTATCTCCCAGTGTGATGGGTACAAAAGACAGCGGGGAAAGAAAATACAAAATACAGATTAAGAAAGGAGAAATTTTTGCCTAGAGCAGGCCATCCGCAAGGTCTAATGACTGGACCTTCCCTCCAAGTCCTGATGCTTGTAAAAACTTCAAGAACTCTATTTCCTTTTTTCTGCTTTGTCCCATCTACCTAGACACTGCTAGAGGGGTTGCCTGCGTTTGCAACACTTACGCTGTGTTTCTTGCTGGAGCAGTACTGGCTTTCTTCACAAGAACCTGCACTTCTTTTCTGAGTGCCTGTACTTCTCTGAAGACTTTGTTTCCATCCCTTTGACCTGAGCCTTCAGAGCCTATGAGAATGCACAAAAAAAGAGTAAAATGTGAAGTCACATCACTGAATGTTTACTTCCTTTGCTACAGATTCTGGCACCATTTTTAAAATTACATTTTCAGTAAAATTTAGTTTTGAAGTAAACTTCTGAATGAGTTACTCGTGAGACTAAAAGCTAATACGGCCAGACACAAACATAAAAAAACTATGGCAGGTTTTAGAGTCACTCCAAGTTCTTTCCATTTGTAAATAGATTAAAAGTTTGTTGTAGGTAAAAAAGAACACAGTTGATTCTCTGTGTGTTACAGCCAGTAAATAAGAAGGTTCAGACTCAAGCCCCTTGCTTTTGGACAGTCCTTTCCGGTGTTTCGCTGCGGAGTGCCGTGTTACTCACCCCAGACAAAGCACTTCTGCTGTCAACCATGCCACATCCGTCATTACCTGTCATATTCATTTCAACAGGTTGTCAATACCACATGGGAGATCCCCGGCTCAGCGCCAAAGAGGGAGGATCACTGGGGTGAAGTCCACAGAGCAAACCCAAAGGCTTGGCTCTGGGTCGATGGAGAACACCGGCCTACAAAGCTGTCAGGAGCGGAAGGGGCTAGTTCTGGAGTAGGGAAAGTAGAAAGAGGAAGAATACAGAAGGGTCAGATGGAGGAAGGGGCAGGGACTGACAGGTCCAGGCTGGGCTGAAATGGGATCCTATGCCATGGGTAGGGTGGGAAGAGGCTCCAAAGAGGCTGGGCAAGGCTGACTGGGGATGGCTCTGCCCTCAAAGCTTGACATCTCCTCTGGGCTCCACTTCTACTGCCACACTTTTCCTGGCACCTCTTCCTTTTGCCAGAAGTAAGATGTCACTGGTGGGAGAGGTGGAGGGAGCCGTGTGGGACACTGCTCCTGGCAGCTTGAGGCCAACGTCTTCCTCCGTACAACAGCCCTTCTGCAGTAAATCTGGTGCTGAGCCTGACGTGGCCCGGTCAAAGAGGAGACACGAGGACAACAGGTTTGATACTTCCGAAGTCCAGCACGGGCTATACAGCCAACACTCTGCTTATTCAGTAGTAGCTGCTGTCTCAGACTGCTCTGCTGCCGGTTGCTCCTACAGAAATTGTCGCAAGCAATGAAGCAAGGGGAGAGCACTAGATCTCCTACACCAAAGGTAAGTTCAGGAGGTGCCCATATCTGACTTCCAACACTTAATCTCTCTGTAGCATCACCAAGGAAAGGAGCTAATATTGACAAGCAAATACTACTTTGTATTGTGCTATAGGCAGAGAGTCCAGAAGCACCACCATGTGCAGCTCATACTCACTCTAAATAAATTGAGAGGAAAGATGACCATCAGAAAACATTTAACACAGACCCTCATTTCAGTTTGGCTCCAGGAAAACCATACCTTTCGTGCTGTGACAGAAGGGTCTCTTATTATGCCACCACGCATGGGTTTGTTCAAAATCCAGAGGTGGCCACGTGGATTTCAGCAGTGTCACTGTCTTTCTCAGCACAGTTCACATACCCAGCTAGCTCCTCTTCCTCAAGGATTTCTTGCCTGTAATGCCTGCCTCCTCTTCCCTTGTCTTGCCTAAAAATGCTGGAGTTTAGTGGGTAATTATTTTGTCAATAAATATGGAGGAATGACTTTTTTCCCCCCTCAGTTACTATTGGGAGAGTCAATGGAGAATTTCTACCATCACTAGCACCACATCACAGTGTTCTTTATCAGAGTGCAACTTCAGTTTTCGCCTGTAATAATTCAGTTGCAAAATCGCTGTCCTGAGTGCCCAAGAGGAGAAACAAACAGATTTGGTCCCCAACTAAAGGATTTCAAGTGTCATCCTTCAACACGGTGAAAAATCAAAAGGCAAGAAAAATAGGAGACTGCCCGATAAGTCAGATAAGTGTTATCACTCCTCAGGTGTAATTGTCAAAGTGAGAGAGGGAAAAATAATTCAGCTGTAGGTTACACCCTGTTTTTTTTTTTTCCCCAAACATCTTTAGGACTTCAGAATTAGGGCTAGGGTTTCAGAAAACAAGCTACTGAAGGTGGGAGTTTTGAGGGGTTTGAGTTTGTTTGTGGGGTTTTTAGTAACGCTTTTATCAAAGTGCTTAACTGGTAGTCAGATGTTTGGTGTCTGTTCGTATAACTCACAGAGTACATTAGGGGAAACCAGGGAAAGAACTCATCTGTCTTTCCCAAAAGCTGTCTGCCCTTCTGTCCTGATCATACAGAGACGTTCGAGCAGATGCAGATGTGGGTATTGCATGTGATGCTGCTGTCCTGTAACCCGGAGGACACTGCAGGCAGCAGGGATCATGGCTTGCTGCTCCACGGTTAATTAGAAGGCATAAAGTCTCAGCAGGAGCACTGGGACACGTGCAAGGGCTTGTCGTCTCACCAGCAGGGCCAGACGCAGAACTGGGAACGCACTAAAACCCAAATCATGCGGCTTCTATAGCCACGCAATTTAGCTTGCTGGTCAGCTACAAAAAAAGAAAAAACAAGAAGGAAACCCTTAATGCACACAGTCATGGCTCTAGTTTGAATGAATTAAAGCCATAACTGAAAACATAGCCTGCTCCTGAACCACTGAACATGAGCAATTCTCAACTCACCCTGCTCCCCCCTGCTGTTTCCTCCAGTCTTGTGGCCTTTGCACCAGCAGATGATTCGCAGAGGTGTGTGATTCCTTGGGATTTCTCCTTTCTGCCTGAACATGATGATGCTTATAGATGGAATGGTGTCAGCGCAGATCACTGAGCAGACTGGAAACCAACTTTCTGTAGAGAAACACTTTTATTCTCTGCCCTTGCTTGCTCACCTGTGTAGAGAGGGAGAAGGAGCAAAAATGAGGAAGAAATCAGCCATCCCCTTTGAGACCACCAGTGATTAACTACAAAAAACAAATGAAATTTGTTAGGTATGTTTGATTTTAACGTGTGAGCGAGGGGGCAGAGCAAAGTCTCCTGATGTAGAGATGGTCCCCATGAGAATCACTATCCTCGCTGTAGCTAAAAAGGTTAAATGGCCCAGATGCATTGAGAAAAAAATTGCCAAAGAGCATTGGGAGAGACTGCATTTAAAACAACAGCTAAGATACATTTAGCTGACATTGTGCTAAAGCTTTGGAATATTTCTTACCTAAGTTTCCTTCAGATTGTCAGTAAATATCAGAGAACTGTTGCACATATCTTCAAATACTTCCTCAACAACCTTTAGTCACTTGAAATGGAGAAGATCTCAGCCACAGATGCTCTGGAGCTGCTGTACAATCATCAAAATGAATGACTACATACCCGCCTGTCCGGAAGGCAGTAACTAGTTCCTGTCAGAAAGTATTACTTTCTTCAAGTTTATGCCATTTCTGCTGACAGTATGCAGTAAGAAATATCATGAGTATCCAGATCAAGTCATGGTCAGAGCATGAATTCTGTGTGTTGATCACCAGTACGCATCAAGCTCACATTTAACAAGACAGGAGGTACTTATTGTCAAAAGACTGGTAGAAAACAAAGAAGGAACAGATTTGCACGGCAGAAGACAATTACCACATTACGCCTCAGCTTATGGTTGAACATCTTGCTTACATCTTTACATCCAGTCCTTCCACAAGTATAAATTGGTCTGCCTGTCTCTACTGATTTCCACAGGTCATCTCCAGGTTTGGAAGAAGCAGTCTTTGGAGCACGTGGCATCCCTTAAAGCAACTTTTAGCTCAGACAGACATAACTAATATACAAATAACCCAAGGAACCCTACTTAAGGAACATGATAGTTAAAATCATACACTTCTAATCTCATCCCGGCTCTGAGTAATAAACCTGGGAGAGAGACAGAAAGGGTCTCTTAGGTGACCTGTGCTACTTCCTCCATCATGGGAACTTTCTCTCTGAAGTGCTGCTGGCTTCAAAGTGCTCTGTGCACTTTTCTCCCAACAAGCCTCTTAGGCAGATCACAGACTCTGGCAGTTTTTCACGTTGTGAATATCCTTGTTTCAAATCAAGGCTGACAGAAATTTTGACCATTTAATCAGAGGGCAAGGATTGCCATCACTGCTAGTTAGTACAGCTTGCTGCTAAACTTTACCAGAGTTCCTCTACCTCACAACAGTTGTACTGATTCAAAATGTTTCTGGGGAAAATGTTCTCTGGGAAAAACTGCTTTTAAAATTACTAGATGAAGCTCTTATCCTGATGGAATACAGCACTTTGCCTCCTCTGTTTTTCCCCATGTCTTCTTTATTTTGCTCTGGCCTCTCAGCCCAAAGGCATAGGAGAAATGTTGCTTGGGGATATTTACCGAGGTGGGAATTAACAATTATTATTATTACATTCTGGCTCAGAGCGACCTAATAAATGAGTCACTGTTGCACTCTGGTGTATTTGGAAGTATTTAGGATTAGTTAGGAAAACTAGAGGTTTATGAGCTCTCCAAAAGGACAGGAATTATAAGGAAAACAACGCAACTTGTTTCAATGCTACACGGAGACAAAGGATCAGGCAGCACCTGAGGGGCAGTTGGGTGCTTAGGGCAGCTCTCTGTAGCTCAGGGAGCTGGACAAGACCTTAAAGCAGCTGCAGACCCTGGCAGACACCCACACAACGTATGAAAGACACTGGAGCCTGCCAGAGGCCAGGCTAGAAAGTCAGGGCGCAGCCTGACCTCAGCATCCCACTCCCCAAACCCAACAGCAGCCCATGAGAAAGCTGATGAGAAAGGCAAGGGTACAACTGCGTTAATCTTCCATGTGTGCCAAGATGGCATTTGCTCTCAGTGCCACTAACAGGCAAGGCCAGCTGCAATGAGATCTTATTTCCAAGTGGCTCTCACTTCTGTCCCATTAGTAGAGCTTGCTGCACCTCCTCAAGGTGCTGCCAACCCAACGTGGCTGAATCAGGTTCCTCTCAGCTCCTCCTGTCTTCCCAGCAAAGCCAGTTTGGAAGTCTGCTGTGTCAGGAGCACACCAGTGCTTTTCCTGACCAGCTGATCCTGCCCGGTGTGAGCACGGAGGGCTCGTAGCAAGGGGACTCCTTGACCCCGGGAGCCAACAGTGCTGTGGCAACCACAACCGACGTCCAGCAGTTCTGAAACAGGGGGACACGTTTCGTCGTGAAGGGACACAGTCCCTCCACGGAAACGCATGAAGCCACTGCCTCTTCATTTCGAATGGTACAAGACACCGCGAGTTGGATCCATTCACTGACAGAAAAAGCAAAGAAAGGTGGCCACCCTGCTCAACGGGGAAGGGGGCAGAGGAGGCCAAAAATGCCCAAGTGAGCTTTTCCCTTCTCCCTGAAAAGGTGAGCAGGTGGCTGGTGCAGGTGACATCAGCAAGAGAAAGGGAAACAAATGTTAAAAAAACTAATAGCCTGATGGAGCAGATCAGACAGCGCTTGGAGTAGTGCGTTGCTCATTTGGCTGAACCTGGTGAACATCTGCCCAGAACATGTGAGAAACTGCCGGAGACAGCCCCAGCTGCGGCAGCAGTTCCTTTCGAGCAGGACGGCTGGGGTCCGGTGAGCCACCAGCAATGGGAACAGTGTCAGCAGAGAGTCTCTGCTTAAAAGCAGTAGGGAAGGGAGAAGGAAGACCAACAAAAGCTCAGCAACTGTACCTTCAACTTCCAAAAACAAAAAGCCTCCTGGAGAAACGCAAACTTCTCCTAAGCACCGAGATGAGAAACAAGGAGCTGAACGACAGCCAGTATGATGGCTTAAGAGCAGGGATGCAGGGGAAAAGCAGTAGCTGCTGCATCTTTTGGCTTTACTTAGGCTTTTGGCATTGTCTTGTGTAGCATTCTTGTGAGCAAGCAAAACAAACAAAAAAAAAACCAAAGAAAATAATCTGGATGGAGATGGGTTAGCATGGGTGCAAAATAAAAACAAAACATAACACTGTAAAACTATATTCAAAGAGTAGTTGTAAAGGTTCCCTGTTCAGACAGAAGCGGTACCAAGCAGTGCTATGTGGAGATTCATCCTGAACCTGTGTCTAATTTTCCCAGCATTTCTGTCGATACGATGGATGATGGAACACACAGTGTGCTTGTAAAACTGCAGGTGACATGAAATGGAAGGGGGAAAGCAGATACTCTTCGAGACAGGACTGGCACTGAAAATGCTTTTGATAAATCGGAAAATTCTGAGAACAGCTGGATGTAGCTCGGTGTGTGCAGAAGCACTCAGCTGCCCAGCCGTCAGCAACAGCTGGCTCGGTAGAAAATCATTTCGAAAAGGTCTGAGGAACACGGTGGATGGCACGGTCAGCACAAACCAGCACAGCGAGCAAGACAAAGCCATTCTGGGATACACGGGCGGGTGTTCAACGCGCAGCGAGTGGGAAGGTCCTGCCAGTCTGCCCAGCACAGAAGAGGCTCCAGTCAAGTGCTAAGCCCAGTTCCATGCACTGCTCTGCAGAGAAGATTTAGGACAACTGGAGGGTTCCAGAAAAGAGTGAGCTGAAACTGTAACTGAGAAGAAAATGTATGTGGGTGGAAGAATTTAATTTAGTCTGAAGGGAACAAATGAGGGCGATCTAGCAGGAAAACATGGTTGTAGCAGGACTGCAAAGGCATTAGGAGCTCAGGGATAAAACAAACCTCTCCAGTGTTACAGAGCACTCCTTGCTTTTCCCAGTTTCCAAAGGAACAGCCTGGCCCAGACCCCAGCTGCCCTTGTTCCCCAGGAAAACAGCCTGGGGACCAACAGACACAGCCAGAAAGCCAAAAGCTGACCTGTCAGGCCAGACAGCGTGCTGACCCACAGAACCCCCTCGCTGCCAAACGGTGTCTGAAGCGCAGATCCGAATGTGGTGCAGTCGCAGCCTGGATTTACTGACCGAGGAGCATCAAATTGAAGTGGGACTGGCTGGCTGGAAGAATCACAGAATCACAGAATGGTAGGGGTTGGAAGGGACCTCTGTGGGCCATCTAGTCCAACCCTCCTGCTGAAGCAGGGTCACCTACAGCAGGCTGCAGAAGGACCACTGAGGAGAAGTAGCAGAAAGCACATGGACACCAGTAGGTTTTAGGGACCACAGAGTAAATTTTACAAACTGACATCTAACAAGGCAGGACTATATTATTCCTTCAATAACAATATGATAGAGGGAGCAAAGGGGAGGGGGGAAAGAAACCATGTAACTTCCCCTTCTTGCCACGCTTATCTCTGTTTCTTTTTAAATCGTCACTTCTGATTCCAGAACTGTTTAATTGTTCCCATGATTGACTTGTGCTGGAGGGATGGAAATGAGCATGATAATAAGGTCGTGATTTTTTTTCATAGAAACTTGGGAGAGAAAGAGCGTACTGCAGCACGCTGAGTAGAGGAGAAGCAGCAGCAGCTGCTACTGAGCAGGATCTGCCCAGCTGATTATGCCAGCTCCTCTTCTCTGCCTTTAAACAGACACAAAACCTTCTTGTGGCGATTGCTGTTATTTATTCTAGAAATGTAAGTGTAGGCTGGCCAGGTATAGGGCAGAAAAGCAGACTGATTGTGCTTTCCCACCCAGAATATCGCCTGGGATGGCCCTGAAGGGAAATCTGGAGCTGGGTTGGGAGAAGTTCATACCCAGACGCTGTCCTTTCTTTCCCTCTCTGGGCAGATCAGAGCAGCCTGGAAACCTCCGCACAAAGCAGCCTTGAGTTCAGCCCTCGTTTGAGGCTGCCCAGGGAGGCTGTGGAGTCTCCTTCTCTGGAGATATTCCAGACCCGCCTGGACAAGGTCCTCTACAGCCTGCTGTAGGTGACCCTGCTTCAGCAGGAGGGTTGGACTAGATGACCCACAGAGGTCCCTTCCAAGCCCAACCATTCTGTGAGCCGAAGCTTTAAGTGGGTAGGAGGTAAGGCAAAGTAGAAGGTAAGGCATGAAGCAAAAGAAGCAACTTGCCTGTTATAAACCGGTCTTCTTGAGCAGTTCAGCAGCAGGAATTCTCCAGTCTGTCACCCCTGTGACACCGTCGATGAGCAGGTAGCAAGGCGAACACCTCGGGGCCTGTGGCTCCTGCTGCGGGATGGGTCTGCAACAGGTCCACATCTTGTCGCTGTCATTTCTGACGTGAAGTGGGAGGTCGATGAGAAAGGGAAGGTTTCCCTTGAGGAAAGGGTTTTCCTGAGGGGGGACTAGGTCTTCGAACATGTCCGTATAGCACAAGCACGAGAGGATGGGAAACCACAGGCTGAACAAAAAGGAGGGGATAGAAAAAACAGCCGGAGACACCTTGACAGGCTGAAGGAATGGGCCAACAGAAACCTCCGGAAGGTCAAGAAGGGGAAGTGCAACATCTCCAGCCGGGACGGCCTAAGCCCACACAGCCATACCTGTTCGGGAAGAACCAGACAGGCAGCAGCTTTGCAGAAGAGGACTTGAGGGCTCCTTTTGGGCAAGTTGGGCAAGAACAGCAGCGTGCCTTGCGATGAAGGCAGCTCAGCACATACCAGGCTACGTAAGCAAGCACACAGCCAACAGACAAAGAAAAGTGCTTGTTCCCCTCCACTCCACAGTGGCAGGGCCATGCCTGGAATGTGGTGTCCAGTCTTGGACCCTACATAGCAAGCAAGACGTTGACAAACCGGAGACAGCCCAGCTGAGGAACACTGAGGCTGCTGAGAGGCTGGAGCACAGGCCACCCCAGGAGGAACTTTATTGTACAGCCCAGAGATGAGGGCACTAAGGAGATCAGGAAAAAAGCTGCAGTCTCCTGCTGCAATACATGGTAGAGAAGAAAGAGCATCTTCTCAGAGGTGAACAGGGGAAGGGCAAGGGGCCACAACCCAGTGTTGGGAAAAATAGGTTGGATGTAGGGAAAAAACACCTTCGCAGCAAAAACGATTCCGCACTGAAGCATCTGCCCAGAAAGGCTGTGAAATCTCCATCCTTGGAAGCACCTGAGACTTCACCGCACAAGGTCCAGTGAAGCTGATCCAAATTTCCTCGGCCAGCACAGAGGAGGGCTGGACTGGGTTAGCTCCAGAGGTCCCTTCCAACTTAATGTTTCCTGTGTTTCCAGGAACATCTCTAAGCTTGCAAATCATGAAATCATTAAGGTTGGAAAAGACCGCTAAGATCATCAGGTTCAACCGTTAACTCAACACCCCCATGCCTGCTAAACCATGTCCTGAAGTGCCACATCCACACAGTTTTTGAACCCCTCCAGGGATGGGGACTCCACCACTGCCCTGGGCAGCCTGGTCCAATGCCTGACCACTCTTTCAGTGAAGACATTTTTCCTAATATCCAAT
>Ga0181612_111917_pt1 | contig 12406 bp, 9 predicted proteins | sample HoacroProtozoa21_FD_119630 | JGI IMG/M metagenome (GOLD analysis project Ga0181612, IMG submission 119630) | Hoatzin crop microbial communities from Cojedes, Venezuel. Combined Assembly of Gp0051906, Gp0051904, Gp0051908 | reverse complement strand
TGTTTTATGTCAGCACATGTTATTTTTCTTAGAGGACATAGGGAGAATGTAGCTTAGTTTTCTTTATTTCTTCTTTGAAAATCTATCTAGTTTTAGTTCTTCAGTCTGGTTTTGAACATTCTTGCTTGCTTGCATTTATTTCCGTGAAACTCTGATGGCTGCTTTCTTTACTGACCCCTTTTCCAGGCTTCTGACTAGAATAGTTGGGAAGAGAGATCCGTTTTTCATGCATGCACATAGATGATCCTGACCTGAAATTTACTGCAGCAGCTGCTCTCTGAGTCTAATGGGGGGTGAGGGGGAACATGGGAGAAATGGCTTTTTTTAGAGAAATGCAGCATGTCCTGGATATTTTATGTCGAGATTAGAATTCAGATGTAGTTCTAACTAACAACTATACTTAGACTCCTAATTTGGGGACCACTGAACTAAAGCTAATGCGCTCTATTTCTGAAGATAATAGGGATTTTTTTTTTTTTCCCCTCTGGTTTCTTGTGAACAGCAATCGAGTAACTGGGATCTATGAGCTAAGTTTATGCAAAATGGCAGACACAGGAAGTCCAGGTAAGCAGTGACCGGGTGTTCCATCCATAATGATGCTGTAAGCTGAAATATTGCAGAAGATGTCATAGGCAGAATGGAATAAAAAATTCTGTCTTGATAGGAAGCAGTTCCTATGTTTCATGGGAACAATGGAGGATTGCTATTCCATAAAAAACCTACGCAGACTTTCACTTTTGACTTGGGTCTGTGTTTACAGTTGGTGACCGAGGATTCACTGAAAACTTTACATTTTCTGACACGGGAGTGTCAGGAAACTGGGCATGGACCTGGATCGTAGACTTAAGGGACATAATACACGTCTCATAGCGAACGCAGTTGATACTTGAGTTTTCTCTTGGTCTTTTGAAGATGTTGCTGATATCTGACTCAAGCTTGATAACTTGGAATGAACATAGTTCATGTAGTATCAGTATATTTTTCCTCTAAGACCTAGCAATTGGAGCTCTTGTGTGGAATTAGATTGAACAGGAGTTTGCATTATGTAGTTGCCAATAGAAAATACCCGAATGAAGGAAGCTGGACTAAATCCAGTCTCTTTGGGATGTGTGATTGCTGCTGTATTGCCTTGTATATTTCCAGCCAAACAACAGAAGTGTTTGTTCTTAGCAGATTGCTGATTGGTAAGTGTTTCTTAGTGGTATCCCTCTGGCTATATTTTTAACATGTCTTATGTTGTTTTTTACTGCTCAGGAATGCAGAGAAGGAGGAGGAAAGTCCTGGATACATCTGTGGCATATGTGCGAGGTGAAGAAAACCTGGCAGGTTGGAGGCCCAGGGGTGACAGTCTCATTCTAGAGCATCAGTGGGAACTGGAGAAACTGGAGCTGCTTCATGAGGTGAGTAAAGAGATACGGGAAGTGAAAGAAAAAGGCCAACTGTACCTTTGAATTTGCCTTTAGTCTACCCACTGTGAGACCTTCTGAGCTGAACAAGTTCCCATATGGGAGTTTGTTCTCAAATTCAAGATTTAAGTAACTTCTCTGACATAGAATATAGAAAGTGTGTGGCTGGCTGCTGAGTAGAATCTTCAGCTCAGCATCCCAGTGCGTTCAACAAAGGCAGATTCAACTTCTAATGCCATTGTGAACTCCCCTCCACGGGGAAAATGTTTACTGGTATTATAAAAGAATGCATAAGAATTCAGTGCCTGTAAAATAGGCAACATCTGGAGCAGATGACACTGATTTCTTTTCTTACTAGGTGGAAAAAACCCGACATTTCCTTCTGCTTCGTGAAAAGCTTGGTGACAGCATCCCCAAGTCCTTGAGTGACTCATTATCTCCCAGTCTGAGCAGTGGAACCCTCAGTACCTCCACCAGCATTTCCTCACAAATTTCGACTACAACAGTTGAGAGTGCTGTGACGCCCAGTGAGAGCAGTGGCTATGACTCAGCAGATATTGAGAGCCTGGTGGATCGGGAGAAAGAGCTGGCCACCAAGGTATAACATGAGAAAAGCATCATGGGTCTAAGCTGAGGTGCCAAAGATGATTAAAGATTAATGATGAGCTGCTCAGCTAGCATGGTGAATATCCAGTATTGTGTGAGTTTCATTTTAATATACTTTACAGTGGAAGCATCCATCCTCACCAGCCAGTGCTGGTGGCGAGGTTTGTGCTATGCCTGTACCTCTTTCCCCTTCATTAGTAGTTCTGTAAATGAAACTTTTGAATTTTATTGAGGGAAGGGATTATACCCTTCTTCTTCTGGGATTTTTCACAGCAGTTTAGAATTTGTTTATTCTTTCATGACCTGCCAAGTATGTCTTGGCAAATTGCCTCTTGTGTTCAAATTTCTCTGAAAATCTAAATGTAAAATTCTTTTCTGTGTGTGGTTTGTTTTTTCCCCCACCTTAGTGTCTGCAGTTGCTTACTCACACTTTCAATCGGGAATTTAACCTGGTGTACAACAGCATCAGTGATTGTAAGGTAAATATTTCATGCAATGCAATACACTGTATCTGTAGAACAATAGCAATATGTGTGTAGTTTGTGGAATCTGTTTATACGATGAAGAGACAAAACACTTCATATAATTTTGTTTTCAGTCTGTTGGAAGTATTTGGTATTCAGCATCAGGTTCCAAAGACTATTGCAGGAATTAGAAATGCTCTGAACTTCACTGTAGTATAGCTTCTAGTTTATTAACAGACTGGAAGTGTTCTTATTGTCTTCCCCACATACACTTTCCCTACGTAAAAAGGTAAAATGGGTCTCTTAAAAATTCTGACTATAGGCACAGAGGACACCAAGTTGCAAACTGGAAAGTCTGTTGAGGAAGTCAGAGCGTGAATAATCAGAAGTATGGGACATTAATAAGAAGCTGTGTCTATAGAAGTGCCATTGTATTTTCATCTGCAGATGGGTTTATGATGGTTGTGTGCAAAAATTTGACTGCTGAGTAGGGCTGACAGAAATACCTTAAATTCTGACTGTAGGCACAGGGGACACCAAGTTGCAAACTGAAGCCTTCTTCATGCTGAATGCCATGTTCTAGCCAGAACTGAACACTAGCTACAAAAAACCCTCCTCTAATATTTTCCCAATATTTCTCCTGGTAGCTGTCGGATATTTCTCCAATTGGGCGGGACCCATCAGTGTCAAGTTTCAGTAGTGCTACCCTCACACCTTCATCTACCTGCCCTTCTCTGGTGGATTCCAGATGCAATTCAATTGATCAGAAGTAAGTATAGGATATTAATAGAAAAACGTCACTTCTCAGTGCTTCACAAATCTGTCTTTTCTGTTTTCTGATTTTATTTTTCTCCCCTTTTCTTCCTTTTCCCTACTTTCAGATATTTCTCTGTACAGTCCCCTTGCCTTATCTTCTCCAGTCACTCTGCACAATTATTTTTCCTCATTTTGTTCTTTTGAAGTCGTTTTTTTTGTGCTGAAAGAAGTCAGATGCTTGTCATTCCAGTGACCAGTGCACCTTCAGTGTGTAGAGTCCACAAATTTTTTTCAGAGGTCTAGTAAAAAGACCTACTAACAACAGCCCAGAATAAACCAGTTTGGCCAGTAATCTCTGTTTATCTTTCTCAGCTGTATCTATAGAAGATATTTTTGACAAAATTGAGAATAACTACTTAGTGAAAGACATGTGATTTGTACCTTCTTAGTTTAAGATCCATGAGAGGAAGGGTGCTGACAAAGTAGTACATTTTACATAAAACCACAGTAAGACGTGTTTCTGTGTTGTGACAGTGTTTGGCAAGAGAAACGAAGGAGTAGTGGGAAAATAACTTACTAATGGTTACTATAAGTTTTGTTCCACAGATTTCAAGGGAAATACTATTTGATATTGTACAAAGGGATCCCAATGTCATACAAAAAAATCTGGAGGATGAAACTTGTAAGACAGGCTAGGCTGTAGATGCACTTTAAATTCCATTATCACATTCAGGTGTGTTGTTGTGATTTACTCTTCTTTCTCTGCTTTTTTTTTTTTTAAAGGACACCAGAAGCAAATTCACGTGCCTCCAGTCCCTGTCACGAGGTGGAACAGTTCCAGCTAATGCCTCCAGTAGAAACTTCCTATCTTGCCAGAGCTGGAAAGAATGAATTCCTAAACCTCGTTCCTGATATTGAGGAAATCAGACCAGGGTAAGTTTTCTGTTGTAGCGTGATCATGGATTTTCCTGAGAGCTGTCAAAAGGGCTTTATGAGATTTGTGGTTTCTTTGCCCCATTTGAAGAAGGTAAATTCAACAGGTGGCAGCAGAACTGCAGAGTTCTGTATGATGGAGGCAGGACCGATGAGAGTCGTGTTGATATTTGATCTCTGCAGCATTCATTCCTTGCATCTACTTAATGAGCAGGATTTCCAGTGACTTAAATATAATGTCTGTTATCATCAAAACCGTGGCTGAAGTTCACTGAAGTAGAGATCTTTGAGGGTACTTCCTTCTGTCAGACTTTTGCATAGTTCTTGAACGCGAAAGACAGCTTACTATTGTGAAAAAACTCTTCTATAGCGTTGCAGACAAAACGTATTAAGGACCAACTGTCTTACACAGTGTTTTACAGTTAATAGGGATACTCAGTAGGTGCCTTATTTAGGGGAAAATGTATTCCTGTTTATCTGTGGGTTTGGTTTTTTTCCAGCTCTGTGGTCTCAAAGAAAGGATACCTCCACTTCAAGGAGCCACTCGCCAGCTCCTGGGCCAAGCACTTCGTAGTGGTTCGCCGTCCTTATGTTTTTATTTACAACAGTGATAAAGATCCTGTAGAAAGAGGAATCATAAACTTATCCACAGCTCAGGTGGAATACAGTGAAGATCAACAGGCAATGGTAAAGGTCGGTCTGAGAGCTGTTGTTTATTTATGCGTAGAGCAGGAACACTACAGGATGCATCCATACCATCCTATGTGTCATCTCTGGTTTGAGGAAAATGCAGCTGTACCCTGGAGAATGCCTGGCATCTGATGATTCTCCCCCCAAAGTTCCCAGTTTGTTCAGGGTTTCTTATGTTTCAGACACAGTTGTAAAGAAACCTGAAACTGACTGCTGTTAGGCACCATATTTGCTTGTATGAGCATTTGTTAGTACCATCACCTTGTGTGTTTGGTTTTTGTAGTTTCCTTTGTGTGGTGTTTTGGGGTTGTGCGTGTTGTTTGTTTGTTTGTTTTAAAAAAATACAGAACAACACACACATCCTGCAAGGAATCAAATTAAGAGCTGCTGAAATGGATCAGTACAGTTAAAGTCTGCACTCATGAGTTAAAACTATATTTTGTAGGAGATGTCCCATTTGACTGTCTAAATAATATCCTGGAAGTGACTGGTGAAACTTAAATGAAAGACCTTAGGTCTTGGGTTTTTTAGGAAAGTGACACAGCAGACTATTCCTCAGAGAGGAATTGCGCATCAGCTTCTGTGCTTGTAGACTTCATTATTTTAAATTGTCTTTAATATTTCAGACACCCAACACATTTGGTGTGTGCACAAAGCATCGTGGGGTCCTGCTCCAGGCCATCAATGACAAAGACATGAATGACTGGTTATATGCCTTCAATCCACTACTTGCTGGCACCATACGGTAAGAGGCAGCTCCTGGGCAGACAATGCAGCAAAGCATGAAAGTAGTGCGATAGTCATAAGCAAGGAGGCAGATCGTTTGTCATGGAATTTAATCTTGTTCTGAAGAATTTGACAAGATGGGTAAACTGAAGGAGGGAGAGGGGTGGGCAACAAGAAACAATAAAACCAAACAAGTCCTGTATTTCAGGAAACGCAGTGGCTGGTTGCTTTGGCTTGTGATGTTCTTAACAGATATATCCAGTTTGAACATGTGCGGTATGCTTCATGCAATACTGTATTTGGAGGCCACAGAATGCTTTCCTTGTATTGCTGTTTTACAAATTTATAAAGCTTCTTACTGCCTCTGTGCAGGTGGGTTTGCACTGCCTTTTCATTATCTTGATTGTGAACTAAAGCAGAAATTTTTATTTCCTTCCCTTTTTTGAACTTCTGTAGAAGCCTTCCCTTTATCACAGGTCACAGACATCCCCTGCTTGCTGGGGAGATCTTGCTATGCTACAGTAACTCTTCCTTTCAGTAAAAAACAAAACAAAACAAAAAAAAACAAAAAAACCAAAAAAAAACCAAAAAAACCCCCCACTCACAAACCAAAAACTGAGGTATTATTGTACAGTGTCAAATAATTTCTTAACAGTGCAGTCCTTAAAAGATCCCATCTTCCTTTAAAGGAGCACAGCAGAAGTGAGAAGTCTTTCTCCTTATAGCCCTTGATACATTCTGCTTTCTAAACATATGGAGTAAACTAGGACTATATGAAAAAGAGGTGGACAAACTGTGGGGAGGGAAGAAAAATAAACTTCCAGAATTCAACAAATATATTTTTACTTCTTTCTTGCGCAGGTCAAAACTGGCTCGAAGACGCACGGGCCAGCTGAAGTACTGAGTCCATGTAATGTTCTCATCTGTTCTCCCTAACTCACCTTCTGATAGATAAAGTGTTACCTCTCATTTTCTCTTTGTGATTCTTGACAGTTTCTCTTGTATGTAATCCTGTGGCTTAACATCCCCTACCTTCCCAAGACCTTCAACACATTTTCTAGGTATTCTAACCCTACCTTGTTTCTTTTCACTTGTACTGAGAATCGTACTGGTAGCATGTGGCCAAACAAAAAGAGAAAGGAAAAAAAAAAATCAAAAAAATTGAGTGATTATGCACGACTCTAAAAAGAAAGAAAAAAGTTATTTATTTTTTCTTATAACAATTTTTTTTCCCACTCCAACTGACCTTTTTGGTATCTGTCCCACTGTCCATTGTTGTCTGTCTAGACTGCTGCAGGTTTTTCATTCAATTTGTGACTTGGCAGTAGTCGTTGGTTCCCTCAGGGCAAAGTTCTAATGCCAGGGAAAGATAAATTCTTCTATGTAGACATTACCCAGCCAGGAACTGCAATAGCTCCTCAGGCTTTCTGGATCCAGCTGCTGATTTAAACTGTTGAAAGCTGATATTGGACAAATCTATCTGGGCAGACTGGATTTTGGACTTCGTGCAAGTTTTTGAGTTTCCAGGGTCCAACAGGCTAAGACATGAGCTGGAAAAAGATAGGGAATAAACCAAGAGGGGCTGGCTAGAATAATCTGCCTTTAAACTCCTGCTGTGGGGTTGCAGGTGAACAGCGCTTGGCTGTGACTCTTTCCCAAAACATTAACACTCGCTCCTCTGCCTCTGAACTGAGCTGAGGAGACAGAACTTGTGCTGATGTGAGGAAAAATAAACCACATCGCTGAAATATCAGATATAATCCCTAAAGTTTTAGATGCTCATCTCTCAGATGGAGAGTGTCCAGAAGAAACGGAACAGTGTGGTTGTTCCCTAGAGCGCTTTCAGGAGATCCCCACGGGAGAACAGCGTCTCCTCTTTCGGCTGCTGGTCCTGACTTCTGTGTTCCTGTAGCAACAGTTCTCACCTCTTTTGGAAGAGATTTACGGTTGTCATTGGTATGTTAGGATAGGCTGCTCTACGGCATTGTTCTGAAAGGCCTGCTTTACGCATGCACCCTTGTCTGTAATACTCGGATGACGTCCTGTCTGTTCATGGGGAAAGCATCCTCTCTCTACAGAATACTTTCTAGACCTAGCACTTGCAGTATTCTCCAGGAACAGCAGGAGAGTTTCACTTCCTTTTGGAATAACTGCTGAATGCTCCCTAATTTCCCTGCTGCAGTTTTCGTCAGCTAAAACCCCCTGGTTCTTAGTTAGTTTTAACTTCAGAATTAATCCTTCCTGGAAGATGGATCAAGTGGACTCTGGTCCTGGTCAAGGGGTGTAATAATTGGCTTCTTGGAGATCAGCTGCGTGCTGTTAGTTCTTGACCTACGATGCAAGTTCTCCTTGTGGCCAAGGTTTTGGTCCTTGCTCCGAGAAAGGAAAGCAGAATGAATTTCCTTTCTGACAAGTGAACTCATCTTTCGTAGCTAGGTTTTCAGGGAGGTTGAAGGGGGGGTGTTTGTTTTCCTTTACTATGTTTCAGACTGGTGTGCTATACTTTCTTGACTTACCTTGGGTGCTGACAGGGCTAGCTGTGATCCTGGGGAATGTACAGGAATTTCATCCTCAAGTTCCACCCTCTCAAGGGAGAGGTGAACGGGTTTTGTTCCGCTATTATTACAATAGGCACATTGAGGCACACTCCAGCGTAAAAGGTCATTTTGATTCAGCTTACTCAGCAGCAGCTCATGCCATGCACTGGAAATTCTGTGGCCAAAAATGTATGTGGGACTGGCATCAGTTGAGCAATTTTTTAGCTTTACGGGGTTTTCATTCTTCAGTAAAGTGCAATGCATAATGAGACCTAAAAGCATGGTTGGCAAAGGAGCAGGGAGATGGAGCCTGACACTTGCTAGGACATATCTTTATGTGTTTCGAGGTAGTACTCAAGCTAAGTCATGTGCTGATGCTGTCTCCTGTGGTCCTCAGATTTATTTCAGAACTGGAAGCCAGAGTGAGGGAGCATCCTGGGGACCCAGTAACATAATAGGGATGGGATTTTTTTTTTTCTCGTTCTGGTTTTGTCTTGTTTAATTGTGTGTGTGACTTTTAATACAGTGATGATATTCCTTTGTTATGCAATGGTTGATAACGCACTTCCAGTGTGTGCATAAGACTGAGTGCTGCAAGAGGGCTCTCCAAGCTGGAGCTAAGCCGATCTCAAGAATTAAGTTAATTTTAAGCACTAAGTTGTTGCTGCCATCGCCACTGTTTATAATGAAAGTGGAACCAGTTTGAGGAGGGGTAGTGATTGAGGTGGTGGTGTTTTGTGGCAGACCGAGAGCATTTTAATGTTTATCTTTTTCTTTTTTTATAACTAGAAGAAAACTAGTTTGCTAAGTCTTTGCTTTGGATAAGCCAGAAAATTAACTAAGGGGATATAGGCATTGCATAGAAGCATGATTAAGGGATCTTCCTTTAAAAGCAGGAAGAGACAGATGCTGATCTTACACAGAGCTGGAAATGTTACAGCTGTGTTGCGTAAATGTTGCTCTTCTATCTAAAGACTCCAAGCAGCTTCTGATGACTTGATGTCTATGTGGATAAGATCATCAGAAGAACAAAAATCTATTTTTAAGCATCAGTATCTCTTAAAGCTGCATAATCTGTGACGTAGTAGTTTCTTGTGTGGAGTTCAAATGGGCATGGCTATTTTCAGGTCTGATATATAAAGGCATACAGTTACAGTCTTTCACCAGTTATTGAAGCCTAGTTTGAGACATCAGTTTCCCTACTTAAAACTGGACTGAAATAAATTCAAGTTGTCTTTAAAAGTATAATAAAGAAAAAAAAAAAATTCCATTCTCTTTACAGCTTTTTTGATCCAGCCCAACATGTTAGAAATTTCTTTTTAGAGACAGCAAGAAGGGAAAAAAATGTGCTAAGCTGCCTTCTCTTGCTGTTTAAAAACCCACTCTTGGTTACGTGCTGCGTGTATGCGAAGTCCTGGAGTCAGACAGCTCTTGGGACTCACATTGTGCTGTGGGCCTGCCAGCCCGCTGAGCACAAGCACTAGCAGTAAATCTGACAGGCATTCCTTGGACAGGAGTGTGAAACTGTGCTGCAGTTTGGGGGTTTTGTGCTCCTCACTAGAAGGAAGGAGAAAATTATCTTTTTTTGTCTATTGCAAACCATGCCGTTGGTGTTGCGGCTTCCTGGATGTTTTGAAACTAAACTAAACCTCCTATACTGTATTTTAGAAATGCACTTTAAGTACCTTTTTAAAGGAGATTCCTATATTCTGGGATGCAGAAGGGAAGGGAATATTATTTCCAGAGCACTGAGAAAGGGGGTTTTTTGGCCAGTGTCTAGTAGTCCTTATTACTGATTAGCAAGGTATTTCAAAGCAAAGACTTTACTTTTTGCTGCTTGTTATCTAATTTACAGGGATTTAATTTTATGTAATGTATTATATATTTATGCATCTGTAATTAATTGCACATTAGATAAGAAAGGATTAGCTCTGGAATAACACCCATTGGTACTATACAATCAGCTAATACTGCCTATGCACACACATCTTTCTGGTACACTTGCACAGCCTTAGTTTGTGTTAGTTTGTGCTGTGGTGGGTGTTGTGTTGAAGATGCGGCTGTTAAGCTGCTGCTTGAAGGAAGGATATGAATGCTGCTCTGGAACGGTTTGCTGAATGTACTTTAAAAATGGGTCTCTACCATGTGTGCGTTGCATCTCTCCATTGTGGTTAATAACCCCAATATGTGGTCTGAACTGTACTGTATGTAGCAGGAATGTATTAATTTTGTGCTTCCTTGTTTAAAAACATCAGCTGTTCAAGAACAGGATTGACTTTTTTTTTGTTCAGAAGGCCATTTATGCGTTCTAAGTATCAAAACTAGTCCAACACTAACCAGATAGTTGTGTCCAATGTTATTTGGAACAATTTTTAAATTAACAGGATCAGCTGTGTATTCAGAAAGCTGAGGGTATGGAGGTCCTAAGTCTTCAGTTCTAAATGTTGCCAAGTCAACGGCCTGATCCTGAGCAGTACTGAGCTACCTCTTGCTTACCTTGAAACCGAGGACTCGAAGCAAGAGGGAGTCTTGAATGATCAGCATTTCCCAGGACCAGTTCTTAATTTTCCACTCTGCTTGTTCATACTTCATGTGCAGTTGATTAAGGTTCTTGAATTTGGACATTAGACATGCTGTTGCACTGAAATGCATACTTTTTTAAATTACGGTCCCCATTTCCCTGTTTAATCTCTCTGTACACAAGGTATACAAGGTATATGCTGTATAAGTGGCCTTCTTGAACAAATCTCTTTGCAAACTGGTTTCATCCCAGCGAAGGAGTGTATCAGCAACACTGTACATTAATTTCAGGTTTTCATTTTCTTATTTTATTTTGTAAATATATCCGATATTTGGAGCTTGAGTATACAAAATGTAAATATAGTTCATGTATTTGTACTAATTCTGATCCATTTGCTGTATAGCCTTAGGTGTGCAATGCAGATATCTAACTGTGTATGGTAACCTTGCACCACTGAATTGTTAGTGAACGAGGTGAAACAATAAAGGTACAACCAGTGCATTAGCAGATATAATGTGCGCTCCTTTTGGTATCATTTAATTACTACTATCTTATATTGATTACTTATTTTCAAAACCTATTCTGAACAGGCTTATGCTTTGGGGAAAAGAAATTTCTCTCGGCCGTTCTTGAGAAAGATGAGAGGCCCTTCTTATCCTGTCTCATCTTTGTCCCTTTGATACGTCATGAAGCATTTCTAAGTAGTTTCTGGATGCTTTCAAAGGATTCTTTTGCTTGAAAGATGAGGGTGTCATAGTGCTGCCAGTACTGAACTTGCTCGTCTGGGGGTAGCAGTTAAAAATGACCAGAAGCGCTGAAAGAACAGCAAAGGATAAGGCACCAGCTGTGCGGACAGGATCTGTCAGGGAATCCCTGAGAATCGCTCTCCTCTTGGTCGGAAAGTGGGAAGTTCTTTGTAGCTTTTAAAAGTCATGGTGAGGAAACTGGACAGGGCATTCCCAAAGCATTTAAGCCCCACAAAAATGGGCCACCACTTGCTGTCAAACACCCCTGTCAAACAGCTGCATGATGGCAAAACACTTTCAGCGGGCTGCTGGGCCCATCTGTTCTGATCCTGGAACACTGGCGTGGGTGTCTTGCTGGCTGCTTGCTGCTGTTGCCGATTCCTTTTTTTTGGTTTTTCAGTTCGGCACTGCAGTAAGCTGTTCGCTTTTTCTGGTTGCTGTTCTGACAGCTGATTGAACGCTTCAGAGGAGCTGCGAGCTGTTTTACTGCTTTCAGCCGCCTTCACCTCAATGCCCAGAAATGGACCAGAAGTTGGACGGGTGAGTTCGCTGCCGCTCCTCACATTTGGAATCTGCCTCTACCAGGAAGCGGCCGTCCTTCAAGGGTGGGTTTATGTTGACGATGGCTCTGACGGTGGTGGGGCGAAGGCCGGGACCCAGCTTTTCCCCGCAGTGCTGCCTGACGCCAGGCGTGCCCCAGTTCCCGGACCCCGTGCAGCCCCCCGGAGAGCGGCGATGCCCGAGGTGTTTCGGCAGCTGCATATAAGGCAATGAATTCTCTGTAATTAAAGGAGAGAGAAGGCACAGTACGCGCTGCCCACCGGCCGCCATTCCCGCGCTGTCGCGACATGGAGCACCGCTGTACCCGACCGCAGGAGCCCGACCCCGACCGCAGAGCCCGCGGCGGATGCCCCACGGCTGCGCCTTTAAGGGGGCGTGGCCCCCGAACCATCGGCCCATGGGCGGGAGGCGGGGCTCGCCCCAACAGCCAATGAGCGCGCCCCGCCCTGGCCGCGCGGCT